>Ga0123355_10007851_pt1 | contig 16072 bp, 5 predicted proteins | sample TergutEmb28metaG_3_FD_89872 | JGI IMG/M metagenome (GOLD analysis project Ga0123355, IMG submission 89872) | Embiratermes neotenicus P1 segment gut microbial communities from Petit-Saut dam, French Guiana - Emb289 P1 | ecosystem: Host-associated > Arthropoda: Insects > Digestive system > Gut ...
GCTATTTTGTAGATTTTTTGTTTAAAAAAAACAAAAAATAAAATTAACCAAAAATTCTAACAAAAAAAAAAAAAACAAAAAAAAAAAAAAAAAAAACTATTACCTCACACGCACAAAACACGACTGCACTTCAGCCTAATCAATTTACAATTGGAATACATAGGTTGGTGGTCACAAACAAGGGACGGCCTGCTTTCCCCAGCACAAACAACTGATTGAAGTCAACAGCGAACTCCAGAGTCAGTATTTGAAGCAAAGCAGGTTTACCTGTTATACTTTCTTCCAAAAACCTTTGTTACTGCGCCATTCAGGTTTCAAAACAAGTGGTCAACCATATGGGACACAAGTTCGCACGATGTGCCACCGTATAATCTCATACAGCGTTGTCGCTGTTTCGGACGAACCCACAGTTCTGTCTACAGGATGGTACATGTAATAGGTCTGCATTCAGAGCCGGAATAAGTTGGTCGATGAAGTGACCAGGCTAAGGGTGAACGGACGAAAAACTGGGGCTCATTTTCCAGCAGGGATATAGAGTTTCTTTTTCTTCGCAGTGCCCAGACTGGCTCCGGGGCCTTGAGTTTGACCAAAGCTATACATCCACTCCCTTATACGTCTTTAAGATTGGCTTAATTAAGCACAGTTCATACTTTACGTTTTACCTACTAAGTGCTGAGTAATATTTTTATGCGTTTTTGGTTCCCGTAGATGGAGATGGAAGCAACGGAATGATTTCAGTTTATAAATGCAATGGTTACGTCTTGTGCCTTAGAGGGTGGGTCCTGTAGCACGCAATCTTGCTTGCACGGCAGTTTCTTCATCGGCATTTAAATTACGTGGATACGACCGGCAGGCAGAGCAGAGCAGCTTCCAGTTTCACGTGTAGACGTAATCGCGGTATACCGACCTCTCTCTCTTCAGAACAGGAGCGCTTTCCTTGGACGTTATTCTTAAGCAAAAATCTACTTCATCACAAACTTTAGCGTTACTGAGAAGCTGATTGTTGGTCAGTTGCTCAAGTTCCTCACTTTTTACTTAAACCGCTGGTTCATACGCTTTTCATAAGACTGCATTACTCACTATACACCTATTCTGCAGTACAATAAAGGCCCACACAACAATATACGTTGCAGTATTTTCCTAAAATTGTCGAATCACCTCGGCAGAATAGAAGGTGACTGTCAAAGTTTGGATTTAAATATAAACCAGACACCGAGCAGTTTGTGTAGGCGGAACGTCAAGCCTTGTGCTGTGGTGATAACGTGGTACCGGTTACCCTGGCCGAGGTTTTTTTTTTTTTTTTTAGTGTTTTCTGTCCCTTCAGAAGATTGCTGGGATGTTACAACAATAACAGATCCGGGATAGCGTAGTCGGTATAGTGACTTGGCTGCGGGCTGGACGACCCGGGATTCGACTCCCGGCAGAATTAAAATATTTGTCTCTTCTCAAAAACGTATAGACTGGCCCTGGGGTCCACCCAGTCGCCCATTAAACTGGTACAGGTGTTCTTTCCCGAGGGAAAGGAGTGGAGGGGGGTCGTGAGTTTGACCACACCTGAATTTAGTGCCAAGGTTAAGAATGGGTGGAGTATACTTCTACTCCTCTTGTATGCCTGCATGGCATGGACGAAGAAAGTTGTACGTTTTTGTTACCACCATAAACCCCGACTGCTCCACTTTAAATCCTTGCTGATGCATTCACCAGTCTTCCTACAATCGACATCTGTAGTCTCAGATAATGACATCTTACCACAAGCCAGTTGGATATCCTATAGGTAGAGAGATACAGCATTTGTAAGATGGCTCTGAAGCCGAGACCGGGCTAAGCAGCGTAGAACATAAAAAGGTTTATTCTTTTGCCACTGGTGTCACTGACCTGCACTAGAATTTCTGGAGAAGGGGAAACAGGAGTTCGATTCTTAATAAGGACCTACAATGGGAACCAGTGGCTATTTCCCGTAGGGGTAAAGCAGCTGAAGCGTGAGGCTGACCACCTGCATCTAGTCCTGAAGGTACGAATATGTGTGTGGGTCTATGCCTTCACTCCCACATACGCCTTAATGTCGTTGGCACTTAATTAATCAGGACTTTTTTTAAGGAGTTAATTTGAACGTCATACACAATAACAGTTGGTTGCACAGATAAAGAATGTAACTTAATTTCTCCCGTACACCAAATTTAATCGAAATATGAGCAGTAATTTCGTGGAATAAACCTACAGACACACGGTCGGACACGATCTCCGTCTGCTTTAACTTCATACCTTGCGTGCAGATGAAGCAAGGATACATACTGGGCTACATTCCTTTTGTACTTGCTACAGCCAAACCAGTGCCGCAGTCAGTAAACTTAGTATTTTAGATCCTGTACGAAGTTAACAGTGAAAAAGTAGTAGAGATACACTCGAGTCAGTGAAAGAATGTACACGTTTGGTGCAGGTTCGAGTCTGCCACATGCTCCTGCAATTTACGAGTATGCGCTCCTCCCATTTGGCAGCATACGTAATAAATCGAGAACAGATCATGCAGTCTGGTTCACATTTAACAACGTTCAGGCGAAACTAACTGCCTCCATCTTCAGGCTTCGGCTGAAGATTGAACATACAGCGTTGCAGGTGACTGCAATCATTTCGAAAAACATACGACCTTCATCTTTAGCCTACCGACCGAAATCCTGAGGCAGTTTGTTCTCCCAAGACATTGGTAGCCACCTAGCAGAGTACGCGGTGTCGTAACCCACAGACCAAAGTATGAAACTTAACGAAGTTTGGCAGGTCGAATCCTGTTTGGCCTGGCCTCTCCCGCGCCTTGTATGTAGCCTTGACGACGTAGTAAGCCCGGGGCGAGGGCACGGAGATGATTCAATGTCTGCTGCCTGTGTGGGCAGGTAACCGCGGGGGGCGCTGGAATGCGAGGACTCAGCCACCCTCCCGGGCACCTTAGCCCTTCAAATTCCGCGTAATGGCTAGTACGGTTTATTTAATGATGCTGCCAGTAATTGAGATTGCAATCGAGGCATGGTACGCTGTTCGGCGCATAGTAAGTTGGAAAGGATGTGAAAGGAATCGGTCGTTGCTTAATTTGATGTACTATGCCTGTATTTGTCTGAAGGGAAGAATCACGAAAAATTTGTCAGGATAATCGCCCACCGAAAGAAGATTCGAACATGGTACCTCCTGAACTCAAGCCAGAATTGTTTCCGCCTCATTCAACTTGCTCTGTGTTAGGAGTAATGCCTGTTGGCCGTCATGTTACATTACTAAAACTCCACGACGGATTTCGTTAATTTACGTATTTGATACTGGCGTCGTCTGCCATATATTCTCTGTAGTTTGATTTAAAGTTACTGTTTCGGAGGAACCTGCTACCTCCATCTTCAGGGTAGAATAGGCAGTATGTACCTACACAACGTCACATTCCAGAAGAGAGTGCTGCTTACGTTACAACGTGTTGGACCGGTTTAATTTTGGTGCACAGAATAAAGTTCTACTTTGAAATTGATAAGATTTATCAAAAAAATTATTCCCATAGGAGTTATATAAAGTAGGTTTACATTTCTTTACAACATTTTTCGACGTGTTACGTACTTAAAAATATGTAAGAAATAAATAGTTTCTTGCTTATGCAACGTAATATCTTCGCTAATTATAGACTCTCTAAACAATGTGTTTTCTCCTGCAATATTTACTAACAACGTCAGTTAACTTCACACAGCAGATTCCCTCTTGATAAACTAATATTTAACCAAGTATTTTCCCGTCTTCGGTGGATCCTGAAACCTGTACACACCAGTTTTTTTTTATTACAAAGTCCTTATCGATATTATTGTTTCTTGTGCCTCTTAAACCACCAAATGGCTTCTTCCTTTCCGATATTCTGATAGAAATATTATTTTTCCATGTAGGATTATGTCACGTAGCAACGACTGACTATACAGTATGTCAGTAACAGTGGGACACAAAACGAATGAAGGATGCTAAATTGAATATAATTCAGGCCAATCTCCGTCCTTACGCTGACCTCACACCGCGGAGGACCGAGTTCGATCTCGGGTCAATCTATGAGATTTGTGGTGGGAAGAGTGGCACTGGGCCGGGTTTTCCTCAGTCGGTATAATCCCATCAATGCTCCATCCTAATCTTAATCCACGCGTTGCTCTTACCAGAAGGACAAATGCGCGAAATTTTGGAAACTCCCAGAAAAAGCAGTGCTCTTTCGGATATCTGCTGGGAGCATTGGGTTGAAAAATACTTTCGCCCCGTCTTTAAAGGGTTAAGTATGGGATCACTTTACTTTTGCCTTGTCCATGTACCCCACACTAGATTACACTTAATTTGTATTCACAGATATTGCTACAGCTGAATTCTCTGGTAAGGTACAAGATAGTGTAACACAGCCTGGTATCACGTCACAATGGCAGCCGTTTCTTTTGTGACGACCCGAGACCTGCTGTACCGTCGTCCTGCATTCTTAGCCGTACAAAGAACACACAGGCGTACATGTAATACTTTCAGAGAAGCTGAGCAAAGACAATGGTATTTGCTAAGTCACCAACAACCCTGATTTCAATAAACGTTTCAACCCGTAGTTCTTGTTTTTAGAAAACACTCGTAGTATCACAAACATTTTCATGTTTTCTGGTGATTAATCATTTATACTTAATATAACTAAGTATCTCATTAATTATATAGATGGATTTTAGCTAGCTAACCAATCAATCAAATATCTAAGTAACCAATAACATGAAGCAGACTCCTTGAGAAGGTAGCAGCTCGTTTAGTGACGATACTGCTTCGTTTTATAAACAGCTGAAGCTTCATTGCCGTGTTCACAAGAACCCTGAGCCAGATGAATCCACTTCGTACACTTTATTTCTGCAATTTAAAGTTGTCGTTTAACGTCTACGTCATTTGATAGGGTGTAGGGTCTGAGGCTGCGTGCACCGTCGTGCAGGTTTTCTCTCCGCCCGAGGAACTGAGTAATTATTATATAGAGTGTCGTAGAAGTGGCTTTAGCGAGATGTTCAACAACAAGCAGAAAGTGACAGTGCCGATCTGCTGCCATTATTGGAATAATTATCCATCATCTTCAGCGCACATTTCACATTTCGCCAGTACTGATGGGCAAATTGTGCGCAAAGGAAAGTACTTCCTTGTCTCGGTACAGCCACTTTTATATACACTGTACATAACTGTATAATGGCGGACTACTGTGGGCTGAACTTCTGAGGTTTGATTCCTGGAAGAGCCAGGGATTTCATTTTATTCACCAAAACAAAATCGATCCGATTAGTACGGGGTTAAAGCGACCGGGTCGTGAAGCTGATCATTCATATCCACTTAGTGTTACCGCGTCAGTGATAAACGTCTTATTAATCTTCTTCCGCTTGACTTCATCCCCTCATATGTTTGCTGTCTTAAGTTCCCATAGCAGCCTCTTCTCCCAGCCCCCACATTCCACAGCTGAAGTTTCTCTCCACAATGAACTTTGTATCGCCCACTTTCACTCCTGTGTAGGTCTCTTTCAACTGCTTCCTGGCCGTAACCATTATATTTTCCCGTAATATCTCCTCCTGCATCCATTCAGTGTAGCCACAGAGTCCCGGGATTGACCCCTTCCACATTTCGCTCGACCTTTGACCCTTTTACCGCCAGCATATTATCCTCTAGTCATTTATTCATTCTGCATGCACATTTATTAGCGGCGATAATCGCGTGACACATTAACATACGGCAAGTGCTTTGGGCTGGTGGACATAGGATAGGTTAGGTTGGGGTGGAATAGAGCAATTGGTACAAAGGAAGAAGCCTCGAGCGATTTAATATCTTCCAGCTATAGGGTTCTGTCCGTGGCTTCAGTGCAATGATGTATATTTTTAGGCGCGTTTGCAAAATTGCGAAAGGCTAGTTAGCTTCGTCATATCTGCCTGCATGTCCGTCGGTCCGCATGGAACAACTCGTCTCCCACTGGAAATATTTTCATGAAACTTTATATTTCAGGATTTTTCGAAGATGTGCCGAGAAAATTCAAGTTTCCTTCAAATCTGACAAGAATAACGGCCACTTTACTTGAAGACGTATGCACATCTGTGATATTTCGCTGAATTCATGTTTCAGACAAAAGTTGTAGAAAAACCAAAACACACATTTGGTTTCAGGTACCTTTTCCAAAAATCGTGCCGTTTATGAGATAATGTGGAAAAATACGGCAGGGTCAGACGGACAATCGATAACAATGTAATACGGCGAAGAAATGGTGCAGTTTGCATGCCGGCTATGTAAGGCAAGGATACAAACACACACTCATAATATGTGATACTAATTGCTTTTACACGGGAGCAATTACTCAGCGAACGCTCCTCAGTCTTACGTTATAGATACATTGCCTTTTTTTCATTTGTCATTGACATAGTAACATCAGTTTCTTCCCATTATATTTCATTGCTCCTTTTTCCTTTGTTACCTGAAGGTACTTTCATGTTGTTAACTGGCTGTATTTCTTTCGTTCTGTCTCCAGGTACTGCTGTAGAGAAAGGCTCAAGCACTCAATAGTTTGCAGTGGCATCCACAGCCCCTACTGCTACACCAAGTTCAGGGGCTTCTGTCTTCAGTTATACGCAGTTACATGAAACAAAGGAGGAAGACCTTCGGCTGTGAAACAGTCAATATCCAACCTGGCAGGGATTATATTTCTTTAATGTGTGTGTTTTAGCGCGTATGGAATGGAGTTAAAAGTTTCTACGTCACACTACTTGAGGGAATACCAAAGTGTAAAGTAGAAAGAAGTAAACAAAAAAACTGTTGTAGGTGTATCAGTTCGATTTAGTGATGAATGTAATATTTTCGTTTTAAATTAAATAGATGCTGTTTAAACAAGTTAGAATGAAGCTGATAGGCATGTGCAGTAATAGTTTAAGCCCTGGTCCTGTAGGAAAGTGACCATAGTTATAAAAATGGCGTGACAAGATAATTTTATACAGGTTGGTGTCTCGTCGTGTTAATTCAATTTGAGAAGTGTTATCATCAGTTTGTGCCAGCAGTGAACGTGTGGATGACGTCGTCATCAAATGTCTCTACATTGATCGGACGTCATTGTATAAGGGCGCCGGCATCTAGTGACAGCCATGTTAAAGCATATGTTAACAACAGTAGCGCCATCACCTGCAGCAATGATGAATGGTGGGGCTCATCACCCAGTGGCCAGAACCCAGCCGGACGGTACTGTCATGATGACAGACCTCTCAGCTCCCGGCACACACGGAGGTCGTCTTCGTGGTGGTCCAAATCTTTTGTCTCAACACCAACCTCAGCTGAACCTCAGCATGAACCTTTCGCAAAGGTTAAACCACTCCCACGCTCTGAACGTCTCTACCCTCAGTACATCGAAACATTCTTTAGGGACTTCTAGTGGGGTGAGCCCGGGCGGTGGTGGAGGGGGTAACATAGCTGTTAACAATATAACAATGAATGGACCTGTAACTCAGGTTGTAACCCCACCCAAAATAGCGAACGGGGGTTTACACATCTCGAGAGGTCGCACCACAAGTTTTAGCGGCGCAAGCGCACTGATTCCAGCCAATGTATCCCGGTTCATGACCAGGTCGAAGGAAGCAGGGATTAAAGAGATGCTGACGTCGTTAGGCCTGCTGTGCCTGGTGTCTCTTTTGCTCGCACTCCTGTCTCTGATCTTCCTGCTCAAGATCTCGCCGATGACAAACGCAGACATGAGGGATATGCGACGTACAGAACAGCTGACCATCATCTCAGCAGATGAGTATGTCGTCGTGTATGAGGTCACGCTGGCACTCTGTGCGCTCACACTCTCCCTCAACCTGTGCTGCCTCCTGGTGTGCGCCATCCAGTTCCTCTTCGCCGTGAAGCTCGTAAAGTCGCCGCAAGGAGACCAGAGGTAAGTCCCTGCACTTACATCAAATTCGCGTCACGATTACGTATGGGAAGTGGAGGTACACATCCATGTGTTCATAACTTCGACACCGGATCCAGAAGTGGCCAGCTTCAGGATCCTTCCGCTGTGTGAACGGTGGAGTAGTACTCGGTATCCGTAGACGTCTGGATGCGCCCTTCATGGTCTAGACGTGGTGCCGAAGACGACCGTCTTTGTCCATGTAGGAAATCTATCCCCGGTCCAATGCCATGGCCAGGCACTATACTGGTATCGTGTCTGTGGAAATGGCGATCATATTTTGGTTTCTATAAATGCCCCGTGGCAACTAATTGACATACAGAGCTCTGTGTGAGGGCTTATTATGAGTTCCTTTGGGGATGACGTGCTGGAAGTCATTATGTGGTTTGCGGGTTGGTGTTCATACATCCTACAGGCGTACCTTGCATATACACTTAAAAAGAACTAGCGCCTTAGTGTCTTGTGGAATCTAGTTCCAACAAAGGTGGTGTCCCAAGCCGCTAATGAACTGAGGCGAACTTTCATTATTCCGCTGCAGTTCAAGGTATGTAGGATGGGAGACCAGCTGCAGCTAAGAAGTACTAAAATTGTATCCAAGTCTAATACCTTATTGAGAAGTTCTTGCTTTTTTTGGCCCTGGGGTCGACTCAGTCTCTAACAGAAATGAGTACCTGGAGCATTTCCTGGGGGAAAGGCGGCCGGTGCGTGAGGCTGACAACCTTACCACCATCCTGTGCCGTTGTCATGAAATCAGGGAACCTTAACTTCCTGGAACCCTCTGGGCCACTCCAGGCCTGTAACGGGACTGCTTTACCTTCTATTTCTGTATTTAATTAGACTGAGGAAAGCTACTAAAATCCTAGTCAGGATTGCCGGTTTCCGGACCGAGATGCGCACCCACGACCTTCCGAATGTGCGCCGTTAGGTTCAGTTTGTATGATTGCATTTGGATGTCTCGTAAATGTCGTGTCAAGTATTTGAGATTCATTGACTCAGTATTAGTTACGTAAAGACATTGCCCGTTCGCGTAGGACGTTATAGGGTTCAGCCCGATTAAGAATGTACAGAGTGTCCGACAAGGCCCCGTACCGTATATTTCTTTCTTTCATTGTCTCTGCATAATATGACTTGGCATCATGACACGTAACTTGGCAACCTTGCATGGTATTACACATGTGGGAGACCGCTCAGTGCAAACACCGAAAGTCTGGCCCGTACGTTATTACTTGCGCGTTGTGGGACGTTGGCATTGGAAGTTAAGCGCGACGGTTCATTTGAGAAGCACATGGTAAGCGAGGTCAGGCTATGAGTCAGGTGATATCAGCATTTCTTGAGCGATATGGGAAGCCATCTCCGCTCAAAGCAGCTACTCATGTTAGCATGGGAGAAACGCGTCGTTTAAGGAATGTTACTTTCTGTTCCCAATGGTCCACCAATACCCCGAACGGTGACGTGTGCCACTTTTCCCGTTTCCATTGCGCAATCGCCACGCAAATTCGTGCAGGAACGACCAGTGGAACTCGAAGTATCCGTTCGACCATGTTTGACCACATGGAGGACAGGGCGATGATGTCATTTCGGCCAGTGTTTATAAATGAACCCAGCGATGCAGATACGAAGCATGTCGGAGCACGTGCTTTGCTTTTGCAACGATTTCCGCCAGCCTTGTCACGCGAGTAAGTTCACTTTCCAGACGAGTGTGCAGTTGACCACATCTCCACAAATGGAAAAAGTTTTGGTCTACAGAAAGTCCTCATTTCATGACCGAACCGGACAACCACCTAACTCATACGATTACGCAGACACGCGCATTATGTGCGCGCCACGAGTTGTCGTGGGGAGTATTTTGGCGGGATGGGGGGATGACTGCGCATGTAGTGTGCTGGGAGGATGACTGTGCGCATGTAGTGTGCTATACTGAGCAGTAGGCCTATTCCTGTGTGGCAGCATAGGCCCCCCTCAATTCGTCGACGTCTGTATGTTTGTGCAGCCCCTTATTACAGGTTTGTTCTAAGTGGTGCTGCCTTTATTACCTTCGTTCACATCAAGTAATTATGATGCCGGCACGAAGTAAGCGTGAAATAGGCCTAACAATTTACAGCACGCACATAAACATCCAAACGTATACGTGGGCCGGGATAGCGTAGTCGGTATAGCGACTCGCTACGGACTGGGCGGTCCGGGGATCGAATCCCGGTGGGAGGCGAGATTTTCCGCAGGCCTGTCCTGGGGTACACCCAACCTCCTATACAATGTTTACCGGGTCTTTCCCGGGGGTAAAGCGGCCGGGGCGTGGCGTTGACCACCCACCTCATCTAGCGCCAAGGTTAAAGAAAGAGTAGAGCTTTACATCCTATCCCCCTCTGGGCCACCGTTGCCAGTTCTAGGGTGAATACCTTTACCTTTAATACACTGTTGTGACGAAGAAGCTGAACAGAAATATCTTAGTGTTCCCTTTTCAGAGGCCACTTCAGGGTACTACACTCTGCCAGTAAGAACAGTACGACGCGTGTGGAGCCAAAGCAACAGTTGCATATTGGACGATGGGTTGACAACACCCAGAAAACACAGAGACGTACGAATATCCGAAGTGCAGTAGTAGCTTGCTTTGAAGGACGAGTAATAAATAACGTTATTGAAGATTAATGTTTACAGCAAAAGAGAGTGCCGACCTGCAAAAAGCTGTTGCCTGTGTTAGACGAGAGAATTAAGTGTGATTGAAACCTGCCGCTTTGATGCGAACGTTGAATGAAATGGGTTCCAAGTAGGAAAGGCGTGGGTCCAGGAGGGAAAAAAGTGAATTGCGAGGGAAAATGCTGTGAACTGGAGTTCTTCGTATATACAGCAAATAAGAAAAATTAGGGAGTTAGGTGTACAAGTGGATACTAATATGTGCAAGATAAAAGCTGGAAAGGGAGGTCAAAAACAGAGCTGACTTGAAGAAGTCCTCTAAGGAGGCGAATGTTCGCATTGGACTGTATTGCCACCGAAGAAGAAGACGAAGAGGAAGAAGACGAAGAGCAAGAAGGCGAAGAGGAAGAAGAATAAGAGGAACACGAAGAGGGAGACGAATAAGAGGAAAAGGAAGAGGAAGAAGCAGAAGAAGAGGAAGAAGGAGGAGGAGGAGGAAGAGGGAGTTAGGTAACCCACACTTGTACCTGGATGAGACAGGTGGCAGCAAATCTGATATTTAGTGATTGATAGCAAAAGAGAGAAGTTTTTGGGAGTCCCGATCAATGTTAATGCGCCAGACAGTCTCAGGGTTGCGTCAGTTTCCTCCCTGGCTATCCAGTGACGACTTGGGGCGCCCACTTAGTAGGCCAGTCATAACACTGGCCCGCATTTCTCTAAGGGGCCTGCCAACGCTTTTCTTTTCTGGAAGTGCTGAGGAATTACACATATGTTACACCAGAGCTGACCGACAGAGGGATCCTGTAAAAGACGTACCTTCAACAAGACAGTGCTCCAGGTCATTTCACGTTCACTGTGCATGCATTCCTCACAATGAAGCATTCACAGCCCGGTGGATTTGTCGAGGTACTGTAACATCCCCTTCGCCATCACCATGGCCACCGGGCAGTCCTGGCCTCACCACAGATGCTAAGATTCTGTGGGGAATAGTAGGAAATAAAGTGGCAGTACATAGTTACAACACAAACACTTTATTAAGAGCTGCTGTTACATCTTCACTTCTTTTAACACCAGGCGTGGTAGGAAGATGTGACAAAGGACTGGCGACGCCGTAAGTTCAGTGCCGACGATACCGACGCCTACACATCCGCTGAATTCGTGAAATGTAGGTACGATGAAATAAATACATACATAAGGTAAATAAGTCATGAGTACGGTGACTTCTCAGACAGGCTGCAGGTTTTGCTAACGTTTGTGTTGATCGAAGATCAGGTAGGACAACCGAGGAATCCTGGTTCGATTCCCGGCAGAGGCAAGTTATTTTTCTCCTGTCCAAAGCGTCCAGATCGGCCGTGAGACCCAGCACTCTGTTCCGTGCGTATGCGTAGGAGGCGTTTTCACCGCGGATAAAGTGGCCGGGGCCTGAAGCTGACCACTCAATATCTAGCGGCTTAGGTTAAGAATGAGGGGTGTTATACTCCAGTTTCCCCTTACGGCGTGCACTTACGCAGCTAATGGAAGATACGTTGCGCTAAGGCGCCGCGGCTCATTGCCCTAGGGCCTCCCATTCTCAGGATCTGTGAATTTTGTTTTGTAGAACCCTTGGACGAAGGATCGGCCCGTCTTACAACTCATACCTACACAGGATAACACAACACAGAAAAATGTAGACATTCATCCACGCGCCGAGTGGAATTCTAATCCACAATTTCGGTGTTAGGGCAGTGGAAGCCTACATGGCTTCAAGACTGTGGTGATACGGAAGAAATTTCGACTAAATCGGGCAGTTGTGTCAAGACATACGTATTAACTGAATTCATTTACAAACTCACACGGCAGGCGGACACACGGGTCGGTAACAGGGTTACGAAGCAGAAGCTGTGTTCCTTCGGAAACCTGAAGACAATCAGGCCCGCCTTCTTCCTAATGATTTAGTGGCACTGCAAGAGAAACCGCATTAGCGTACGGGTCATTAAACTTGAAAATAACAGGCAATAAGATTTGATTTACGCGTACATTGTTCACTAACAGGATAAAGAGGGTAAAGCTGACGATTACAAAGACGATGCTAGTGATGATGACAGTGATTAGGGTGACGATGACTGTGATGAAGTAATGGCTGGAGAACGATTCTTTTGCCGGTCGGAGGAAGCACAAAGATTGCAGTGCAACGTGATGCACTGGTCACTACCAGAGTGAAGGAGCTGTTAAAAGTAAAGTCGGTCCTATAACCTCGGCACAAGTTGGATGCCTGTGGTTGGCTAGTGACTTAGAAAAACAGCCGACGTTCTCCATCCGATAGGAGGCCGAGTTGGGCCCAGAGATGGTCTGGACGTTGCATATCCACGTGGAGAACAAAAAAAAAAAAACTGCCTGTTTGTGCCGAGAAGTAATTTCTAGTTCTCAGATAAAGCCTGTAACGTAATCACAGCACTAAACTATATTGGCTTCGATTGTTTATTGCATCTTATACTTTCAGTATCACCCGTGTATCTCGCCACGTCGAAAAATCAGTTCGTGTCGAGCACACTGGCTCAAACAGTAAAACTTCCGACTCTTATCTGGGGCCTAGTATGAAACCCGACCGGGACATTGGCTATACAGACAGGTTCTCTGTGGTTTCGGTCACTGTCTCCAAATAAGTGCCAGGATCTTAGGCATAGCTTAATTACAGTGTGGTAGCTTCTTTCCATACCCTTTTGACTCGTTATTCAGGAGTCATTCGACTTTTATAATCTTCAGTTACTGACGGCGTCGTTAAACGAACGAGAAATGAATAAAACAAAATGTCGGCTCAGGCGACAGCGCCACCTTATTTTCCAAACCACAGTGACAGTGAAGAAGATCAGTATAATGTCGGAGGATTTCTATACTGACGGCAGTATCACAAATACAGCCATGTTGAAATCTTGGACTGCAATGTTGTTTGCGTCCCCATGAAGCAAGCTGACCAGTGAACTAAAAACATAGTATCGCCGTTAGGCTTTATTCTTCTTTCTAGTCAAACTAGTTGGCACCTCATAAAATATACAGTTGATACCCTTGGCACAAAAACTGAAACACCTTCCTGTATTTCAAGCCCTGCTCGGAAATACGAAAAGGAAAGTCTGTACACATCCAGAGTGTGAGTCATATCATGCACTGCGGTTCCTTATACGTAATGAATTACTGTAATATAGCATGAAATCAGTGTGAAAAGAGGTCTTTCGTATTTATGTGGTTGAACATTGCCTGCAAGGATGCGACACGGGATAATCGAGTGGAAATTTGCTAACTTTTTGGAACAGATATGCTGAATAATGTACTTAGGCACAAGGGGAAGTTAAAAATATATTCCGTATTTTTCGGTCGTTTAACACGGAAAGAAAAAGTGTAATCTTAATGCACTTACCTTGTGAGGTGTCGGTGTCAAATGTATAGTAATGTTCAAAGCACTATATTTAGGCGCTAAGAGAGTTCGAAAAAAGGAAAGAAAACAGTCGCTGGTTGTAAAACATTGTTATTTTCATTTATGATGAAGTACAGGTTACTTCTAAGTATAAAAAACGCTGAGTTTGCTAGTGCGTAATTATGTGTGTTCCGCATTTTGTTAACATAGTTAACGAAAGTGAGCAGAGAATAAGATTAACCGCTCGCTATTCTGTCGCCACACATTTTAGTTATGAGGTGATAGCAGATGATGGCAGCGTCTGTAGCAGGTATGTGTGTGAACAGAAGATGGCAGCAGTTAACGACATTGGAACGTGTGTCTGAGTCGTTGGTAATGTAGAGGGTTTGGAAGAGTCTGTCAGCGTACGGGCGGATCACAGTATTTGTGTATTTGGTATTAAAGTCTGCTTTACGGAGGTTAGGTATACTGTGACGAAATTTTTATAACCTGCAAAACACGTTCCAAGTGCAGTAGATTTTGTGCTCAATCATTTCCCGTTCAAATTTCAGCGGAGTTAACACCAACATAAAATATGACGCAAGATGTATTTTCAGAAGGCATAAATTAAGCTGCGCCCCACTAGGTAGTAAACTGGAGATAAGTATACGTAAGCAAGTAACACAATGACGTCAGCATCAGGACTACAGGCCCCACAGGTCAAATCGGACACTTCTCGCCCCTATTTAATGGCAATGCCGATGCTTCGAACTATCTAGGCATTGACTAGCAATTGAAAAAGTAAAGGTTGATTGGTACTGATTAAGTGAACTGTTATATTGTCCTTTTTGATTAGATCGGCTACAGATGACTGAAGAAGTGTAACTGGGTTTGGAATCACTACGAGAATAAAAACAAGGGTATGTGAAAAAATGTCATGAAATACTTGCTTAAAATTGAGTTTGGGACATTTCTGTATGGCGGAATGTAATTTATTTTGTACTCTGTATTCTCGTATGGTGAGGTGAGACAGTCTTGGGAACTGCGGCCTCTGTTGGGCCCACTGACCGTTACACAGATGATAGAAGAATATAGAAAATGATAGAATAACAACTTTCAGAGGAAAACCGAAGTGTTCAGAGCAAAATCTGTGCCATTGTCACGTAATCTACAATAATCTCACTACCCTGGGACTGAACTTGGGCCTTCCCAGTGACAAGCCGGCAACCAACTGCATGGTAGCCTACCTGCCTTTTTGCGTCTGAAGTTAAAGATCAACGTAAAGTCGTCCCCAGCAAAGGCACCATGTCATGAAGACTTGCGTGAATGAAAGTTCAGCTGCACACACACACACACGCATTCTTAACCGCGGCTGCAGGTGGAGGTGAGTGGTTAAATTGACGACCCGGGCGCTCTGTCCTTTGGACAAAGAGTCTCCGGTACCTACTGGATAGGAGGCTGGTTGGGTCTCATAGCCGCTATAGACGAAGTGGAAAAGATAAAAAATTTCTGCCCCTGTAGGTAGTCGAGTCCCGAGTCGCTGGTTGTCCAGAGACCGTATCCTACTGAGTACGTAGTAGGCCCTACTGGGTACTTTATTATGTTTGTTAATTAATCAACTTCATCAGGATATAAACATAATAACATCTTAGCACATTACACTCGTCATTTATTTCACAAAGGTACCCAAAATTTAGAAATGTGATAAATTTTTATGAACTGTAATGCATGTTAGAAAGGCCACGTAAACGACAAGTAGGAACTATGAAGATCAGACCCACATGCCATGAGCACAGTTGTGCTTGTTAACTCGCTAAGTGGAGTACGCGGTGGCGCAGTTGGTTTCGGTATTGCGCTACAAGCCGGACGTACAATTACTGATGGGGTCATTGGCAATTTTTAATTAACTGAACTCAGCCACTAACAGAAATGAGTGCTAGGGTTATCTCCTGGGAGGCGAAGGCGGCCGGTGCGTAGGGCTGACGTTGCCCCTTCATGTGCCGACTGTCTAGAAATTTTGGAAACCTCAACTTCGTGGAGCCAAAAAAAAAAAAAAAAAAAAAAAAGCTTTCCCTCCCCTTTTTACGGCTTTTTTTTTTTTTTTTCCCGCGCAACGTACACTGCACCCCCGCCCAAACACGGAGGCCGCCCCA
>Ga0123355_10007852_pt1 | contig 16071 bp, 5 predicted proteins | sample TergutEmb28metaG_3_FD_89872 | JGI IMG/M metagenome (GOLD analysis project Ga0123355, IMG submission 89872) | Embiratermes neotenicus P1 segment gut microbial communities from Petit-Saut dam, French Guiana - Emb289 P1 | ecosystem: Host-associated > Arthropoda: Insects > Digestive system > Gut ...
ATAACTGAGACTACAGACAGTTGAGAGATGGAAGTTTGGGGATTGTGCATTTTGTGCTGCATACCTGAGACTGCAGACAGGTGACTGATGGCAGTTTGGGGATTGTGCATTGTGTGCTGCATACCTGAGACTGCAGACAGTTAACAGATGGCCGTTTGGGGAATGTGCATTGTGTGCTGCATAATTGAGACTGCAGAAAATTGACAGATGACTGTTTGGGGATTGTGCATTTTGTGCTGCATAACTGAGACTGCAGATAGGTGAGATATGGCAGTTTGGGTATTGACAATTGTGTGCTGCATAACTGGGACTGCAGAGAGTTGACAGATGACAGTTTGGGATTTTGCATTGCGTGCTGCATAACTGAGACTGCAGACAGTTGACAGATGGCAGTTTGGGAATTTGCATTTTGTCCTGCATAACTGATACTGCAGTCAGTTGACTGTTGGCAGTTTGGGTTTGTGCATTGTGTGTTACATATCTGAGACTGCATACATGTGACAGATGGCAGTTTGGTGATTATGCATTGTTTGCTGCATACATGAGACTGCAGAAAGTTGACAGATGGCAGTTTTGTGGATTTTGCATTTTGTGCTGCATAACTGAGACTGCAGACATTTGTCAGATGGCAGTTTGGGGATTTTGCATTGTGTCCTGCATAACTGAGACTACAGAAAGTTGTCAGATGGCACTTTGGGTATTGTGCATTGTGTGCTGCCTAACTGAGACTGCAGACAGTTGACAGATGGCAGTTTGGGGATTGTTCATTGCGTGCTGCATAACTGAGACTGCAGATAGTTGACAGATAGCAGTTTGGGATTTTGCATTGTGTGCTGCATAACTGAGACTGCAGACAGGTGACAGATGGCAGTTTGGGGATTGTGCATTGTGTGCTGCATATCTGAGACTGCAGACAGTTGACAGATGTTAGTTAGGGGATTGTGCATTTTCTCCTGCATAACTGAGACTACAGAAAGTTGTCAGATGCCACTTTGGGGATTGTGCATTGTGTGCTACATAACTGAGACTGCAGAAAGTTGACAGTTGACAGTTTGGGGATTGTGCATTGTGTGCTGCATAACTGAGACTGCATACAGTTGACAGATGGCAGTTTGGGGATTGTGCATTGTGTGCTGCATAACGGAGACTGCAGAAATTTGACAGATGACTGTTTAGGGATTTTGCATTGTGTGCTGCATACCTGAGACTGCATACAGGTGACAGATGGCAGTTTGGGATTGTGCATTGTGTGCTGCATACCTGAGACTGCTTTCAGGTGACAGATGGCAGTTTAGGGATTGTGCATTGTGTGCTGCATATCTGAGACTGCAGACAGTTGGCAGATGGCAGTTTGGGATTGTGCATTGTGTGCTGCATAACTGAGACTGCAGACAATTGACAGATGGCATATTGGGGATTGTGCATTGTGTGCTGCATATCTGAGACTGCAGAGAGTTGACAAATGGCAGTTTGGGAATTGTGCATTGTGTGCTTCATAACTGAAACTGCAGACACACACTGTGAATATGTAAAGCTTATTGTTTTCCGGCGGCAAAACTTGTTATTTGTGTACATGGATATGTGACTGACTGGAATTTATTGACCGGTAGGATAGGAAGATATCAATAATCTGACGAAATGTTTAAAACAATCTTTGTGATGGAAATGTACTGAAAATGGTGCATTTGGCTGCAACTGTTGCCTGTGTACTCTATAGGGTATGTGTAAATAAGTGATCTGGATACAGGCCGATGTGGCCCAGGGGTTGGGCAGTGTTATAGCTCTTCTCTTCCAATACCGCGGCAATAGAAGGGATGAGTGTTCAGCAGCACGCTCATTCCGCACTTTATTCTGGGAAAGTCACGGTACCCATTGTACAGGAGTCTGGGTGGGCCTCAAGGCCGGTCTGGACGGGCAGAAAATCTCGTTCCCAAAGGAAATCGATCCCGAACCGTACAGCCCATAATCAGTCGCTATACCGACTGAGCTACCGGCACTCATAGGTTCTGTTTACTGGGATTTATTGTGGGATCGTAACAGAGACTAAGGGACATTAGTCATTAACATAAAAAACAAAAAATATAAACTGTTAATACGTAAGAAATATATGAACTTAAGATAAACTTTAGTATTATCCTAAACGAATATTTGTTTCAAAAGAAAATATAAAGGAATATTTGTAATTTTTGTTTCATTGCTTGACGTTTTTTGAGGTCCCCTTTGAATACAATGAAATGTGACAATGCATATATTTAACTGTTACAAACTCAACTTGCCTTGTGTTACAGCCACGTAATGTTCACTGTCATTACTGTAATTTACAAGATGAAAATTTGTAACAACTGTATATCGTACTGGTGGCTGCAGAAAATAAAGACAGTTGTTACAAATTCAATTTCTTCTTGCAAGTTCGTAATCAGTAGAAGGGAAACTTGTTTTACAGAAGCAGGTCAAATAGCGTTTTAGATGCTGTCTGAACTGAGAACTGGTACAGAACAGAGCTTCAGGATTGACACAGGGATTGATTAAAAGGAAACAGTTTGAAGTTAGATACATGTACTGTGCTTTGTGATTCGAATAATCAAGAATACGTTTCATATTGTATAAAATAATGTCTTCATGCCTACAAATTAAATAGGTCCAAAAGACGTGATAAGGCACATAGCTGATCACAAAAACAACAGTCAGCCCTACCACAATCTTTGCAACATTTCTTCGTGTTTTCAGTTGAGGGTTTTGTGTCCCCTCGGATATAGCACGAGAACTTTCCACAAAATGACGAGCGGTCATTGTGTAAGAGAAGGCAATCACAATCAGAGGAAGGACACAGGATACTAAGAGTTCAAAAATAACTACATGTTGATAGTATGTTATAATAGTTACATCCGAAGGTTGTGCACACAGATTCATTGTGAGAGTTGATGGAAAGGCGAATAATGCCGCCACAAGCCACACTCCAAAAAATGTAGCCACAACACTACGCTGTTTTGGTTGTGAAAAGTCACGGAATTGGGTTGGCCCCAATGTTACACTATATCGCTGGAAGCTATACAAAGCTGCAGAGTACGCTGACAGACCGACTGACATTCGGCGGCAAAATGAAACGAATTTACACATAATTATATCGTTTACCCGCATGTCATTCATTCTATTTGCACAAGCCTCGGAGAAAAGTACCGTTAAATAAATGATATCGCTTATAGCCAAGTTAAGGATGTACATATTGGGCAAATTTCGCATGTCCTTGTTGCATATGATAATGATGAGAAGGATGACATTGGCGGTTGTACCGAATACAAAGGCAACTGCATACACAGGTAACTGGTACTGCTTGAAAAACTCATCATCATAATCATTTCCGTGCTTGTTCTGGTCCTTGTGCTTCCCAATGTCAGTTTCACTGCAGCTTGTATTTCTGTAGTCCCCACAATACTCTATATTACCCTCTAAGCACAGCCCTTTCTCTAATATCCCCAACCACATTCCCTTCACTTCGATCGGTGTGTCACATTCCGGCACCAAACTCCTATACACAGTCCGTATGTTACGATCCTCACACCATCGCCACACTTCCAGCAGCTGACAGTCACACTGTAGCGGGTTACCATACAGATACAGTTCGGACAGTTCTGGCAATGCTCTCAATATATTTATATCTACAGACCTCAGATTATTTTCTCTCAAGTCAAGCCGTTGCAGTGCGCTGACGTTTGCAAATGTTTCAACTGACACTGAACTGATATTGCAGTGTGATATATCAAGTGTTGACAAGGAATGTGAATTTATGAATTTGCGGTCAGTTGGAATTTGAAGGAACCAATTATTTTGTAAATGTAGGTGTTTGATATTTGATAACTCTAAGAACGTATCTGGATGGAAGTAATGCAGTTTGTTTGCTGACAAATCTACAGTTATTAAGTTTACCAACCCACTGAACAAAGCACTATCCACGCGCTGTAATTTGTTATTACTTAAGTCAAGATAGTGCAGTCTCTTCATATTCTCAAATGTGCCCGTTAATATTTCACTTATCTTGTTACCCTGCATTGACAGTCGTGTCAACTTTCTAAGCCCGTTGAATGCACCCAACTCTATTGTTCTCAGTCCACATCCTCTTAAATCCAATAACAGCAGCTCAGTCATTGAAACAAAACTGTCATTTTCCAACAACGTCATTTCTTTGAAATAAAGTTGGAGTACTTGGACGTTTGTGAGATGAATTAAGGGTAAATATTTTACTGAGAGTGATTCGCATTTCACGGAGTATCCTCCTGAGTCACACTCGCATTCCTCAGGACACAGCATTGCCACCCTTGCAGGCACGATCACCAACCATAACCAGAATGCAACAGCAGGTGCAGCCAACAGCAGTGACACCAACAGCACAGACAGTCTTGATGGCATGGTGAGCTGCTGTGATCTGCACAAGGAGAGGAAATTATACTGAATATTATTGACTTCATCTTGAGGATCTGGGAAGGTCAATATAAAGATAATTTGGAGGGTTACAGTGCATTGTGTTCCTAAGGAACTCGCAAAACAAAAATTCACTCACTTGGCACGACATATGTACATAAATTTCACCACATTATACATGATTTCCACGCACCTTACTAATAAAAAATCACCGTCGTTGCCATTTAATGGCTAATAATCTGCTTTGTGACAGCTGCGGATTTGTATGTTTTTCTTCAGTTTACTGGCATATTTTAAAGCATCTTTCCTTTGTTCCATAGTTAAACTATTTTGAAATATTTCATTTTATACAAAATGTAGAGTTAGGTCATAATATTTCATTATTTTGGTAAAGCAAACTACTGAGTTGAAGATATTGCTTACTGCCCATGTCCAAAAATTTGATAACAGTGGCACTACAATGTCTCAGTCGGTTAGAAAAAGTAGAAGATAATGTTCGAGCACGGATCATTACATTTGCAATTTCGACGCCAATAATAAGCACTTTACGCCGTTTCTCAAGGTACTTCCCATTCTATTGTCAAATCCCTTACTCTAACACTAAGTACTTACAATAAAACCACTGTCCACACTACACAATCTCACAACTCCATCCCCCTGACAATACGCATAAACCAAAACTACGTATTCACACTATAACCACCGTCCACACTACACAATCTCACAACTCCATTCCCCTGACAATACCCATAAACTAAAACTACGTACTCACACAATAACCACCGTCCACACTACACAATTTCACACTTCCACTCCCATGTCAGTACCCTTACACTAACACTACGTACTCACACTATAACCACCGTCCACAATATACAACATCACAATTCCATCCCCTGTCATTTTCCTTACACTAATAAAAAGTACACACAAAATAACTACAGTCCACACTAAATTATTTCACAATTCCATCCCCCTGTCATACCCTTACACTAACACTAAGTACTCACACTATAACCACCGTCCACACTACACAATTGCACAATTCCATTCCCCTGTCAGTACCCATAAACTAACACTAGGTTCTCACAATATAACCACCGTCCACACTACACAATTCAACAATTCAATTCCCCTGTCATTACCCTTACACTAACACAAAGTACTCACGTTATAACCACCATCCACACTAAACAATCTCACATTTCCATTCACCTGTCAGTACCTTTACACTAACACTAAGTACTCACTTTATAACCAACATCCACACAACACAAAATTCACAATTCCATTCCCCTGTCATACCCTTACACTAACACTATGTACTCACACTAAAACCACCGTCCACACTACACATTTCCACAATAACTTCCCCCTGTCAGTATCCTTAAACTAAAACTATGTACTCAAACTATAACCACAGTCTACACTAAACCATTTCACAATTTCATTTCCCCGTCAAAACAATTACACTAACACTAGTTACTGACAATACATCCACAGACCACAATAAACATTCTCACAATACCATCCTCATGTCAGTACCCTTACAGTAACACTAGGTACTCACACTATAACCAACGTCCACAAAACACAATCTCACATTTCCAGCCGAATTTCACTACCCTTACACTAACACAAGGACATGACAATATAACAAACATGCAAACTTCACAATCTCCCAACTCGACTCCCCTGTCAATACACTAAACCTAACACCATTTAATCCCACTATAACCAACGTCCACAATAATAAATCACACAATTATATCCCCTTGTCGGTATCCTGAAAATAACACTAAGTACTCCCACTATAACAACTGTCCACAATACCCAATCTCACAATCTCATTCCCCTGTTAATACCCTTTCACTAACACAAAATCCTTACATTATAACCACATTCCAAACTACAAAATCTCACACTTCTATCCCCCTGTCAGTATCCTTACACAAATACTAAATACTCACACTATAACCAATGTCCCCAAACAAAAATCTCACAAATTCTTCCCAATGTTAGTACCCTTACACTAAAAAAAACCTACTCACAGTATACCTAAATTTTACACTATATAATCTCACAATTCCATCCCGCTGTAAATACCCTTACACAAAAACTACGTACTCACACTTTAACCAAATTCCACACTACACAGTCTCACATATCCTCCCCCTGACAGTACCCTTACACTAACAATAATTACTCGCACTATAGCAAATTTCCACCCTACACAATTTCACAATTCCTTCCCCTGGCATTACCCTTACACTAACACTATGTACTCAATCTATAACCACCGTCCACACAAAACAATGTCACAATACCATCCCCCTGTCAGTAGGCTTACACTAGCACTACGTAGTCAAAAGATAACAAGAGTTCACTCTACAAAATATCACAAATCCATCCCCCTGCAAATAATCTTATAATAACACAATGTACACACAATTTTACCACTGTCCACACTACACTACCACACAATTCCATTCCCCTGTCAGTAACCATAAATGAAAACTACGTACTCACACTATAACCACCGTCCACACAACACAATCTCACAATTCCACTCCCCTGTCAGTACCCTTACAAGAAACAATAATTACTCACATTCTAACAACGGTCCACACTACACAATCTCACATTTCCATCCCCCTGTCAGTACCTTACACTAACACTACTTACTAACACTATAACCACAATCCACACTTCACAATCTCACAATTCCAACACCCTGTCAGTACCCTTAAACTAAAACAATGTACTCAAACTAACACCAACGTCCAAATTACACAATCTCACAATTGCACTCCCCTGTCAATACCCTTACTCTAAAACTATGTACTCCTACTATAACTACCGTCCACACTACACAATCACACAATTCAATCCCCTTGTCACTACCCTTACAATAACACTAAGTACTAACACTATAATAACCGTCCACACAAAACAATCACAGAATTCCATCTCCTTATCAGTAAATTTACAATAAAATATGTACACACACTATAACCACAGTCCTCATAAAACAAACCCAAATCAATTCCCCTGTCAGTAACCTTAAACTAACGCTAAGTACTCACACTACAACTATCGTCCTCACTACACAATCACACAATTCCTTCCCCTTTCAGTCCTCTTACACTAACACTACGTACTCACATTATAACTACCGTCCACATTACACAATCTCACAATTCCACTACCCAGCCAATACCCTTGCACTAAACTAAGTATTCACACTATAAAAACCGTCCACACTATACAAACTCACAATTCCATCCCCCGGTCAGTACCCTTACACTAACACTATGTACTAATATTACAACCACCGTCAAAATTACAGACTCTCACAATTCCACTCCCATTAGAGTAACCTAACAATAACACTAAGTACTCCCATTTTAACAACCGTCTGCACAATACAATCTAACAATTCCATCCCCCTGTCAGTACCCTTACACTAACACTACGTACTCACACTATAACCACCGTCCACAATAAGCTATCTCACAATTCCACTACCCTGTCAGTATCCTTATGCCACCTATAATTACTAACACTATAAAAACTGTTCACACCACACAAGTTCACTATTCCATTCCCTGTCAGAACAATTAAACTAACACTATGTACTCACACTCTAAACATCTTCCATTCTAAACAATCTCAGAATTCCATCCCCCTGTCAGTACCCTTACACTAACACTATGTACTCACACTATAACCACCGTCCACACTACACAATCACACAACACCATTCCCCTGTCAATACCATAACAGTGAAAAAACGTACTCAAACCATAACCACAGTCCACACTATAAAAATCACAAAATCACTCCCCTGTCTCTACCTATACACCACCAATAATTACCCACGTTATAACCACCGTCCACACCACACAAACAGACAATACCTTCGTATGTCTGTACCCTTACACTAACACGAAGTACTCACAATTTAACCAACTTCTACACAAACCAATCTCACAATTCCATCCCCTGTCAGAACCATTACACAAACACTATGTACTCACAATATAACTACCGTCCACATAAACCAATCACACATTTCCATCCCTCTGTCAGTAACCTTACACTAACACTACGTAATCAAGCTATAAAAACCGTCCACATTACACAATCTTACATTTCCCTCTCCTGTTATTACTCTTACACTAACACTAGGTTTTCACACAATACCCAACGTCCACACTACACAATCTCACAATGCCATCCACCTGTCAGCACTCTTACAATAACACTACGTAATCACAATCTAACCACCGTCCACAATACACAATTACAGAATTCCTTCCCCTTGTCAATACTATTACACTAACAGTAAGTACTCTCACTATAACCTCCGTCCACACTACACAATCTCACAATTTCATCCTCCTGTAAATACCCAAACACTAAATCTATGTAATCAAAATTTAACAACCGTTCACATTAAACAATCTCACAATTCCATCCCCCTCTCAATATCCTTACACTAACACTACTTACTCACACAATAACCAACGTCTACAATACACAATCTCACAATTCAATCTCACTGTCAGTAACTTTACATTAATAATAGGAACTCAAACTATAACCTCCGTATACTCAAAACAAACTCACAATTCCTTCCCCCTGTCAGTACCATTACACTAACACTAGGTAAACCCAATATGACCACCTACCACACAAACCAATCACACAATTCCATCCCCTCTTAGTACCCTTAACCAAACACTATGTACTCACAATTTAACCATCGTCCACACCAACAAATCCCACAATTCCATACCCTTGCGACTACCCTTACACTAACACAATGTACTCAAACTATAACCATGGTCCACGCTACACAATCTCATATTACCACTACCCTGTCAGTACCCTTGCACTAACACTAAGTATTCACACTATAACCACCGTCCACACTACAAAATCTCACAACTCCACTCCTCTGTCAGTATTCTTACACTAACAGTACGTACTCACACTATAACCATCGTCCACCCTACACAATCGCACAATTCCATTCCCCTGAGTGTACCCTAATACTAACACAAAATATTCACACTATAACCACAATCCACAATAACCAATCTCACAATTCCACTTCCCTGTCAGTACCCTTACCACGGCAATAATTACTCGCACTATAACCACAGTCTACACTACAGATTTTCACTATTCCATTCCCTGTCAGTAACATTACACCAATACTACTTAATGACAATATAATTATTTCCACAAATAATTATTCCACAATTACCCTCCCCTTTTAGTACCCTTACACTAAAACTAAATACTCACAATATAACCACCGTCAACACTACACAATTTCAGAATTCCATCCCCCCGTCTATAGCCTAACAGTAACACTAAGTTCTCAAAATATAACGACCGTCCAAACTACACAAACGCACAATTGACTCCCCTGTCATTACTCATACACCATCAAAAATTACCCACATTATAATCACCGTCCGCACTCTAAAATCGCACAATTCCTTCCCCTGTTAGTAACCTTACACTAACACTACGTACTCACAATATAATCACATTCCACAAAACCCAGTCTCACAAATCCATCCCCTCTCAGTACCCATACACAAACACTACGTAATCACACTATAACCACCGTCCACAAACCTAATCCCACGAATCCATTCCACTGTCACTAACATTACACTAACCCTAGGTATTCACACTGTAAAGAACTTCCACACTACACAATCTCACAATTCCATCGCCCTATCAGAAACCTCAAACTAACACTAAGTACTTACACTATAAATAACGTCCACATTAAACTACCTCACATTAGAGTCCCCCTGTAAATACTCTTACACAAACACTAGGTATTCACACTTTAACCACCGTCCACACTACAAAATCCCACAATTACTTCCCCCTGTCATTATGCTTACACTAAAAATAAGTACTCACACTGTAACCACCGTCCACCCTACACAATCTCACAACTCTTTCCCCCTGTCAATACCCTTCCACTAACACTACGTACCCAAAATATAACAACCGTCCCGCAACATATTCTCACAAACAATTTCCCCCTGTCAATACTCGTACAATAACACTACCTACTCAAAATTTAATCAGCTTTCACACTACACAATTTTACAATTCCATTCCCCTGTCATTACACTTACACTAACACAAAGTACTCACAATGTAACCACGGTCAACACTAAACAATCTGACAATACCACTCCCCTGTCAGTACCCTTAAACTAAGAATATGTACTCACACTATAAACAACGTCCACAATTCAAAACATCACAAATCTATCCCCCTATCAGTATCCTTAAATTAACATTATGTACTTACACTAGAACCACCGTCCACACAACCCAAAGCTACAAATCCATCCCCCTGTCATTACCTTACACTAACACTAATTACTCACATTCTAAACACCTTCCACACTACACAATCTCAAAATTCTCTCCCCCTGTCGGTAGTCTTAAACTAACACTATGTACTCACATTATTACCACCGTCCAAACTACACATAATCACATTGTCATTCCCCTGTGTGTAACCTTACACTAACACTAGGTACTCACATTATAACCACCTTCCACACTACAGAATCTCGCAATTACATCCCCTGTCAGAAAATGTAGACTAACACTACGTACTCACATTATAAACACAGTCGACATTAAATAATCTCACAATTCCGTTCCCCTGACAGTACTCTTACACTAACATTAGGTTTTCACACTATAACAACCGTCCACACTACACAATCTCACAATGCCATCCACCTGTCAGTACCCTTACACTAACACTACGTGCTCACTATATAACCACCGTCTACATTTTAAAATCTCACAATTCCTTCCCCTGTCAGTACTCTAAAACAAACACTAAATATTCACACTATAACCATCGTCCACCCTACACATTCTCACAACCTCACCCTTATCCTAACACTATATACTGACACTACAGCCAGCGCCTACACTACAAAGTTTCACAATTCCTTCCAACTCTCAGTAACCTTATATTAAATAAATGTTCTCACAATTTAACCAACGTCCAAACAACACAATATCACATATGATTCCCCCTGTCAGAACCCTTACACAAACACTAATTTCTAACACTATAACCACCGTCCACACTACACAATCTCACAAATATTCCCCCTGCAAATATCATTAAATAACACTACGTTTTCACACTTTAAATAACGTCCACACTACACAATCTCACAATTCCTCCTCCCTGTCAGTACCCTTACACTAACACAAAGTAATTACACTATAACCACAGTCCACACAACCCAATCTCACAATTCCATTCCCCTGCCAGTACCCTTACACAAATACTATGTACTCACACTAAAACTAACGTCCACACAAACGAATCTCGCAATTCCATCCACCTGTCAGTACCTTACTCTAACATTTTGTACTCACACTTTAACCACCATGCGCACTACAAATACACAATTACATCCCCTTTTCAGGACCGTTCAACTAATACGATGTACTCACACTATAACAAACGTCCACACTACACAATCTCACATATCTATCCTCATGCAGGTACAATTGCACTAACAATAAGTACTAACACTATAACCGCCGTCCTCACTACACAAACTCACAATTCCCAATCTCTGTCGGTACCCTTACACTAAAACTATGTACTCAAACTTGAACACCAATCCACACTACACAATCTCACAATTCCGTCCCGCAGTCAGTACCCTTTCACTAACAATAAGTACTCACAATATAACCACCGTCCACGCTAAACAATCACACAATTTCGTCCCCCTGTCAATAATCCTAAAGTAACACTAGTTATTCACAATATAAACGCCGTCCACACTACGGAATTTCACATTTCCATCCCCCTGTCGAACCCTTACCCTAAAACTACCTACTCACACTCTTACCACCTTCCACATTACACAATATCACAATTCCCTCCCCTCTCATTATCCTTACACTAACACTACCTACTCACACTATAACCATCGTCCACAGTACACTATTTCACAATTAGATCCTTCTGTCAGTACCCTTACACTAACAATACGTACTCACAATATTACAACCGTCCAAACTACACAATATCACAATTTCATCCCCTGTCGTTTTTCATTACACTAATAATAAATGCTCACAATATAACCACAGTCCACACTACAAAATCTCACAATACCATCCCCCTGTCAGTAACCTTACACTAACACTAGGTACTCACACTATATCCACCGTCCACAATACACAATCTCACAATACCATCCTAATATCAGTACCCCTACACTAACACTACGTACTCACACTTTAACCACCGTCCACACTACACAATCTCACATTTCCTTCCCCCTGTCATTACCCTTACACTAACACTACATATTCATAATGTAACCACCGTCCGCACAACACAATCTCACATTTCTAACCGACTTTCACTACCCTTAGTCTAACACTAGGGCATCACACTATAACTAACATGCAAATTTCACAATCTCCCAATTCGACTCCCCTGTCAATACCCAAAACCTAACACTACTTAATCCCACTGTCATCACCGTCCGCACTACTAAATCACACAATTCCATCCCCTTGTCGGTACCCTGATAATAACACTAACACATACTACACTATCACACATTTCCATTTCACTGTTAGTACACTCACACTAACACTACTTACTAACACGATAACCACATTCCACACTTCACAATCTCACAATACCAGCACCCTGTCAGTACCCTTACACTAACACAATATACTCACACTATAACCACCGTCCAAACTACACAACCTCACAATTCCACTCCCCTGTCAAAACCCTTATTCTAACACTAAGTTCTCCTACTATAACCACCGTCCACATTACACAATTACACAATTCCATCCCCTTGTCACTATCCTTACAATAACACTAAGCACTAACACTATAACCACTTCCCACAGTACACAACCTCACAATTCTATCCCCCTGTCATTACCCATACCCTAAAACTACGTATTCGAAATTTAACAACATTCTACACTACACATTCTCACAATTCCATTCCCCTGTCAGTACCCTTACACCAACACTATGTACTCAAACTCTAACCATCGTCCAAACAACACTATCTGACAATACTGTCCCCCTGTCAGTACCCTTATACAAACACTATGTACTCACACTAAACCCACCTTCCATACAATCCAATCTCACAATTCCATCCTCCTGCCACTAACCTTACTCTAACACTACCTACTCACACTTTAACCACCGTCCACACTACACTTTCTCACAATTCCTTTCCCTGTCATTACCTTTACACTAACACTACGTACTCACAATATAACCAACGTCCACACTACACACTCTCATAATTCCTTCCCCCTGGCAGTAATCTTTCATTAACACTACGTTCTCACACTTTAAACACCTTCCACATTACACAATCCCACATTTCCTTCCCCCTGTCTGTACCCTTACATAACACTAAGTCCTCACACTATAACCACATTACACACTACACAATCTCACAATTCCTTCCCCCTGGCAGTACCCTTATTTTAACACTACATTATCACACTTTAACCACCTTCCGCACTACACAATCTCACATTTCCATCCCCCTGTCAGTACCCTTACCTAACACTAAGTCCTCAAACTATAACCACATTCCATACTACACATTCTCACATTTTCATTCCCCTGTCCCTACCCTTACACTAACACTACGTACTCACACTTTAACCACGGTCCACACTACACAATCTTACATTTCCATCCGCCTGTCAATACCCTTACACTAACACAAAGTACTCACACTTTAACCACCATCCACACTACACAATCTCACAATTCCATTCCCCTGTCAGTAACCATACTCTACCACTACGTACTCCTACTATAACCAGAGTCCACACTACCCAATCTCACAATTTCTTCCCTCTGCCAATACCCTTACTCTAACACAACGTACTCACACTTTAACCACCGTGCACACTACACAATCTCATAATTCCTTCCCCCTGGCAGTACCCATAGCTAACACTACGTCCTCACACTATAACCACATTCCACACTACACAATCTCACATTTCCTTCCCCCTGTCCCTACCCTTACACTCACACTACGTACTCATACTATAACCACCGTCCACACTACACAATCTCACATTTCCTTCCCCCTGTCCCTTCCCCTTACACTCACACTACGTACTCACACTATAATCACCGTCCATACTACACATTCTCACAATTCCAACCCCCTGTCATTACCCTTACACTAACACGACGTTCTCACACTATAACCACCGTCCACCCTACACCATCTCACAATTCCATTCCCCAGTCAGTACCCTTAAACTAACACTACGTAGTCACACTATAACCACATTCCACACTACACATTCTCTCAATTCCATTCCCCTGTCCGTACCCTTACACTAATACTAATTAGTCAGACTATAACCACCTTCCACACTACACCATCTAACAATTCCATCCCCCTTTCAGTACCCTTACACTAACACTACGTACTCACACTATAACGACAGTCTACTCTACACAATTTGACAATTCCATCCCCCTTTCAATACCCTTACACTGCCACTACGTACTCACACTAAAACCACATTCCTCTCTACACAATCTCACAATTCCTTCCTCCTGTCAGTACCCTTACACTAACAGTAAATACTCACACTTTAACTACAGTCTACACCACACAATAATCAAATTCTAATCCGTCTTTAGCTAAAAGGTCTCTCTGTGTATGTCTGAAATTTATCAATAAAATTCGCAGTCAGCCGTTTGTTTTTTGGTTTACAGAAAATTTGCCGATTATTATCCGGTTAGATCATCTGTACGTCCTTACGTGTTGAGAGAATGATCTGGTACATAATTAGAGTAATCTGAACTTTCACATTAATTTCTCCTCTCCTTTGTGTTGAAGGGAGTTTGAAAACTGAATGGGGGAATGAAAATTTTTGAATCAAAACTTATGTAAATATCGAGGGAAAGTTTTGTATCTTTTGTGCGTGTACAATATAAAAAGTGTGTAGGTGTGTGGGTAATTAGCTCCACTCGTAATTAAACCAGATATTGGATTCAGATGAGCAGACAGCTGTTCGCCCTTGCCGCTTTACCTGATGAGAAACTACTACTCGCTCAGTTATTGTTATGATTATTGACAGTTTTTCAGAGTAAAAAATATACTTGTTTTTTCAAGCGAAATAATGTCTGTGTTCCGTGGCAATTGTAGGAAACACATCAGTGCAAATTTTGTGGCAATATGCTGTTTAGTTTTAAAGTGCTTGCACATAACGTTTAATAACCACTGTGCTTTGGGGAGTTAAGTGAGACAGGCTTGTGCTGTACTGCAGTTTATGTGAGTGTGGTGAGTGTGACTATAATTGTGAGTTTGGTGAGTGTGGCTGTACTTGTGAGTGTTGTGAGTGTGGCTGAATTTGTGAGTGTGGTGAGTGTGGCTGTACTTGTGATTCTGGTGAGTGCGGCTGTACTTGTGAGTGTGGTGAGTGTGGCTGTAATTATGAGTGTGGTGAGTGTGGCTGTAATTGTGAGTGTGGTGAGTGTGGCTGTAATTGTGAGTGTGGTGAGTGTGGTTAGTGTGGCTGTAATTGTGAGTGTGGCGA
>Ga0123355_10007854_pt1 | contig 16070 bp, 12 predicted proteins | sample TergutEmb28metaG_3_FD_89872 | JGI IMG/M metagenome (GOLD analysis project Ga0123355, IMG submission 89872) | Embiratermes neotenicus P1 segment gut microbial communities from Petit-Saut dam, French Guiana - Emb289 P1 | ecosystem: Host-associated > Arthropoda: Insects > Digestive system > Gut ...
CACCGGGAAATTCGTCCTCCCATCTGGCTACCTTTCTTGCCAAGCACTCTCTATGACGCAACGCCGGCTCGTCGACCAGATGAATTCCGCCGAAGGCCGGATGATGCACATATTTATGAGCCCAAGTCGTATCCCACATATCGTGATTTACTTCGTATCTAAAATTAACCGGCGTTCCCAAGCCTAAATCCCAAACCTTAACCGTCAAGCCCGCATTAGCCGCCATATCCATAAACTGCATTGAGTATACGGGATCAACGCCAAAATCCATTTGAAAATAATCAGGAACCAAAAAAGTAAGACCCATTTCCGCAGCATCGTCAAAGGCCAACTGAGGCTGCCTCATCAGTCTTGCACCCGGACCGGGGCTGTCTGCCCATGTTTGATTACTACGGCCGCCGGTAAAATCATTAGTGGTTCGAATAGCGTTATTAGGAGCACCAAAACCTCCTATAGGCATAAAAACACCTTCTTCCCTTTCAAACATTGTCATCGCAAAAAAACGTTCGGGATTTTCAGTATCAAAGCTTAAAGAACCTCTTTCACTTCCTCCCGCGATCGTAAAAGAAAGCGGCAAAGCAACCGCAATGAATAATGTAAAAAGTTTGAGTAAATTATTCTTCATTTCAAACCACCTTCTAAATAAATAAAATCGTGTTCGATAAGTTTTCATATGAGAAATACATCTCGGTCCTTGCAAACAAGCGATCTTATTAAGCATTAAACTAATCCTCCCTTGGCATCGGATTTGCGTCCGGATAGCCAAAGGAGGAATTCTTTCTTTCCCTAATGATAATTTACTGAGCCTATCCTAAAACCTAGTGCTGTCAGATAGCGAGCGGCTTTTTGTTGCTACAAAAACTTGCGAATGGGGAGCATAGCAGAGCTATGTGACCCGTTCGCAAGTTTTTGCAATGGCGAATAAGGTGCCGCTAGGTGATTGTAATAGGTTTTAGGAGAGGCTGCATTATATTATAGCAAAAGCGATATCATCAATATAAACCTGCGATCTGCCGGTTTGCCCAAACGACCAATTTTGCAGCATATATCTAAATGTAACGACATTTTGCGGCGCAAATGTTGCGGGCGCTGCTCCCCCGGGACGCCTTAAACCAGAAAACGGAATAACGACAATACCTCCGCCGGGCGTAGCCGACACACTTGCCAAGAATATATTTCCGGCGTTATCAATAAGAGCTATCTCGTCATAATTTTGACCGTTAGGAAACTGTCCGGCATTTGATCCTCTTAACCAAAATACCAAAGCATTAGCTTCCGCAGAAGGCGCACTGCTTAGCTGATAATCAAAGAAAACATGAGCGAAAACATTTGTGTATGTCCAAAGATTACCGCTATGTGTCCCGCTAAGCGCATATGTCGCATTGAGAGCTACCCCAAATCCCATCGGAGGTCCGTACGGGTCTTCGGGATTGTGTTGAGATGTCGCAGTCCAAGCAGCCTGCATTGCCGCGTTATTCGCGTATTCAAATCTATTAATCCAGTCAGTGACGTTAAAATTACCTTCAATCGGTTCCGCCGGTGTAATAAACATCCGTCCGCTGCCTGTACCGTTAAGAGTATGAGTTCCTCTTGCCGCGATGACGCGCCAAAAGAAATTCGATTCTGAGGCAAGCGCGGCATCTGCCGCAAGCGTGTAGGTTGTTACCGTCAATCCCGGCCTTGAAATTACAATATCTGAAAAAGTATTATTGGTCGATATTTGTAAAGTGTAGCTTGTGGCGTAGATCGATTCTGTCCATGTAAAAGTAGGTGTATGCGTACGGAGCATCGCTTGCGCAACAGGCGCGGTAAGATTGAATGCCCCCGGTCTGGGCTCTTGAGGCGTAGTAAATCTACGGCCGCTGCCAAGCGCGACTGTCGAGTAAGATTCGTTTATAGCAGTAACCCGCCAAAAGTAATCGGTTAGATAATTGAGCGCGACATCTTCGGTGAGCGTATAAGTCATTCCTGTTATTCCTGCTCTCACAATTATGATGCTTGCATCGGTAAAAGTATTAGCCGTAGCTATCGCCAAGGTGTAACTAACGGCATTATCCGACGCGCCCCAAGTGAATGTCGGAGTAAGCGTGTCGACATTAGCATTACCGGCGGGTGCTGTAAGACTGAACTCTCCGGGCGCAGCGACGGTAACACCATTTCCGTTGTATCCGTTGTCCCCATTATCCCCGTTGTATCCGTTGCAAGCCACGAACACCAAGACAATTGCCAGCACAACCGCCAGCAGAATGTGTTTTTTGGTTTTTTTCATTTTTGTTGTCTCCTTAATTGTTTGTTGATTTGTATATATTTTATACTCCTTTTTCATAGGAGTAGATTGCCTGTTTTAACCCTTGAGTCCGCCCATTGTAAGCGCGCCCATCATTTTTTTCTTAAATAGCATAAACAATATAAATGCCGGCACCGCCGAAATAATAGCCATGGCCAGCTGCGTAGTCGCCCAAGCATCCTGACCCGAAGTGCCTTGAAGATAAAACAATCCGAATGCCAGCGTAGGATAACTCGGTAGCCATATAAGCGTAAGCTGAAAGTTATTCCACGCTCCTATAAAGCCCAAAAGTATAAGCACGAATATAACTGTTTTTGTAAGAGGCAGCATCATACTCCAAAACACTCTATGATGACCGGCTCCGTCTATAAATGCCGCTTCTGCAAAATCCCAGCTGACTGACTTGTATACAGCATAAAGAATAAGCCAGCTGCTCGCCCAAACGGTTCCCGCGCTGAAGATAACCCACCACAATTGGTCGAATACTCCGATTGCTCTAAGCAGCTGCAGATTTGCCGGCAAGCTTCCTATAATAGGCAATATCATTACGATAATAAGCGTATTAAAAATCGGCGCTCTTAATCTAAACTTATATTTTGCAAGTGTGTACGAGCAAATCGCCGCAGTAAGCACATTTACGATAGTAGGAAATACAGAGGTAATCAGCGACCAAAAAAACATTTCCGGAAAAAAGGCGTTCCGTCCTTCACCGACTGTAACCGGAACATGAAGTTCTGTAAAGGCACGCACATAGTTAATAAACCGCCAGCCATAGTCTCTACGAAAACCGAAAGGATTCTCAAAGAAATCAAATTGATGCCTGACCGAGGAAAAAACACCCCAAAAAAAGAGAAACATAAGCGTCAAGGCATAAAGACCGATGACAGCCATCGCTGTTACAGACGCCCAATTCCGCGCATCCGCCTTTTCTATCCGGGTTCTGCCCTTGTTTTTTTTAGACTGAATTTCTTCCATAATCAATAGGTCGCTTCGGGGTCAAACCTTTCTACCAGCCATTTGACAAAAAATGTCAACGGTGCCACAATTAATGTTATAAGCAGACCTCCCGCAGCCGCGTACGGATACATCTCAAATCCCCGCACATCACTACCTATAACCCGTATAAACAAGTAATATCCCAAGGTGTACATTTCCCGGGGAGCTTGGTCATCGTAAAAAGCGAAAATATGAAGCGAGTTAGTGAAAAAACCGGGAACCGAGGTGATTATCATTACGCTTAGCAGCGGGTATATCAAGGGCAGCGCGACATACCGTAATTCCTGCAATGTGGTTAAGCCGTCAATCTTGCCCGCTTCGATAAGACTCTCAGATATCCGCGACATCGAGCCAAGATAAATAAGCATACCTCCGGCAAAGCCTATCCAAGTGCTGAAAAACAGCATCGTCCAAAAGGAAACATTTGCATTGCTATTTGAAAGAAGATGAATATTCTCACCGAAAACAGCCGGAACGGCAAATTCAACCAAGTATCTAAACAAAAACACCCAAACAATAGACGAAATGAGCGAAGGCAGAAAGAGCAGTATTTTAAATATTTCATGACCGTAAATCTTTTTAAAAAGAAAGTACGACACACAAATATTAACCGGCATACTAATCAGCATAGTAACCGCATAGATAATAATACTGTTTCTGAATACATACGCTAAATCGGGAGAATTTCTTATATTATCTATAAAGAGCCTGAAATTTGCTACAATTTCGCTGCCGGTAGTCCATTCAAATTGTTGGGTAGTTGTATTAAATGTCTGAAACGCCATCATAATCGAACCGATATTAACGGCAACGTAAAGCAATGCGAAAAGAGCTATCGGATAAATCCAAACGCTTACTAAAAAGCCGGTTTCACGCCATTTGCGCTTCTTTTTTCTCGGTTTTATTTTGATGTATTCGGTAGCAGCTTGCATAAGTTTACTTTTAAGTTATTCGTTTTACTTCTAAGAGCCTCTTAATCTGGGCCAGTTTTCTTCGGTATAATTTGCCCCGTAGGACTCCCACCACTGCCTTGCTGTCAAATTACGGTTTTGCCTGAATGAATTCATCGGTTCGGTAAAAACCTGATTGCCGATTCTTATACTGCCTTCCCAAAAGTTGAAATAGTTCGTCAAGCTTTCGGACATTAGTTGCGAAGTGTTGTAAAACGCGTTTGTCACTCTGCTGTTCCTAAAAAGCTCGTATACACTTCGTTGGTAATATGACAGCATAGCATAATGCTCGGGAAGCAATACATGCTTATGAGTCCTTGTTATTCCGCTTGTTCCGGTGAATAACGAAATCATATCATTGCGGAAAGTAAACTGTACAAATCTCTTAGCAAGCTCCGGCTGTCTCGCATTATTGCTGATAAATATTTGGTTCATTCCGTCTCCGCCAAGCGTAAGCTCGGTATTTTGCTGGTCGGGTATACGGAATCCGCATGAAGTATAGCTGTCAATAAATCTGGGAATAGGCAAATGTCCGAACCTGCGGTTTTCTCTTGACCAAGCTTGACCATGAAATACCACTATTTCATCAAATATCGCGTTTGCTTCATTCTCCCAGTAGCTGCTTTCTACCAGCATAGCTATAGGTGTTCTGTTTCCGCCGGGAATACGGCTGCGCAAAAATTCCATTTGAGCGTCAATATGGGTTGATGTTGTCCTAAAAGCGTTAGGCGAAAAATTCCCCGCATTAGACACTATGTCGTGCATAGCCGACACAGTCGCAAGCTTTCCGTATTGAGTAGCCAATCTCCAAGCGTTTTCCTCGGTTATCACATCTCCGGCGGAATATCTATGACTGTCAAACTGAGCCGTCCCGCTAAGCGTAGCGTTCATCATGTAGTCGTTATAACCCTCATAACTCGCCCAAATAGCATTAAAAAGATAGGCTCTTTGATATGTCCACATCCCCGACCATGTAAAAGGGATTATACCGCGGGCGCGCATCGTATCCATTAAGACTACAAATTGATTCCATGTCTGCGGCAATCCCCTGTCAAAAGCATTTGAATCCGTATTGCCTGTCGGGCCTGTCTGCAAATTAGTCGAATCCAAATTTCCGTTAGGCACAGTATCGCCTTCGCGGAAAAAGAGATTATTAGCATGGAATAAATCCACATCATAAATAATTCCGTTGATAGCAGTAAATGATTCCAACCCGAAGTATCTATTTTCACCGTCTATATTTACTTGATAAAAGCGTCTTTGATTCTCACACTGTATTTTATCCGATATTGAATATTTGTGATAGCCGTCACCCAAATCAACATAATCAAACGGCTCTCTTACCATGTCGGTAATATCCATTATAAACCCGTTCAGCGCGGCGTGCGCGACACTGACATACTGCGTAAAAAACACGTCCTGCTGACCCGAGCTTATACTGTCATAAAACAAATCGCCCGTCCAACGCTCCTTACCGTAATGAACAATTACCTGAACACCTGTTCTGCCTTCTTGAAAGGAGACATCCATATGCTCATATTCAAATGCTTCTATTACGGCGTCCAGCCACTCGCGCCCCGCGGCTCCGTCAAAATACGCTATATAGAGCTGAGTTCTGGTATGATCTATGCGAACACCGGAATTAAAAAAACATCCTGTAACCGCAAACATCGGCAATGCCAAAATAACACAACATAATGCCGATAAAAACTTATTGGATTTGACTCTCATATATAATGCCGATTCTCCTTAGAAAAAAGTTGTTTTTATGCCTCACCACTAAGTATATCAGAAAACAAACACGCCGTCTATATATTTTTTTATCATATATATATGATTATTTATCATAGTTGTTTTTGTTAATATAGCTACTGCCCGAACATGACGGCTCAACATACGCTTCTTTCGATTATTTTACCTAACGCCTAGCTAAAGCTTTTTAGAGCCGCCGGTTCAGCCGGCGGTTCTTTGTTGCAAATAAATGATAAAAAATTATGTTTTTGCGATTTTTTATCATTTATTTGTTGCATATTATCATAAAATAACTTATAATGAATATTATGAAAAAAAATAAAAAGCACACTATCTACGCGCCTTTTACTTTTTTGTATAGCTACAGCGACTACGCGCATCTTCATTCACATGATTTTTGGGAATACATGCTGGTGACAAGCGGCGCGTATCAGCATGAAATTAACGGAAATGCTTCAGTAGTTTCAAAAAAAACATTATGCCTTATACGTCCGAAAGACAATCACATGATAAAGTCTTTGTCGGGCGATGTAAGCCATATTAATCTAACGGTTTCTGAACAAACGATTAAATTTCAATTTGATTTAGTTTCTGACAGCCTTTTCACACGACTTCTGAATTCTGAACCAATATCTATTGATATATCAGAAAAAGCGTATAAAAACTATGTCGCAACGGGATTAAAAATAAATCTTCTTGAGCCGGATACCGACGAATACCGCTTTGCCGTTTTCAAAATGTTTATTGGCTTTACACAGGATATTCTAAAACACATTTATTCGCCGGAATCAGAAAACCCTTTAAAAAACGCCCCCGAAAGAATCAAAGAAATTCAAAACGCATTACACGACAAAAATAATTCCGGAAAAACATTAGCAGAAATTTTATCAAATTTTCACTATTCTTACGTGCATATAAGCCGTATATTCAAGCAATACATGGGTATGACGTTAAAAGCATATTTTCTCAAGACAAAGATGGATGCTTCAAAAAAAATGCTGGAAGACGGCGCTAAATCTATTTTAGATATAGCTCATATTCAAGGCTTTAAAAGTCTTAGTCATTTTAACATCTCGTTTAAAAAGCATTTTGAGATGGCACCATCAAAATACCGCAAATGGTGGTCGGATTTATACTCTGCTTTTGACGATACTTAGATAATCAAATTACCTCAATGCTATGAACATAAAACCGTCTATACGGAATTGAAGCCGCCTCATTTCTAAAAACAACCTGTACGCCAAGCATGTTTGCCCTAAAACTAACATCATGAATAATCTCATGCGGATTGCCCCATCCGTCAAATCCGGGGGTAACGGGAGTAATTAACCTAATACCTCCGGATGGGTCATTCCTAGTAAAATTAGTCATTCCGGCAGGACGATTATCATATACAACAAGCGATTGAACCATAGCGTTGTTAGGAAAGCTAACGCGTATTCTAAGTCTCATTCCGGGAACAATCTCAAATTGAGCGGAAATACCGATTCTGTTTAACTGCGCATAACCGGGAGTTATATCGATAGGTCCCGGCCACCGCGGAGGGAGAGAATCCGGAGCCGTTACTTTTAATCTATTGTTATAAATATCTAAAGTGCCGTTATAACCGCCGAAAACATCAAGACCAAAGAGGCTTAAATCGTCAGAATTTGCAAAATCAATAAGACCCGGCCTAAATCTGGCGTACAAGACATGCGCGGATGCGTTATTAATTACTGAAGTACCTCTAATCTGTATTCCGCCTGTATTGGCCGTAAACCAGCCTAAAAATACACTGTTTGTTCTTGTAGGAACCGGCAGCAAGCCATAAATTTCTCCGAAATTATAGGTTCTTGTAAGGATATCTCCGGCATTGATAAATTCTGACGACAGCATTTCCACACTTCCGCCGTTTAAATTAAATGTAACCGGAACATCAACTCCAATCCATTTTGCATATAGGAAATGATTATAACCATCATTATTGACTGTATCCGCAATTACGGCGTTCCCTTCACCGCTCCTTGTAAGAAACCAACCGGCAAACACATGATTTTCTCTCGACACGGCAGGCAACATTCCGTATATTCCGCGATATCCTACAGTTAAATGCGACGGGTTAGCCATCAAACTCTCATAGTTGAGATTAAAGAAAATCGTAACAGCCCATGTATCGACAAACCTGGCATATAAGGTATGGTTGCGATTATTTTCTACTATCGCAGCAGAACTTATCCTCATACCTCCCGCCGCTTCCGTATACCAGCCGGCAAAAAACAATCCGTCTTTAGTTATTATAGGAAGCTCTCCGTAAGCCTCCCCTACTGTAACCGTTATTGAGCCGGTATCCCCTGATCCGCCCTGTCTGTTAAAACTAACGACAACGGTATCACCATAACTTTGCCCCCCGTTTACACAAGCAGCGATTGATGACAGCAGCATAGTTATTGTCACTAAAATAAGTGCTATTCTGATTTTTTTCATTCGTCCGGCTCTCCTTTCCTTAAATCGGGTAAAATTAAAGCAAACATATATTCTGTCTTTATCTGAGCCGCAGCGGTATTACAAATGTTCCGTCCTTAAACGGAACCGTTAAGGTATACGCATTGTTTCCATCCAGCTCAACAATTCTTGAAATACCCCGTTCAAAGATTTGCAAGCCTCTGTATTGATGAGCAAATTGCAATTCTATTACCGCCGCGGCTTCGTCACCGTCTACATATCCCGGTGTCTGCATAAACGGACCCATCGGATTAACGACATTTGTAAACATAAAGCCTCTGTTTCCGGCATCATCCGCAAACCTTCCGGCAAGTATGTCTTGTGTGGTTGTCAAGCTTGTTATCCCTGTTAATTCGTCTGCACCAATACGGTCGCGGCCGTCGATTATACCAAAGAACGGGTATTGTGTATTCATTTGCTGCTGTGTCAATGTTGTTCCCGTCGCATAAATCGGCGCGGTACCCATCCAATTCCTAGCAAACCTCATATACACATGATCCCATTTTTGTATTTCGTGATTTACTGCCTGAACATTATACCATATAGGTTGCCTTGTATCAAGTGATGGATTTCTGCGGTTTTCGTAAAACATATCATAATCCAAAAACGGCAGACAAATCGCATAATGCGCAATCATCTCAAAACCAAACGCTTGATGTACTTTGATTTGCCAGCGCAGCTCTTCTTCGGTTAAGTCGCGTTTATACTTCCAATGCCCCGAAGTAAGAATATATGACTTAGAGACAACGCCTCTTTCACTGGCAAGCTGTCTAATTAGTGCGAGATCCTTAAAATAATTGGGTGACATTCCCCAAATACCGCCAAATCCCGGATCTGTATTGCCTTCAACCATAAGCCCCACATCAAAAGGATAATGATCCACCGAAAGCGGATTAACTTGAAGATAATCCAAAGCTTTTGTTACAAAGCGGCGATATCCTTCAAAATCTGAAGGCGGCGCGCCGATAACATTAGCACCTCCGTAACTTGAATGCAGGTTGATAAAAATCATTGTATCGGGAAATTCCTCATTCCATCTGTCTACTTTAAGTTGCAAATCCGGAATTTGACCGATGCTCGGCTCATCTACCATATGGAGTCCCATAAAGGCGGGATGTTGCGTATATTTCCTTGCCCAGGTCGTATCCCAGATATCATGGTTAATCGGATGCCTGAAATTAACGGGGACACCTAAGCCTGTATCCCAAACAAGCACCTGCAACCCTGCATTATATGCCATATCCAAAAATGCCATGGAGTACTCGGGGTCATTTCCAAAATCAATTTGGAAAAAATCCGGTATTAAAAAAGTCAAACCTATTGCAGCCGATTCATCAAATGCCGTTTGCGTATGATGCATAAGCCTATTTCCCGGACCGGCATGCCCCGGTCCGGTGGCTCCGGTCGGCGCAAAAAAATTAGCAAACGGAGCACCGAATCCGCCTATAGGCATATAAACATCTCTCGCGTATCTCGTAACAGCAAAACGCGATTCAAGCCTTTCGGGACTCTCCGCAACCGCGCCTGAATTCGGAAACATAGCACAACCCGTAAAAACAATCATAGAAAAGGCTAATAAAACTAACAAACTCTTTTTTTTATTCATCTCCGCCTCCTCGCGGGTAATCACCTGACTTTATAGATGAGTTGACTGTCTCTTTAAAAAAGTTTTGAGCCTTTATCCTCTCGGAATATTTATAAAACTAAAATTATCAAAAAACACTGTGTAAGTAGCGGGATTATCCGGCTCTCTCCATTTGTCAAAGGTAATTGAAATCGCGTCAATTGTGTCAACATTATTTATCAACTGGTTTACCGGTCCGGCATTTGTGCCTCTCGCAAAGCTAAAAATAGCAAATTCAAAACTCATGACTCTGCCGCTATTCGCAGCATTCCACTGACTTGCGCTGTTGGCGAATACATCGGCATAATGCCATCCGCGCGCACTGCGTACCCGTAGCGACATCCAACCGTCGGCGAATTCACCATCGGTCATCATCCAAAATGAAATCGCATTACCGCGGTTTATAGGCCCTAGAAGCGCGGGAGGAAATTCAAATATATAATGCACTACCGTATTGGAGCCCGTAAAATCAAGCCTTATGCTTTGGGTGCCGGATTGAAGATTTGCGGGATTTGTATTAAGCGATACATCAAGAACAGTGGGAGTGGCCGGCGGGTCACCGCCGGCATCATAAGGCTCTATATTTCCCGACCAAGCGGCGCGTACCGCGCTATTATCGGCATAACCTTGAAAATTATCAATTATATGAGTTGTGTTGATAGCGTCAAAAATTTCCGCCGCAACCTCAGTTGTCGCTGCATTGCTTGAAACAGCCTTTAAATCGCCTATATTGAGCATGCTGGGAATACCCGGTGAATACCTGGATATCCGGACTTGAACATTAACTATATCATCAAAATCTTCAATCTCTGCCGGACGGTCAGAAAACTTTACTCCGAACTCGGAATCATAACCTAGGTTGACATAAAACGCAGTAAAAGGTATTATCAAATTTGTGCGGACTCTTGGATTAACATTAAGTTCGGCTGCCATGTCATCTCCTCTCGCATTCAACATATGAAGATTTATTGTCGGCCATCCGCCTCCCGCCCAATAACCGTCATAATAATACCATAAACTAACAGCATTAGCGTTCCCGATATCAAGCTCCCTATGATAGTCTAACATTAATTCCGAAGCTACCCACATATCGGCAAGATAGCTTATATCAATTCTTGCGGTAGGAGTCGGTTCATGGTTATTTTGGGGCGCGAAAAAGTCATCGTTAGCAGAGCCGAGATAAAAACCCGCCTGCATTCCGGCATTGGAGATCGGAAGCGGATTATTATACCAATTAAAAAGATCTCCCGGAGTTCTAAAACTACGCGGACCACCTTCATTTATTCTGCTTTCTTCATTTTCACCCTCGCCGCGCACAGCTGTAACACGCCAAAAATACTCTGTCCCGTGTTCAAGCGCACTTGCCGCCGACAGCTCATAAGATGTCGGCTCCGTAATACCGTCTCTCGTCACTACGATCGCGACAGCCGGAGTAAATGTAACGGTTCTGCTGACTTCTAAAGTATAGCTCTCGGCATTAGCTGACGGCAGCCATCCAAATGCAGGTGTAAGCGTATCAATATTACCCGTAACATTTCCCGGCAATAAATTAAACGCGCCAAGCTCTGTACTTACGATACCGTTATCACCGTTATCATAATCATCATCAACACATCCCATTCCCCCAAATATAATGAATACCATAACTACCGCGACTGCTATCGCCAACAGTTTCTTTTTCATATAGTCGTCCTCCAAAAACACTTTCAACTCGCTTGTATACTCAATACAACGTTATTAAAATTAAGAGTGCATATATATTGTATCACATAATAAAAATATGTCTATATTATTTATTATCATAATTATCCGATTTTTTATCATCTTCTTCGGTGCAATCGAAAAGACAGCCTTTTGTCGTATTATTATTTATTATTACTTCGGCTGTTCTTCAGCAATAAAAAATTTCGGCCTAACTATCAGCGAGCCAACAAAACCTAAGAATTTTTTATAGGTTCTTTTCATGTCCTTAAGCTTGTAATCACCGTTAAAAGTCAAAACATCATACTGTATTTTGTTCAAAAGCATTTTTGTTCCTGAAAACTCAAAACCATTTTTGTCTATATAAAATCTTTTTCGCTTTTCCTTTTGTTCATTGCTTGTGTCTGTACCAACCGGTTCTTCTATTCCTAGTGCAATTCGCTTATCTAAATAGCGCTCTTTCATCAACGACAAAATCTTGCTTCCATAACCTTTGGATTGTTCGTTTTTTTCAACCGCCAAAAGCATTATATTCACAAAATCGCCCTCTATAGCGTTATAAGCTGCACCTATTAAATTATCTGAATCATAAAAGGTAAAAAATTCAATATAATACTTTTTTGCCTTTTTAATCAATATAAATTTTGGTGGTGAGTCATGAATTTCAGCGGCAATTATTTCAATTGCCTTATCCATCTCAGGCGAATGGCTAATCAGTCTTTTCATTTTTAGTTGTGTAAACTTTTCCATGTCAAGAGTATAACATAGTTATTGCTTTTTCGCAAGCAATAACTATGACCCCCCTATCCTTAAATCTTGTGCAATAGGTTTTTGGAGAGGCTTATTATCATAAAAACAAAAAGACAGCGATTGCGTTTGATTCGCTGTCTTTTGCTTCGTTTTAAACTAACCGCACCGGCAACACAAGGTACAAGAGATCCTCAGCCGCGCTTGTAGGGGTAATAACTACAGGAGAAGTGGAATTAATGTATTTAAGTGTTACGGTATCGGTATCAATAAACTTCAAAATATCTGTAAGGTAATTCGCATTAAAAGCTATCGACAAATCCTTACCTGTCGTGTGTATAAGGATGTTTTCGTTAAGGTTGCCTAGTTCGGAGGTACTGGTAATTGTCAAACATTTGTCCTTAACATCAAAACGAACCATGCTGTTGCGGTCATTTCTTGAAAGAAGTTTTGCGCGCTCCAGTCCGTCGGCAAACGATGATTTTGGGACAACGGTTGTAGTATCAAAACGTGCGGGGATGATGTTTTTGTAATTTACAAAGTCACCGTCAAGTAATCTTGTGGTAATTTTAGTATGCCCTAGGTCAACCATCAAATAATTTTTCTGAACATAAACGGTGACGGGCTCGTCCTCTCCGTCCAAAATCGAAACGACTTCTTTAAGACTTCTTGCGGGAACAATGGCGCTCATTTTCGCCGTTGTACTGACAATCGGTCTCTCGCATTTGGCTAATCTGTATCCGTCAAGCGCGACCGCCGCCGCTCCGCCGTCCTCTATCTCAACAAGAACACCCTTCAACACAGGTCTATAGTCATCTGTTCCCGCCGAAAAAGCCACCTTGCCGACAAGCTCCCGCAAATCCTTCTTTTGGATAATAAAATGCTGTTCCTTAGCAACCTCGCGTATCCGCGGAAAATCCGCGCTCGGCATGGTCATCAGTTTCCCGTTGCTGTCACCGTATTTGATACGCAAAACATTATCATTAAGGGACATTTCAATTTGCTCATAGCTAAGCTTAGAAACAAAATCCTTGAAAAAAGTCCCCGTTACGACTGCATCTCCCTCAATAGGCGTACTGGCGGGAATACTCTTCTCAATCCCTAATTCCAAATCGGTCGCCGAAAGCTTAAAAACTCCGCCCCGCGCCTCAAGCTTAATGCACTCAAGCATAGGGTTAGTAGAACGCGCCGCGCAAGCTTTAAAAACTTTAACCGCCGCCTCCCGGAGTTCAATTCCGCCGCAAATTACTTTCATAATATAGATTATAGCGCATTTTGTATTTTTTTGTCAAACAAAAATCGCGGTTATCGGCAATTATTAAAAAACTCTCCGCGCAAACAGCGTGATAATCTTGTTCATTTCTCGCTATTCATAAGCAAACACTCAAAAAGCACCTCTCCATATGTCTCATAGCATTTATCCGCGACGGAAAATAATTTCATATGTTGTCCAAAAATCTCTGATTCGGGAAGTATCAAAAGCCCTTAATCCAACCATTTCGGCGAGGTCGAGTATTTCCCATGAATCAAAAATAAATCTTGCATTAGTTCGCTCCGTTTGTACAAGGCGGTTTTGAGAAAAGGCTCTGAGTGACCAATATTCATCTTGCGCTTCAAGCAATAGCGGGATGTTATTACTGATTATCCTGCCTCTAGTGTCAATTTCAAAGTTTGAAAAATTATCGGCGACCCAATGGGTTTCTCCCCCTGTATCCGTCCAATGCCATACTTGCCGGCTCGGCGCGATTTGACCGTCTCGCACAACAAAAAACCTGTTTTCATTCTCTCTCGTCACTTTGACTAACTCGGAGCGAAAATCATGTCCGCTAAATTCATTCCGAATGCCGGCGGAAACAATGTCAAAGATAAAAAGAATCAGCGGATTATTAGGGATTTGTTCGCGCAATATCCCAAAGGATTCATCCAGCCATTCAATTATTTTTTCACCGCCTCTAGTGGCATTTGCCTCAGTTATTTCCAAGTCGTTGACGCTTAATCTTACTCTTTGAAACTCAAACCGTCCGTCCTCCAAGTATGTCGGAAAACTACAGCCGGCAAAGACACTCGCTGCCAGTAAAAATACCAGCGCGAGACTTATTAATTTTCTTTTCATAATAAATAACTCCAAAAATTTAAATAGGTTGCCTTGTTTATCTATGGCAACCTATTTAATCTGTGATTTACTTTCCTTCTTTTTCGAACGAGCTCTTAACGATGTCTACTATAATTGCCGCGATAAGCACTAATCCGGATAATATCGCCGCTACCAAGCCGATGTCTCTAAGAGAGTTAGCGAGCGGAACAATATCAAATGTCGACATATTGTCCCGAAGCCCGATTAAAAGAACCCCTCCTAAATGGACAACAAGTGATACTACCACAACAATCACGCTGGTTACTTTTGTTTTTGTCATATTGACCTCCTTTACTATTACTTAGTCTATTGACTATAATACAGTAATAGTATTTTATTACCTTACAAAGCAAAGTATACAACATATTTAAAAGTTTGTCAAGTGTTTTTGAATAAGTCTTTGTAAATCTGTCAAACGTTTGTAACTAGATTTAATCGCCTAGCTTTCTTATAATACGGCTTTTCACTAACCTAATAATCAATGCTGAAGTTAAAAAGCCGCATTATCTACTCACTTCACACACAAATTCCCCGATCCTTTCCATTGCTATTTCAAGATTTTTCATGCTCGTAGCGTAACTGCAACGCACATGATATTTTCCGTTTGCCGTACCGAACGCCGTGCCGGGGACAACGGCTACCTTTTTGGATGCGAGCAATTTAGTTGAAAATTCTTCACCGTCCATTCCTAGATTTTTGACTGACGGAAAAGCGTAGAATGCCCCTTTGGGACCGAAACAGCTTAACCCCATATCATTAAAAGCTTTGTGGACAAACCGTCTGCGCATATCGTACTGCGTACGCATCTCACCCACCGCGCTAAAACCATCCTCGCGCCCTTGCCGCAATGCCTCGATTGCTGCGTATTGCCCCGCTGTCGGCACACACATAATAGTATACTGATGTATCTTAGTCATGGGAGCAACTAATTCATAAGGTGCGCACACATATCCTACCCGCCAGCCCGTCATAGCAAAGGCTTTGGAAAAACCGCTGACAATCACCGCGCGTTCTCGCATTCCTTTTAGGCTCGCGATGCTTACATGAGTCAATCCGTCGTAGGTAAGTTCGGCATAAATCTCATCGGATATAACTATCAGATTATGCTTGATAATCGTTTCCCTAACCGCCTCCAAATCGCTCCGCTCCATAACCGCGCCCGTAGGGTTGTTAGGATATGCGAATATTATCGCTTTTGTACGGGGCGTTATCATCTTTTTGAGTGCCTTGTCGGTTAGCTTAAAGCCGTTCGCTTCTGTCGTAGGCACAGCTATTGGAACACCGCCGGCAATAAGCACATTAGGCATATAGCTTACATATGACGGATCGGGTATAAGCACCTCATCTCCCGGTTCGATTATCGTTCTAAAAGCTAAGTCAATCGCCTCGCTGCCGCCC
>Ga0123355_10007855_pt1 | contig 16065 bp, 12 predicted proteins | sample TergutEmb28metaG_3_FD_89872 | JGI IMG/M metagenome (GOLD analysis project Ga0123355, IMG submission 89872) | Embiratermes neotenicus P1 segment gut microbial communities from Petit-Saut dam, French Guiana - Emb289 P1 | ecosystem: Host-associated > Arthropoda: Insects > Digestive system > Gut ...
CCCCCGCTGTGTCGTTGGTAGCTGTGGGGGCGCACAACGACGGTATTTTGATGGCACCCCCTTGAGAATCCCCCCGCACCCCCGATCAAAAGTCAAAGGCGTAATCGTAGCCACTTATGTCATTTTAAGCCGCAGGCGAAGAATCTTAAAAGACTTTTCGCGGAGTTTACCCTGAGCAAATAAAGATCCTTCGCTACGCTCAGGATGACAAGCGAAGGGCTCAGAAAGACAGAAATTCCCCTCCTTGGAGGGGTGGGCAAGCGCAGCTTGACGGGGTGGTTTCAAATCCGCTGGAGGCACATTAAAAACAAGCACAAGCAGTTTGCCGGGCTTTACCCCGGCAAACCGCGGCGGGGTAGCTCGATGGTGCAACCGCAAATGAAACGCCATCATTTATGAATGTTGGAGCGGCGTAGCAGTTAACGAACCCCGCAAACGATCGAGAAAACCATTTAAAAAGGTCTTTTTTTGCTTCTTTTTTTCTCCTCAAGAAAAAAGAAGATCAAGAAAAAGGAGGGCGCACACATTGCCGAGCGCGGCGTTTTACACACTTGGTTGCAAGGTGAATCAATACGAGAGCTTTTCGTTGATGCGGGCTTTTAGCGGCGCGGGTTTTGCCTTGGTTGAGCCGGGGGAGCCGGCCGACGTCTATATCGTCAACTCATGTACGGTCACAGGGGCGGGCGACAAAAAGAGCCTTCAGGCGCTGCGGCGGTTCCGCAGGCAGGCGCCGGAGGCGGTTGTGGTTCTTTGCGGATGCTTTCCGCAGGCGTTTCCGCAAAAGGCGCAGGCTGTGCTGGAAGCGGATATTGTTATGGGATCAAAAAATCGGGGCGCGCTGCTTGGCGCGGTTTTGGATAAACTCTCGGGGAAAACCGGCCGCGTGGTGAATATTCCGGCGCATGATGATGCGGAGCCGTTTGAGAAGCCCGACGGGCCCGCGTTTTCTGACCGGGCGCGCGCGTATTTAAAAATCCAGGACGGCTGCAACCGCGACTGCGCTTACTGCATAGTTCCGAAAGCGAGAGGCCCGGCGCGCTCCAATCCTTTGGAGGATATCCACGCCGAACTTGAAAGTATCGCAAGCGCGGGCTATAAAGAGGTGGTGCTGGCCGGCGTTAATCTTTGCTGCTACGGGCACAACCTTGGAATTTCGCTTACGGAAGCGGTTGTCGCGGTGTGTAATGCTCATAGACTTTACAGAGTCAGGTTAGGCTCTCTGGAGCCTGATCTTATCACAAATGAGGATATTGAACGTTGGGCCGCTTTCCGGGAGGAATCCTCACGCAGCGCGATGTTATGCCCTCACTTTCACCTTTCCCTGCAAAGCGGCTGCGATGAAACTCTGCGCCGCATGAACCGCCGCTACGATACCCAACACTACCGCGAAACTGTCCGCAAGTTGCGCGAGGCATTCCCGGATTGCGCGATCACCACCGATATTATAGTCGGTTTCCCCGGCGAGACGCAGGAAGATCATCAGGCCAGCATGGACTTTGTAAAAGAGATGGCCTTCGCCCGTGTACATGTGTTTCCCTTTTCGCCCCGCCCGGGGACAGCCGCCGCCGGTATGCCGGATAAAATCCCGCCGGAAACCGCTGCGCGCCGCGCGAAAGAGATGGCCGAAACATCGGCCGAAAGCCGCTGTGAATTTCTGATGTCCCGCATTGGAACCGTTTATTCCATCCTGTTTGAAAGCATAGCGGAGGAGGGCGTCTGCCACGGCCACACGCCCTGTCATACCCCTGTCTGGGTGCGCGCGGGAGGCGATCTGCGCGGGGAGGTAAGGACGGTGCGCATTACGGCTGTGTATGAAGATGGGTGTTGGGGGACGTTGAGGGATATTTAACCGGCGACGCCCGCTGGAGTACTTATCCTTTTGCGACTGCAAGCCGCAGGGTTTTGTCTTTGCCGGGCGCGCCTGTGGTGCTGTATTTTTGCGGGAGAAACCCGCCCACTTTGTCCTGCCGGACGGGCGTTACTTTTTGCTCGTGCAAAAAGTAACCAAAAACACGCTCAAGGGGGTGTAGGGGGCTTTTGCCCCCAGCAGACACCCCCTTGAGAATCCCCCCGCACCCCCCGTGTAAAAGTCAAAGATATAATCGCAGCCACTTTATGTCATTCTGAGCCGCAGGCGAAGAATCTTAAAAGACCTTTCGCGGAGTTTACCCTTGAGCGAAGCGAAGGGCTCAGGATGACAAAATTCCCCTCCTTGGAGGGGTGGCGCGGAGCGCCGGGGTGGTTTCTAAATCATCGCGCGAAGCGTGATACCATAAATCCAAGCACAAGCAGCGGCCCGGGCTTTACCCCGGGCCGCTGCGGCAGGGTAGTTGGGCTGGTGCAACCGCAAACAAAATGCTATAATATATGACGGGTGGAGCGGCGCAGAAGTTTCCGAACCACACAAACGATGGAGAAAACCATTTAAAGAGGTCTTTTTTTGCTTCTTTTTTTCTCCTCAAGAAAAAAAGAAGATTAAAATCCAAGGGGAGCTGATGCGCTTAATGGAATACTTTGCCACGGAAGCGGACATAGCTATAGTTGGCGCGGGGCACGCGGGCGTGGAGGCTGCGCTGGTATCTGCCCGGTTGGGGATGCGGGTGGTTTTGTTCACGTTGAGCTTGGACGCAGTTGCCAACATGCCGTGCAATCCGTCTATTGGGGGCACAGCCAAGGGTAGCCTGGTTCGGGAGATCGACGCTTTGGGCGGCGAGATGGGTAAAGTTGCCGATGCCGTTACCATCCAGGGGCGTATGCTTAACCGGGGGAAAGGGCCTGCGGTTCACTCTCCGCGCGTTCAGGTAGACCGGGCGGCGTATCATATAAAGATGAAAGGGATTGTTGAGCGCCAGGAGGGGCTGCATGTCCGTCAGGCGGAGGTCACGGAGATAAGGCTTGACGAAAACGGCGCAGTCAACGCTGTGGTTACCGATCAGGGCGCGGTTTATAAATGCAAAGCGGTGATCATTTGTACAGGGACATACTTGAGATCAAGGACGATCACGGGCGAAGTTATAAGCGAGAGCGGCCCGGATGGAATGAAAAACTCTAAAAAGTTGACGCAATGCCTTGTGGATTTGGGGATGCCGCTGCGGCGTTTTAAGACTGGAACGCCCGCGCGTATCCATAGATCCACGATCGACTTTGATAAGCTGACAGAGCAGGTCGGCGATGACCCGCTCCTGCCGTTTTCGTTTGAGGCGACGGAGATGCTGGAAAACAAGGTTATCTGCCATGTGGCATACACAAACGCCGAAACGCACCGCGTTGTGCGGGAAAACATCCACCGCTCGCCTCTGTACGGCGGCGAAATACAGGGCGTCGGCCCGCGCTATTGTCCGAATATTGAGGATAAAGTCATGCGCTTTGCGCATAAGTTGCGGCATCAGATATTTGTCGAGCCGATGGGTTTGGATACCGAGGAGATCTATATGCAGGGGGCGTCATCTTCCTTTCCGGAGGAGGTGCAGCTTGCGTTTTACCGCACAATTGAGGGTTTTTCGCGCGCGGAGTTTATGCGCAACGCCTATGCGATCGAATACGACTGCGTAGACCCGCTCTCGCTCAAGCCCACACTTGAATTTCAGGAGATACCCGGCCTGTACGGCGCCGGACAATTTATCGGGACTTCTGGCTATGAAGAAGCGGCGGCGCTTGGTATGGTAGCTGGAATCAACGCGGCGCACAAAATATTGAATAAGCCGCCATTTATTTTGGAGAGGTCAAGCTCTTATATCGGAACGCTGATTGATGATCTGACCACAAAGGGGTGCCAAGACCCATATCGCATGATGACCTCCCGCTCGGAGTACAGAATGCTTTTGCGCCATGATAACGCCGACGTGCGGCTTACTCCCGCGGGCAGGGAGCTGGGCCTCATATCGGATGAGCGCTGGCAGGCATTCCAGCTCAAGATGGAGCAGATCAAACAGGAGGTCGCGCGCCTGAAATCTACAACTATCGCGCCCTCGCAAAAGCTCAACGAAATACTTGCAAGCCACGAAACCGCGACGGTCACAACCGGAATAACCTTGGCCGAATTGCTGCGTCGCCCGCAGTTAAACTATGAAGTTTTAGCCGGCGTTGATCCGGGCCGGCCGCAGTTGCCGGACGTTGTGACCGAGCAGGTGCAGTTGGACATAAAATACGAAGGCTACATCAGGAAGCAGCTTGTTCAGGTGCAGCAGATGAAAAAGCTGGAGCGTTTAACTTTGCCGGAGGATATTAACTACGCCGATTTGACAAGCATCCGCCTTGAAGCGCGGGAGAAGCTTGCAAAAATCCGTCCGCATAACGTAGGGCAAGCCTCGCGCATCTCCGGCGTTAACCCGGCGGATATCGCAGTGCTGAGCCTTTATTTGGAGAAGCGTGCGCGGGGCGGGTGAGCTGCTTTTGTTTTTATTATAAAACGATTGTGGGCGCAGCTGCTGATGCGCGCTGTGTTTTTGCGGGTGTAGCCCGCGCACTTTGTCCTGCCGGACGGGGGCTTCGCCCCCTTTATTGTATCGCGCTTCGCGCGATTGATTTTGAATGGGGCTATGCGCCCCAAACCCCTATTCACTTTTTTTTGCGCGGCCAAAAAAAAGCAACCAAAAAAAAGGCCGCTTAAGAGGGGCGGGGGCTCCGCCCCCACAGCCCCCCTTAAGAATCCCCCTAACCCCCCGTCCTAAAAGTCAGAGGCGTAATCGCAGCTACTTATGTCATTCTGAGCCCGCAGGCGAAGAATCTTAAAAGACCTTTCGCGGAGTTTACCCTGAAGCAATAAAGATCCTTCGCGGAGTTTATCCTTGAGCGAAGCGAAGGGCTCAGGATGACAAGCGAATGGCTCAGAATGACAAAATTCCCCTCCTTGGAGGGGTGGCGCGGAGCGCCGGGGTGGTTAAAAATCCGCAGGAGGCACATTATAACCAAGCGCAAAATAATACCGTATTCGAGCGTCCCTACAGCTCGAATACACAGCCAGTTTGCGGGCTTTACCCCGGCAAACCGCGGCGGGGTAGCAGGGTGGAGCAACCGCAAGCGCAACGCGATAATACATGACGGTTGGTGCGTCGCAGCCGCTAGCGAATTACACAGACGCAACGAGAAAACCATATAAAAGTTTTGAGGGGTTCTTAGGGGAACTTTTTCAAAAGTTCCCCTAAGTTGGGTAAGCAGAGAGGTGAACAAACACATGCAACAGCTAATCGAACAAGCGCGTCAATACGGTATAGAGCTGACCATAGAGACGTCCGGGAAGTTTTTGATATATCAGAACATGCTGTTAAAGTGGAACGAGCGGGTAAACCTTACAGCCATAACGCAGCCCGCGGAGATCATGGAAAAGCATTTTTTGGACAGCCTGATGCTTTTGCGCGCGTGGGAGATCCCACAGGGGGCGCGGGTGATTGACGTAGGCACGGGCGCGGGGTTTCCGGGGGTTCCGCTCAAGATTGCGCGCCCGGATATAGAGCTTGTGTTGCTTGACGCCCTACAGAAGCGGACTGTGTTTTTGCGCGAGCTTTCGGCGGCTTTGGGGCAGAGCAATGAGGTTCTTCACGCGCGGGCCGAGCAGGCGGCTTATGAGCCAACGCTGCGTGAGCGATTTCATGTGGCTGCCGCAAGAGCGGTGGCGGGGCTGCCTCTATTGTGCGAGCTGTGTATTCCGTTTGTGGAGGCGGGCGGTGCATTTTTAGCGCCAAAGGGCCCGGAAAGCGCATTGGAAGCGCAATCCGCTCAGAGCGCGGTTTCGGTTTTGGGCGGCGCGGGGATAAAATCTTACGAGTATTCATTGCCAACGTTTGGGGATCGCGTGGTTTACGTTATTGAAAAGTCATCGCAAACTCCGCTTAAATATCCCAGAAAGAATAAGCAAATGACAAAAACGCCGCTTTAAAACGGCGTTTTTTCTCTTTTTATGCCGAATGATGCGTTGGATAATTCTGGAATTTTCTGTCAGGTTTGATATACTGGAATCGGCAGGACAAGCAGTGGAGGTGGATTAAATATGGCGTTTGGAATTTTGCAAAAGCGTTCTGATAAAGAGACCAATAAAGTTGTGCTGTTGCCGCTGGCCGACATTACCTCAAACCCAAGTCAGCCCCGGAAATATTTTGACCTAGTCGATATCGCGCAGTTGAGCGACAGCATACTGGCAAACGGCTTGTTGCAGCCCATAACGGTTCGGCAGATTGCAAGCGGGCGATATGAACTCATTGCCGGAGAGCGGCGGGTAATGGCTTTTCGCAGTTTGGGCCGGGAAAAAATACCCGCGATCATTGAAAATTATACCACGCAGCAAAGCGCGGTTTTCGCGCTGATAGAAAACATGCAACGCAGAGACCTAAATTATTTTGAAGAAGCTGCGGGCATCGATAAACTGATGCGCGAACTTGAAATGAATCAGGTTCAAATCAGCCAAAAACTGGGCAAAGCTCAATCAACAGTAGCCAACAAGCTCAGGCTCCTGAAATATCCCCAAAACATTCAGGAGAAAATGATTGCGGGGAACCTGACTGAACGTCATGCCCGCGCATTATTGAGCCTCCCCGATCCCTGCAACTCGGACGCTATAGACTATGTAATAAAAAGCAGCCTCAATGTGGATCAAACTGAAAAATATGTGCAAAAACTGATAGATGAACAAAACCGCCCCAAATCCACAAAAACAATTATTATAAAGGATATGCGCATCTTCCTTAATTCCATCAACAAAGCCGTGAATATGATGCAAAGCGCGGGCATCGACGTATCGTTCAAAAAGAAAGATCAGGACGATCACGTGGAAGTTACAATCAATATCCCGAAAGCTTCCGTTTACCGAAAAATCAAACAAAGCGTTTGACGACTCTGTCCTGATTACAGGATAGTGTATATATTCCCCCATGCTGATTGCCCCGAAAGCCGCCGTATGGCGGCTTTCGGGGCGTTTCGGGCCTTTTTGTTCCTGCCTTAAGAAACTTTTTGAAAAAAGTTTCTTAAGAAGCTTCAAAAACTTTTATATGGTTTTCTTGATACGTTGTCTGATTCGCAAGCGGCTGCGACGCTCCAGCTCGTCATTTATTATAGCGTTGCGCTTGCGGTTGCTCCATCCGGCTACCCCGCCGCGGTTTGCCGGGGTAAAGCCCGGGCCGCTGTTTGCGCTTGGTTATATGGTATCGCGCTTCGCGCGATGATTTAGAACCACCCCGGCAAGCTGTGCTTGCCACCCCTCCAAGGGAGAGGAAATTTTTGTCATTCTGAGCGTAGCGAAGAATCTTTAAGCCTTCTTCGGCTGCGCAAGATTCTTCGCCTGCGGCTCAGAATGACAGTTATATATTGATAACAGAGCCTAAACCGCGCCCTGCTTTAGCATATAAAGTTCCACGTGGAACAAAATAAATCATTCTACATAGTGGTAAATTTCTTCAGTTAATGTTATACTATCATACAATATGTGTCAAAAAGCGAAACTTGGAAAGATAGGGGCAAGAATTGCGATGGGGAAAGTAATTGCTATAGCCAACCAGAAAGGAGGCGTGGGGAAGACCACCACGGCTGTGAATCTGGCTTCGGCTTTGGGCAGAGAGGGAAAGAAAGTTTTAATGATTGACATAGATCCGCAGGGGAACGCGACCAGCGGATTGGGCGTTAACAAGCGGGGTATTGAGGTATCTACATATAATTTGATGATTGCGGACTGTAAGATCGAGGATGTTTTGATAGATACCGGTTATAAAAATCTTGATCTTTTGCCCTCTAACATGAGTTTGGCCGGGGTTGAGATCGAGCTTGTGGAGATGCCGGAGCGCGCGTATCGTCTAAAACAAGCCATAGCGCCAATCAAAGCAAGCTATGACTATATCATTATTGATTGTCCGCCCTCACTGGGGTTAATCACGCTTAACGGGCTTACGACTGCCAACAGTCTTTTGGTTCCGATCCAGTGTGAGTATTATGCGCTGGAGGGCCTAAGTCAGCTGGTTTCTACTGTCCGGCAGATAAAGCGCATGTATAATCCCGATATCGAAATTGAGGGTGTTCTCCTCACCATGTTTGATTCCCGTCTGAACCTTACCGCGCAGGTGGTGTCGGAGGTTAAGCGGTATTTTCCCGATAAAGTTTACAAGTCGGTGATTCCGCGCAATGTGCGCCTGTCGGAAGCTCCGAGTTATGGACAGCCGATCCAGTATTTTGAACAGGGCTCAAAAGGCGCCGTGGCTTACGATGATCTGGCAAAGGAATTTTTGAAGAAGCAGAAGGTGTGAGATTTTTTTATGTGCTTCTCCCGCCGCCTACTTTTCTTTTTTGAGAAAAAGAAAAGTAGCAAAAGAAAAAACTTTTGAGAGGTTTTCTCGATCGTTTGTGTGGTTCGCAAGCGGCTGCGACGCTCCGACGGTCATATATGTATGCGCTGCGCTTGCGGCTGCACCATCCGGCTATCCCCGCCGCGGCGGCCCCGGGTAAAGCCGGGGCCGCTGTATCGGCTTGATTATAAGGAGCCTCCGGCGGATTAAGAATGGGGGCTTTGCCCACCTCTCCGCAGGCCATTATAAAATCATCGCGCGTAGCGCGATACAATAAAAACAAGCGCAAACAGTTTGCCGGGCTTTACCCCAGCAAACCGCGGTGGGGTAGCCGGGTGGTGCAGCCGCAAGCGTAACGCAATCATGTATGAGCGGGTGGAGCGACGAGGTAATTTGCGAAATCCACAAACACGACGAGAAATCCATATAAAAGTTTTTGAAGATTCTTAAGAAACTTTTTGAAAAAAGTTTCTTAAGGGGGCTAGAAGCACTAAAGGAGGTAAACGGAAAATGGCAAAGCGCAGTGGCTTGGGGAAAGGTTTGGATGCTTTGTTTATAGACAACAATACCGATAACGGGACGATTACGGCATTAAAGCTGTCGGAACTGGAGCCTAATAAAAATCAGCCGCGCGCCGCGTTTGATGAGCAGTCATTGCGGGAGCTGGCGGATTCCATCCGCAGCCATGGAATCTTGCAGCCTTTGGTTGTGCGCCCGATGGATCACGGCGGATATCAGATCGTAGCCGGGGAACGCCGTTGGCGTGCTGCAAGAATGGCGGGCCTAAGCGAGGTTCCTGTTGTGATCCGCCAGCTTGGCGACAATCAAACCTTGGAAGTTGCCATCATAGAAAATTTGCAAAGAGAAGACCTGAATGTGATCGAACTTGCCCTCGGATATCAAGCCCTGATCGAACAATATGGCCTGACCCAAGAACAAGCCGCGGAAAAAGTAGGGAAATCCCGGCCTGTCATCGCGAATACCATCCGCCTTTTAGGCTTGCCGCCGTCTGTCATAGAGCATGTAAAAACAGGCAAAATACCGCGCGGACATGCCAAAGCTCTGCTTGCGCTGGAAGATAATGGGCTGATCGAGCAAATAGCCGCAAAGGTTGTTTCCGATAGCATTCTGGTTCGGGATATCGAAAAAATGGCGCATGAACGAAAAAAAATGCCGGATAAAGAAAACAAACAGCCCACAAATTCCGCCGGACAAAAGCTGGCGGACCCTGACTGGGGCGACAACTTTCACAAAGAAATGGAGCTTGCTCTCTGCGCCGAACTGGGCAGAAATGTGCGCATTATCTCAAAAGGAAAAAAATTCACCCTGGAACTGGACTTCTACAGCAATGAAGAATTGGCCGACATTGCGGCCAGACTGGCCAGGTCGAGGTGATGACCTACTTTTCTTTTTTGAAAAAAAGAAAAGTAGCAAAAGAAAAAACTTTTATATGGTTTTCTCCGTCGCTTGCAGAATCCGTGAACTTCTTAGGCGCTCCACCGTTCATACATGATTGCGTTGCGCTTACGGTTTGCACCATCCGGCCCCCGCTGCTGTGTCTTCGAGCTGTATGGGCACTCGAAGACGGTATTTTGGTTGCGGTTTGCCGGAGTAAAGCCCGGCAAACTGCTTGTGCTTAATTATAAGGTATCGCGCTTCGCGCGATGGAGTTTAAACATAACTACGAAAGGTCTTAAAGATTCTTTGCTGCGCTCAGAATGACAAGAATTCCCCTCCATGGAGGGGTGCCGCCCGCAGGCGGCGGGGTGGTTGGAATTTTGCAAAAGTTCCACGTGGAACAAAAAAATATCAGGAGGCATAGCTCTTGAAGTATCGAAAAGAATTGACCGCAGCTTACGCCGACAGCGACGTCAGCAATTTATTAAAACTTTCCGCGATATTGCGCTATATGCAGCAAACCTCCAGCGAACATCTGATAAGCCTGGAGCAATCTGTCGAGCATCTCCGGGAGAAAAATATAGCGTTTCTTTTTTCCAAATGCAATATAAAGATACATCGCAATCCTGTTTGCAGCGAAAGGCTGATTATCGAAACCGCCGCGAACTTCCCAGTTGGAGCGCGCTTTATCCGCGAGTATGTGATTAAAAATCCAGAGGGTGAACGGCTGGTTTCGTGCCATAGCCTCTGGGTGCTTGTGGATACCGTTAACCACAAAATATTGCGTCCGAATGCGTATCCATATACGCTCCCTTGGTCGGAGTCAAGTTTGAAAGGAATCTTGGATGACGTCACGATTCCCAAAGATTTGCCCCAAAACGCCCAAGTCCGGACAATGGATCAAAAAATATTGTACAGTCATTTGGACTTTAATTCCCACGCGAACAACAGCGCGTATATTGATTTTGTCTGCGACAGCCTCCCTTATGATGAGTTTGTTTCGCGCGGGATCTCAACATTGGCGCTCAGCTTCCAAAAAGAGGCAAAATATGGGGATATCATCAAAATCCAAACCATGCAGCTTGCTCCTTGCGCTTATAAAATAACCGGAACAAACGCCGAAACCCCATGCTTTGAAGCCTACGTCGAATTAAACGAAAAGTAGGGCGCGATTTCGGCTGCGCGCCCTGTTAAAACAACAGAAAAAAGCTTGCACTATCAGGGGAATAATGCTATACTTCAAACTTATAATCAAGTGCAATCAGCAGTCAATGTAATGAAGGGAGGATAACGCAAAACTATGATTAACACTGACTTTAACACGAAATTTATCGCCAATGAGGGGCTGACTTTTGACGATGTGTTATTGATTCCGTCATACACGGATTTTTTACCTCAGGAGGCTGATCTTTCGGTGCGGCTGGCCCGGGGGCTCAGGCTTAACACGCCGCTTATGACCGCGGCTATGGATACTATCACCGAATCCGCGATGGCGATTGCGATTGCCCGGGAGGGCGGCATCGGCGTTATCCACAAGAACATGAGCATCGAGCGCCAGTCCGACGAGGTGGATAAGGTTAAGCGCTCGGAGAATGGGGTAATCGTCAATCCGTTTTTTCTTTCTCCCGAAAACTTTGTCTATGACGCGGAAAGGCTGATGAGCAAATATAAGATTTCCGGCGTGCCTATCTGTAAGGGAGACAAGCTGGTGGGAATTATTACAAACCGGGATATGCGGTTTGTTACCGATATGAGCCTCAAAATAAAGGACGTCATGACCAGCGAAAACCTGGTGACGGCGCCGGAGGGAACCACCCTTGATCAGGCGCAGGAAGTTTTGCGTCAGTATAAAATCGAAAAACTGCCTCTGGTGGATAAAGAAGGAAATCTCAGAGGACTTATAACTATTAAGGATATAGAAAAGATGTCCCGGTATCCGCATTCGGCCAGAGATAAAGGCGGGCGCCTGCTTTGCGGCGCGGCAATAGGCGATACCAGAGACTTGATGGACAGGGTGGACAAACTGCTCAGCGCCCAGGTCGATCTGCTGGTTATGGACAGCGCCCACGGAGAGAGCAAAGGCGTCATTCAAGCCATAAAAACAGTAAAGCAATATTATCCCGAAGTGGCGCTGGCTGCCGGAAATATCGCCACGGCTGAGGGCGCGAAAGCCCTGATCGAAGCCGGAGCCGACTGCCTTAAAGTAGGTATGGGCCCCGGTTCGATTTGCACCACCCGGGTAGTCGCGGGAATTGGGGTGCCGCAGATCACGGCGATATACGATGTGGCGTGTGTGGCGGCAAAATATAATATCCCCGTTATTGCTGACGGCGGAATCAAATATTCCGGCGATATAGTAAAAGCGCTGGCCGCCGGAGCAAGCGCCGTTATGATGGGTTCCCTCATGGCCGGCTGCGAAGAAGCCCCCGGCGAAGTCGAAATTTATCAGGGACGCCGCTTTAAAACATACCGCGGAATGGGAAGCATCGCCGCCATGGCCGAAGGTTCCAAAGACCGCTATTTTCAGGAAGATAACAAAAAACTGGTGCCCGAAGGCGTGGAAGGCAGAGTTCCCTATAAAGGAACCGTGTCCGAAACCGTGTTCCAAATGCTGGGCGGCCTGAGAAGCGGCATGGGCTACTGCGGCTGCAAAAGCATAGCCGAACTTCAAAAGAGCGCCAGATTCATCCGCATAACAGGCGCCAGCCTCATCGAAAGCCACCCGCATGACATCTATATCACAAAAGAAGCGCCTAATTACTCTGTTAACTTGTAAAAGCTGGCCCGAAGACACTTGGGGCGTTGCTTCCAAACCCTAACGGGAAGACTGAACTTGGTTTTTCAAGCGCGGAGAAAACGGATAAAACAAGTGGGTGGGTTATGGTAAAGGAAACGCGGCGCAGGCGCTTAAGAGAATTAAAGAAAAAGCTGATAAAAAATTATATCTCGTCGGATTGCAACAGCATTGGGCTAAGCGAATCAGACTTTCATGACGACAAGCTAACAAGCGACGGGTATGAAAAGCTTAGAAAATGTCTGGATCATTCCAGCGCATGGAATGCAATTGAATTAACGATCCCTTTAAAATATAAAGATAGCTTGCCGCAAGATATTGAGACATACATATCGCCCGAAATCGTGCATCTGGCAAAAGAAAAGAGACGCGTAATTAAAACGGCTATTCTGTTGCTTTTGATCGGAAGCCTTATTTTTATTCCGCTTACTTTATGGGAAGGCAGGCGGTTCTTTTCCGAAATGGCCGTCGTTATATTTTGGGTGTTTGTTTGGGGAGCAACCGACAGATTCTTCATTCAACTTCCCGGCCTTAAACGCGCTGAGTATAAATTATTGCTGCTGGCTGACGCGGAAATCATTTGCAAAACGCAGCGGCTTAATCGTGACACAAAAACCAGACGCAAACTAAGGCGCAGACTGAATATTCTATGAGTATTTGAACAAGGCGGAAAAAAGCGAGGCTTTCTTATTGCCGAATCGAAAAATTCATTTGGAAATTTTGACAGGAGCTTGCCATAGGCAGCTCCTGCTTGCTTATCCGGGCATATCATGGTAAACTGCTATGTAACTACGGCTTTGATTTATTTCGGAAATCTATGCGCTTTTCGCAGCTTTGGATCAGGTTAAATATGCTGGAAGCCCACATTGGATATGCAGTTGACAGAGTTTCGGTGGAGATGTTTAGCTCGTTTGCGCCTTGAGCCGGCTCAAGCCCCGGCAGCGGGCTGCCCCGCACGATCGAGGAAGCGTTGGCCTGACAAATATGCATTGCCGCATCAGCATAATCAAGAGCGGTATTTAAAGGCAGGCTGAACATTGCCTCCTGATTTTTGGGGTTGGAAGCATAGACCAGCCGGAACATTTTATAAAGGGAGAGCATTAAGTAAGCCGAAGTTTCGGTGATCAGGGATTTGCTCCCGGACTTTGCCAAAAGGTCAAAAAGCAGGCTTTGGGAGTTTGCAAGCAGCTTTTTGCTCAGCACCGGCAAGACCGAACCCCGATTTTCGCGATCCGCCGGATCGGTTTCGGGGATATCCTCTACCGTCAGGGTAGCGCCCTGGCGGTCGGGGGAGCGCCCCAACAGATAATCGCACGAAACATCGTAATAATCGGCGCAGCGCACCAGAAAAGCCAGGCCGCACTCCCGGATTCCCTTTTCGTAATGCGACAACAACGCCTGAGAGATGCCCAGTTCAGCCGCCGCGTTTTTCTGACTGATCCCCTTTTCTTTCCTCAACAAGGTAAGTATCCGCGCGAAATCCGATCCCATCTTATGTCCTCCTACTTCCTCTGCATAAAACAAAAGTTACGTACAGTATATTATAACGAGTGGACAACGTATTGTAAACAAGGTTTGCGCAAAATTTTTACTTTTTCGACACAAAGAAGGGCTTTTTATGATATCTTACAAAATACACCTGCTGCGCACAGGCAGCACCGGAGATAATCGACAAAGACAGTACGTGGGCCAAAGGGATCTCCCCTTATCGGAAAATGGACGTGAAGCCCTCAGCAAACTGCGGGAGGATTTTTCGTACCCATACGTGGAAAAGGTATATTCAAGCCCTCTTTTAAGATGCCTGCAAACAGCGGAGATCCTCTACCCCGGTCATCAGCCCCAAACAATAGACGGCCTTAAAGATATGGATTTAGGCGAATTTCAGGGAAAAACCTTTGAGGAGCTGAAAAACCTGAAGTCTTTCGAGAATTGGCTGTCCGATTCCCTCAACAACGCGCCACCCGGCGGTGAACAGGTGCAAGCCTTTACACAGCGGATAACATCCGCGCTGGATAATATCGCCAAAGATATGATGCGCCAAAAAATCACGGATGCGGCTGTGATCACCCACGGCGGGGTGCTGATGTCGCTGATGGCCGCAATCGCGCTGCCAAGGCTGCCGATCCAGAAATGGGCGGTAAACAACGGCTGCGGGTACACCCTGCTGACCAGCACGCAAATGTGGATGCAAAGCGGCTGCGCCGAAGCGTTTGCCTACCTGCCCGGGCAACTGCATGATTTGGAGGATTAGCTCCCATAATATGGGTATGCGGCGGTGGAAGGGAATATGTCAGAACCACCCCGGCGCTCCGCGCCACCCCTCCAAGGGAGGGGAATTTTGCCCTTTTTTTGTCACCCTGAGCGCAGCGAAGGATCTTTAAGATTCTTCGCCTACGGCTCAGAATGACACGCGGGGAGGATATTCCCCTCCCTTGGAGGGGTGGCAAGCGCAGCTTGACGGGGTGGTTTCTACCGCTGCCAATTGAAAACAGGAAGTGAACCATGACCTTTTTCTCAGTTATCAAAAAGAACGCCAAAATTGCCTTAAAGGGCAGGTGGGGCGGGGCGATCGGGATATACGCCATATTTGTGGGGGTATCCGTTTTTTTGTCGCTTCTGGAACAGATGATGTTGGGAAGGTTTGCGCCCGTGTATATCCCGTGGGATAGCGGAGCCGTCATTGATTACGCGTATTTTTTGCGGATCTTGTTTTCAATGGGCTGGGCGGAGTGGCTGCTAATCGGGATATTTGCGTTGATGTCCCTGCTGCTGGCCGCGCCTTTGGCTTTGGGGATCACGCGGTGGTTTTATCTGCTGATCCAGGAGGAGGGGCCCGCCGTTAGCGAGGTATTTTATTTTTTTGAGAGCGTAAGGCGATTTGGCAGGGCGGTTGGGTATACCGTTCAGCTTGGGCTGCGCGGCTTTGGGTGGGGTATGATTTTTTTAAGCTTGCCCGCCGGGCTTATGAGTATCTGCGTCCGGTTTTTACGCATAGAAACCCTTGCCCGACAATCCAGGGCGGCGGCCAGCGTCGGGATTATGCTGGCGCTTGGGCTTCTGCTCCTTATGATGTTGCTCTATGTTATCTATATGAACAAATACGCGCTGGCGGCTTATCTGCTCTGCGAGAGCGATGAAATCAGCGTAAGAGAAGCATTCCGCGCCTCTATCCGCTACACAAAGGGGTACCGCGGGATCATGTTCCTGTTTACTCTTTCCTTCGCCGGATGGTATCTGCTCAGCCCGTTTACTTTTTTCCTGCTGCTGCTTTTTGTCGTGCCATACCACAGTTCCGGAAAAACTGTGCTGGCGCGTTATCTGGTGGAAAAAAACCGGCACCAGGAGCCTCAGATCACACGGGAGTTTGGCGGGGCGTCTTTGCGCTAATAGTGGGGTGTATTGTTCTTTTGCGGCTGCGTGCTGTACATTTGCGGGCGTAGCCCACACACTTTGTCCTACCGGACGGGTGTTACTTTTTGCTCGTGCAAAAAGTAACCAAAAACACGCTCAAGGGAGTGCAGAGTATTTCACCCCCAGCAGGCCCCCACTTGAGAAACCCCCCGCACCCCCCGTTCAAAAATGAGAGGTGAATAATATAAAAGGGGCGCA
>Ga0123355_10007856_pt1 | contig 16064 bp, 14 predicted proteins | sample TergutEmb28metaG_3_FD_89872 | JGI IMG/M metagenome (GOLD analysis project Ga0123355, IMG submission 89872) | Embiratermes neotenicus P1 segment gut microbial communities from Petit-Saut dam, French Guiana - Emb289 P1 | ecosystem: Host-associated > Arthropoda: Insects > Digestive system > Gut ...
CTGTGTCATGTTTAGGGGTGTTGTGTAGCCTTGTGCTCCTATACGCTCTGTGTAGATTCCGCCTCCCATGTTTTGTGCTGTGTTGTTTGTGATGGATAGTGAGCCTTCTGATGTTGGATCCATAGTCATTGTTGCTGCTTCTGCTAACCAGACTCCTCCACCATTTTCTTCAGCTTGGTTTCCTGTGATGTATTTGTTGTCTGCACCGTAAACATCGAAAAGGGTTCCAGAGCTTGCAAGCACACCACCACCTCGCAGGGCGCAGTTGTCCTCGATAAGGCCAGCCTCTAGATTAAAGGCACTATCATTGTTTGTGACAAACACGCCGCCGCCGCCCTGACCCAATGCCGTGCCTATGGCTCTATTGTCTGCAATCCGACCACTTGTCACCGTTGTTACATCACCAACAGTCACACTTCTTGACTCCATGTAAAAGCTTGAACCATCACCGACCCACACACCGCCGCCGCTAGTGGTTGCTGTGTTGTTGAAAATCTCACCGCCAGCCATAGTAAAGCTGTTACCAGAAGCCTGAGAAACCGCGCCGCCAACACTTGCAGACACATTGTTAAAGATATTCCCGCCATACATAGTCATTGTTCCATCGTGAGCATGTATACCAGCACCCCATCCAGCACTATTATCGTAGATACTACCATCATGCATTTCAAATACAGCACCGCTAACATGCAAACCACCACCACCTGTAGCGGGAGCCGCATTATTCCTGATAATGCCAGATGCTGGATTGCCGTTGATGTCAATGCCGCCTTTCATCAAGAACGTCGCATCAGCACCTACTACCACTCCACCACCAACAGGAGCATAATTGTACTTAATTGTACCTGCACTCATTTCAAAGCTACTACCTGGTTGCACTACACGTACACCACCAGCGCCATCAGGGCTTACTCCGGACGAACCATTACCCATAATCGTGCCTGACGTGGCTGTAGTAACCCCATCAATCGTCACATCGCCTGGCGCCATATAAAAGCTCGCACCATTGCCAACTAAGACACCGCCACCACGCAGGGCACTGTTACCATAATTGGGATCTTCGTCTCCTATGATGCCACCTACTAGGATGAGGGTGGAGGGGACTGTGCTTCCTGCAACATCGACTGAACCAGAGACACTCACCCCGCCGCCGCCTTGAACAGTACCTGTTCCTGCTCCTGTTGCAGAATCGGTTGCAGCGTAGCGATTATCACGAATTACGCCATACGTCAATTCGTTATTGTCGTCAACGCCCATCTTCATCTCAAATGTGCTACCACCGAAAACAGTAACACCCGCACCATTTGGAGCACGATTATCTTCAATGATGCCACCACTCATGCGAAAAGTAGCACTATCATGCACATCAACGCCACCACTACGAGTAAATGCCGTGTTATTGTAGATAGCCCCACCCGACATATTAAATTCCGTATTGGAATGAAGTACAGAAACACCGCCACCGAGTGAGGTCGTTGAAGCATTGTTGTAAATTTCACCACCATACATATGAGCTGTTGCTGCTGCGACAGTCACGCCACCGCCATGCAAAACGGATGTGTTGTTGTAGATTTCGCCGCCGGTCATGGTAAAGACGCTATCAGCATGTATGGCATATACACCACCAGCTACACGGCCAGAGGTGTTGTCGTGGATATAGCCACCGGTCATGGTAAATAGACCTCGAGCCATTACACCACCGGCATCTAAAAATGAATTATTATGGTGAATTCTACCTCCGCTCATATTAAATTCACCAAGAGGTTGTATATACACGGCCCCATGAAAAGTGGTGGAAGTATTACCGCTGATATTGCCACCTGTCATAGTAAACAAGCCAGCGTTCACATAAACACCAGCACCAGATGAAAACACGTTGCCCGCTCCCGGCGTAAGACTGCCTATGAGACCACCGTCCATGATAAACGTGCCACCAGTAACTTGCACCCCACGACCTGAACCAGTAATCGTGCCACCAGTCATTTGGAGCGTAGCATTTGCAGGAACAGTAATCGTTCCATTTACCGTAGTGCCTGCCTGAAGCAGCCAAGTCTGACCAGCAGTAACGGTATAGTTTTGATTTTGCACTCCAGGAGGAATGATGAAGTCTATAAAAGGCACAATGCCAATGTATCCGCTTGTTGGAACAGCTTCTCCGTCGCTTGGAAGACCAAGGACGGTCTCACTCGCGATATTGTTGTCAGTTTCTGCGTTAATACTGTCAACGTTTTCATAGGTGTGAGACCCCGGGTCAGAGCCCAGGGTGACATTGCTTGCAGGGTGACTGGGTTGGTCGTCACGTGTTGCTTGATTAGTTGTAAGTGGTTCTTGTGTATGTACAATTACTGATTGTATTGCACTTGAGTTTGCTGTTGCAAGAATTGGGAGTCCAAGGAGGAAAATCGCTACTATTGCCAGGATTAGATGTCTAGAAGACAGACATCGGGGCAGCACATACTTTAGACTTTTTCTAGGAAAGCCCCCCCCCCCCGGTGGATTTTTGTGTTATGTTTGGCGGTCACTTTGGCTACCTTTCGGTTTACGGCTCGTATCATCATAAGCCTTTGGTCAGGCTCACACAGCTTGTTTTTCAAGGCTTCAGTATATCACACAGGCAATATCTATATTTGTTGCTCGTTTAGTGCCATTTTGTGCTGCAAGCTTACTTTACGGCTATTGCTTCGATTTCGAAGAGTGCTCCTAGGGGTAATTCTGCGGCGGCTATGCAGGAGCGGGCGGGGGAGTTTGCGGGGAAATATCCTGCGTAGATTTTGTTGACTGCAGCGAAGTCGCTCATGCTTTTTAAGAAAACTGTGGTCTTGACTATGTTGTCGAAGCTCATGTCGGCTTCGTTTAGGATTGCTTCTAGATTGGCAAAGGCTTGGATAGTTTGTTCTTCGACGGTTTCTTTTAGCTTGCCGCTTTCTGGGTCAGCGCCTATCTGGCCAGAGACGAACTGTATGCTGGGCGTGCTACTGCTCACCAGGATTGAGTGTGAATATGGTCCAACTGCTGCAAACGCCTTCTTAGAATTGATGACTTTCTTTTCCATGCTGCCTCCTCTTTATCCGTAGCGTATCTATCCTATCAGAGCTATTATAGGTATGAGACAACAAAGCGCAGATGGGCGCAGATTGTAACAGGAAGTGGCATAATGACGGATAGTTCACGGTCAAACAGGATTCTTTTGCTGTATCCTCCGGGGTCTGTGTATCAGCGTGGTGAGGATCGTTGTCAGAGCAATGTTGAGGCATCGTCAGCTTCTTCAACGCGATCATGCAATGATCTGGGCTACGCTGCGGCGATATTGCGTGAACACGGCTATGAGCCAGTAATTCGAGACTACCAAACAGAGAAGTATGACCAGACCCGTGCCTTGCAAGAAATTGTAGACTATCAGCCTGAACTGGTGATGATTAGTGTGACTTATGGGAGTGTCTACAAAGATTTGGTCTTTGCACAAACTCTGCGAGAGCGCTGCACCGAAGCCGGCAATAACAACATGGCAATCGTGCTAAAAGGTGCGATATTTTTCGACCCTCCTGAAGCGATTCTTAAGGGACTTGATGCCTCTGTCGCCGACTATCTTATCGGGGGTGAAGTTGATACGTCCATTGGACTTATCGCTGACTATGCCCTCCATGCAGAGGGAACAATTGCAACAATTCCTGCGATTCTGTACAAGACCCCCGACGGAACGTTTCATAAAACGCGCTTTGACACATGGAATACTGAGCTTGATGACATTCCTTTCCCTGCGCGTGACCTGATGGATATCTCGCTGTATGTCCGTCCTGACACAGGCGATCCTATGGCGACGATTCAGACCTCGCGTGGCTGTTATGGCAGCTGTACTTTTTGCATGGCTCCTACTGTTTCTGGCAGAAAGGTGCGCTTCAGGTCACCCCAGAATGTTTTTGCCGAAATCGAAGAATGCTTCTCTACTTACGGGATTAAAGACTTCTTTTTCAAATCAGATACCTTTACGGCCAATGCAACATGGGTGCAAGAACTGAGTGAGCTCATTGTAGCCTCAGACCTCGCAGGAAAAATCACTTTTTCTGCTACCTCTCGCGTCAGACCACTACAAAAAGAAACGCTGCAGTATCTGAAGGACGCTGGCTGCTTTATGATTTCTTTCAGCTACGAGTCAGGCAGTGACGAAACGCTCTTGAAGACACGCAAGGGTGCTACGACTTTTAATAATCTACAAGCAGCAAAATGGGCAAAAGAAGTCGGTCTGCCGGTATATGGCTTCTTCACTATAGGATTTCCCTGGGAGAACGAAACACACCTTGTCCAAACAAGAAAACATATCTTCAAGTTAAAGCCAGAGTATCTTGAGGTCCATATTGCCCTACCCTATTGGGGCACACATCTTCACGAGCTATACAGTCAGACAGGTGCACTTGAGGATTGTCCGGCAGACACAGACTCTTTCGAATCAAACATCACAGGAACACGAGCCCTGCCAATTGAAAAGCTCAGAAAGTACCGTAAGCGCATATTGCTCGGTTACTATCTGCGCCCCCAGTACGTCTACACAAAGCTAGTTCCTACCTTTAGGAATCCCCGGGCATTCGTCGGCTACATTAGCTATGGGTGGCGGCTGATATGGAATCTGCTCAGGGAACCCTAGAGAGTTCTGCTGCTATTAGCCAAGAACCAAGCCCACGGGACAGTGGTCGCTGCCGTGAATGTCAGCACGAATAGGAGTATCTGCAACATGCGATGTTAGACGGTCTGAGCAGAGGAAGTAATCTATACGCCAACCTACATTATTTGCGCGTGCATTCGCACGATATGACCACCAGGTATAGAGGTCAGGAACTTCAGGGTTACGCTCACGCAAAATATCAGAAAATCCCGCAGAGAGAAGTTCTGTCATTTTGCCGCGCTCCTCATCGGAAAACCCCGGCTTTCCCCTGTTCGGCTTAGGACGCGCTAAGTCGATTTCTTCATGGGCAACATTGAGGTCACCACCAATGACAACGGGCTTATCCGCGTCAAGTGCACTGACAAAGCTGCGAAAAGCATCTTCCCAGCGCATGCGAAAGTCCATGCGTGCCAGTTCTGGCTGAATATTAGGAGTATAAACATTGACTACCCAGTAATCTGCAAACTCACAAGCAGTAAGACGACCCTCACTGTCCAAGTCGGAGTTCTGGTCAGACTCCCCTACTACTTCCCCCAAATGGCGTATTACCTGCAGAGGCTTTTCTCGAGAAAAGAGTGCGGTGCCAGAATAGCCCTTTTTCTGCGCGTAGCTCCAGGTTTGAAAATAGCCGGATAAATCGAGATCAACCTGGCCTTCTTGCAGCTTGATTTCTTGCAGCATGAATACATCAGCATCAAGTTCCTCGAAATGGCGCATGAAGTCCTTTTTCAGGTTTGCACGGAGACCATTTACGTTCCAGGATATTAGCCTTGCCATATTATTCCTTCGTCAAGATAAACGGTCCGTCTTTTGTTATCGCTACCGTGTGCTCAATCTGCGCTGCCCGGGAGCCGTCACTTGTCACAACTGTCCAGCCGTCACCCCGCAGGACGACCTTATCTGTCCCCAAAGTAAACATGGGCTCGATGGCAAACACCATGCCTTCCTTAAGTATCGGTCCCTTGCCCGCTGTTCCTTCGTTAGGAATGCTGGGGTCCTCATGCAGAGCCTGTCCAATGCCATGACCCACATATTCTTGAACAATGCCCAGTCCTGCTGCGCGACCTACCCCGCCAATGGCAGCACTCACATCCCCCAGCCGGTTCCCGGGAACGCATTGCGCAATACCTGCATACAGCGCCTGTCGCGTTACATCAATCAGGTGCTGTGACTGGCGGTCAAGGTCTGTCCCTGCAGCTCCCACAGCCACGGTGGCTGCATTGTCCCCGATCCAGCCATTCAGAGTCGCACCAACATCTATCGCTACTATATCGCCCAGGCACAGTTTTACCGTTTTGCTGGGGATACCATGTACAACTTCACTATTGATGCTGGTGCAAATAGAGGCAGGAAATCCCGCGTAGCCAAGAAATGTCGCCGTCGCTCCACTGTCTGCGATTACCGCGCGGGCAATGTCATCAAGCTGCGCTGTACTGATGCCCGGCTCCACTGCTTCGCAAACATGGCGCAAGGCGCGGGCAGCAACGATGCCAGCTTCACGCATCTGGTCAATCTGGGCCGCCGATTTTACTATGATGTTTTGACGTTTAAAGCGAGTCATCAGCAGAGCACCTGCAGACCATCGGCGGGCATAGTCCAGATATAGTCTTGAGCTCCTCTATGGCTGCTTTCCAATAGCTGCAAGAAGGTCTTCCCATACAGCGTCAACTGCTTGGTCACCCTGGATCGTTTTGAGTATTCCCTTTCCGCGGTAGTAGTCAACTAAGGGAGCCGTGCTTTGCTCGTAAACAGCAAGACGCTTGCGCACAACTTCTTCTTTGTCGTCATCGCGTATTTCCAGCTTATGACCACAGATAATGCAGTTTTCTCCTTCTGCTGCCGTCGTAGTTCTGCGACAGGCTGGGCAAAATCTGCGTTCGCAAATGCGCTTGACGATGATTTCTGGATCAATTTTGATAAGAACGGCAACGTCAAGTGAGCGCTCAAGTTCTGCAAGCTGTTCATCCAGGGCAATCGCCTGAGATGTCGTGCGCGGAAAGCCGTCGAGAATGAAATCTTTTTTAACATCGGATGTTTCCCCAGATGCCTCAAGATAGTCTTTGATCAGTCCGATTACCACAAGATCAGGAACCAAATCCCCTGCATCCATGTATTTTTTTGCCTCAAGCCCCAGAGGGGTCTGCTCAGCAACAGCAGCGCGCAGCATGTCACCTGTCGAAATATGAGCAAAGCCAAAAGAATCAACAAGCTTCTCGGCCTGCGTACCTTTTCCAGATCCTGGAGCACCGAGCAAAATGATGTTCATAAATATCCCTTTCCGAGTTAAAGCCATGCCCATGATAGCACAGTCTTACTCAGGAATTAGCGATTTTCAGCAATCATTTATCGATATTTAAGCGACCTTTAAGTGAGACTTAATCGACCTTTAAGAGGCGACCTGTAGGATGGCACCAGGACAGCAATAACCGGGCATGAAAATATCGATGAAAACACAGATGGAGGAGTATATGAAAACACATGTAAAGGCGTATCTGAGAGTCCGCAGTCGCCTTGCCCTGATTATGTCCTGCTTACTTATTTTTACAAGTATCGCAGGCACCGTTGTGAACACGGTTGCACCACTGCCGGCAGGTGCTGCGGTACCTGCCATGCAGCGCAGATTTCACACAGATGACGGTCATGTTGGCCCCGTTATACACAGATCTAACAACCTACCTGCCTATTGCATTAACTTTCGGGTTGCAGGCCCTAACAATCACCTGTACAGCCGCGGAACAAAGCTCTCGACAACTGCCGGGTCCTTAGGACGTGCGCTCTCGATTGCTGTCGAGTTGGGACCACGCAGCCTGTCAGGAGGAACGACAATTAATGGAGTGGCGCTGACCAATCTGGAATGGCGCATGGCAACACAACTCGCAGTGTTTCGCCTGCAGGGAGAAAGCCTGCCCTACAGCACCACAACCAGACATTGGCAGGCATCTACCTGGATTGTCAATCGTGCACGCAATGCAAGCACTGTTCAGCTCAATCGCTATTGGCAGTACAATCCCCCCGCGGGTGTAACCTTGCAGAACATGGTGCTGTCACAAGGTGATCCTTTGACGGCACGGGTACGTGTTCAAAAACGTGACGCTGGCACCAATGCCATACTTGCTGGTGCGGTCTTTGGTCTTTGGACAAATGAAGTAGCGGCACGTGCGGGCAACACCAACGCTGCAAGCTTTCGAGGACGTGCTACAACTGGCACAGATGGCTTTGCACAGTGGTTTCGGCTGCCCGTCAACCAGACCTATTTTGTTCGCGAGCTCGTCCCCCCGCAAGGATATACCCTGAACACAACGGTGTTATCTGTCAGACCCTTAAGAGGAAATGATTCAGAAACAGCACAGGGATCGCTGCCCCTTTACGACGCGGGAACGATTCACAACAACCGGATCTCGATTCGAGGCGACATTAGCATAGAAAAATACAGTTCGAAGCTAGGCGGTATCACCAATCCTTTAGAGGGCGTCCAGTTCACCATCACCGATCTTACCCCACGTGACCTAACAGGCAGTCCTAATCCGCGCTATAGACAGATTATCGGCACTTTGACGACAGATGTAGACGGACGTGCCAGTAGTCGTGATTTAATCCCTCCGCAAAATCAATGGGCAGGAACAGACTTTACCAGCGGCTTTTTGACACATGGTGACTACTTGTTGAGTGAGATTGCCAGCACAACGCCGCAGGGTCTTCAGGTAATCGAAGATATGCCCTTTAGTATTCGTGACAATGGAGTTACGCTGCATTACCGGCTGTACAACCATCAAATAGTCGCATCTCTTTCCATAGCAAAGCGTGACGCAGAGACGCAGCGCATTATTCCTTTGGCGGACACGCAAGTACAGCTGTTTGATGCTGATATGAATCTGCTCTCTTTTGAAGTGAGTTCCTCTGAATCAGGAGAAGAATCAAGCACTGTCAGCACTTTTACCACTGACGATTCAGGGCAGATAAACATTCCCCATCCTCTGGTGTATGGCAATTATTTTCTGAAGGAACTTCAGGCGCCCTATGGTTACACCTTGCTTAAAGAACCCTTGCCATTTACCGTCAGTAGAATGCACGACCAGTCAGATCCTCTAGTAGTCGTCGTCGATAACTATCCGGCAAAGGGACGTGTGCGTGTCATAAAGACTGATAGTGTCACTGCCACGGCAGTCCCGGGCACGACTTTTGAGCTACATGCCAAAAACGACATAATAACGGGTGATGATACTGTCAGGTTGCAAGCTGGTGAGCTGGCTGACACTCTGGTCAGTGATGAGCAGGGCTTGGCAGAAAGTATCCCCTTGTATCTGGGCAACTACGTCTTGACGGAAGTCGCAACACACCCCAACTACTTCCTGAATTTGAACAGCTTTGACGTTGATCTGCGCTACCAGGATCAAGATACCGCAATTGTCTGGGCAGAGGTAGCCGTAGAAAACGATCCTGTGCTGGTGTCATGCGAGGTCGAAAAACGCACCATTGATGTAACCTCTGCTGCTTTTAGATCAGTGCCCAGAGGTGGCAATGTTGACAACAGTGCCCAAGGGGCACAGGAGCAGTATCGCTATGATGTCGATTTCAGGTCAACCTCTAATGACTGGGCAGACGAATTTGTTGTTATTGATACCCTTGACGGAGTACGTGCAGGCCAGATACGCCTGAGTGAGATATGGACGCCTGTCGTCTGGGGAGACTCAAACGGACTGTACAACATTTGGTACCAGACAAATCTGAGTGATGAAACAACGCGCTATTCAGATAGCTTTGCAGCCAGCAAAGATGAGCCAAATCCCGCAAATCCCGACAGGTTTATGCGTTTTAACAATCTGGGCTGGAGGCTTTGGGCAGAAGATGTGAGCAGTACGCAACGACGTAACTTGCAGGTAGCTGACCTCGGTCTTAAAGCAGGCGAATATGTTACATCACTCAAGCTTGAGTTTGGACGTGTTGAGAAGGGCTTTACGAGCAGAAATTCTGGGGTCTGGGCCGCAGACAATAGTGAACGATTTTACACTGCAGCTATGGCCGCAGCTACAGGTCTTGCTCCCCTGTCTTATCTGGTTTACTTTCCTGAACCACTTGCAAAGTACGATGAGAACACAGGGACAGAGACGGTCATTGTTAACTCGGTCACTTCGCACATAACGCGCAATATTGTCTTGCAAGATGATTGTGCAGATACTGTTGAAACACGTCTTGTTGACTCCTTTACTGTAGAAGACAGAAATGACTTGCGCGAAAGTGAACGAGAGCACATTGCAGAAGATCCGCAAACTGCAGCTTTACGTGAAGAGGGTCAATCTGCCGGTTTACCTGCTGCTGGTGATAGTGGCGCACTTTTGATTTGGCTTTTTGTGCTGCTTGCATCGATGACAGCATGCATCACTGCAGTAATGAAATTGAACAGAAAAAAGAAAGGACTACCTCATGACTAAAATCTCACGAGTTAAATTCAGGGCAAATCTTTTGGACAAGAAACTGTCTTTGACGCAGTCACCTGTCGTAAAGCGGATCGTGCTATTTGGCTGTTTATTGACAGGATTTGGACTTGCGGCACTGTTTGTGTTTTATGCACAATCTGATGTCATGCAAGATGGCAGTCCCGATGCCCTGCCCATAAACGTAGCATACTTTGAGGATGAGGATTTTCTTGCAGACAGTAGCAATATTCACAGTGATGGATCCGCTTTGCTTGAAGTCGATGAATTTGAGCGAGGGCGGAGACAAGTGCAAGAAATTGAATATCTCGCAAGTGCTGAACTTACATCTCTCATTGCGCAGACCTTTGGGCCAGAGCGTCTAGTCGCAGGAAGGGTCCATTATGATTTAAGTGACATACATGCCTTCAATAATCAGGCGCTCCTTAGCTGGAGAAGCACAGACGGACTTAAGGCTTTGCTTGATGACTCTTGTCTGTCGATAGAAACATTCATTGATTTGCAATTCGCAGATCCCCGCACAGGTAGCCTGCTTTCAAAGACAGAGGTGCAGCGATTAGCGCAGCAGATTTGTGACTTGGGGCTAACACAAGACGGTCAAAGGGCAACGCTGTTTCTTTCCGGTCCTAACACAGCACAACTTTTCAACTGGCAAAACACCGCAGGCAAAGTACAAGATTTTGAAGAAGGGTTTGTTGATTGAATCCTATCATCCCACACCCCAACGTCATCCCGGACTTGATCCGGGATCTTGGCGCTGAGCATCGGCTGTACGTCAGCTAAGAATAGTTCTGGCCAGGATAGCCAAAGAAAAAACCCGTTCCTTGGGGGCGGAGTGTCTGACTGCGTAGTTCCTCTAAGTAGTCGCTGGCAGGTGCTCCGTCAAGGACGGCACGATAGGCAGAAACCACCGTCTGGATATAATTTACTCCCTTCGTGCGTCCTTCAATTTTGAAACTATCTATGCCTGCTGCTACCAGTTGTGGCAGATGTTCAAGCATGTTAAGATCCTGAGGGCTAAAGAAAGAAGTATAACCGTCCTCTTCAATGACGGGCAGATATTCATCGGGACGCTTTTGCTCAACTAGCTGGTATGACCAGCGACAACTATGCGCACAATGTCCCTTGTTCGCATCGCGATCAGCGAGATGGTTGCTGATAATGCAGCGACCACTTATCGCCATGCATTGTGCTCCGTGAACAAAAACTTCAAGTTCCATGCTTACAGGCATGTTCTTGCGCAACTCAGTAAGGTCGCGCAAGGATAGCTCCCGCGCAGCAATAACGCGTGTGGCACCTAACTGGTGCCAGGTTTGCGCACTCAAGGAATTTGCAACGCTTGCCTGTGTGCTCACATGAAGGGCAATATCAGGAGCAACTTCACGCGCTAAAGCAGCGGCTCCCAGGTCAGAAACAATAAAGGCATCAACACCACTTTGAGCCACTGCCTTTAGATAAGCGCGCAAAGAAGCAAGGTCACGTTCATGCATCAGAGCGTTGACTGTTAGGTAAATGCGCTTATCTTGCGAATGGGCATACTTCGTCGCGGCAGACAATTCTGCAGTTGAGAAATTCTTTGCCTTATGACGCAATCCAAAACTCTCGCCGCCACAATACACCGCGTCTGCACCACATTTAAAGGCACGTTTAAGTGCATCGAAATTGCCCGCAGGTGCTAGCAGCTCTGGCACTTTCACTTCTCTATCTCAATTGTTTGCATTTGCCGAGTGCTCCAGATGGTCAAGATTCGTGCTGATTTTTCTGTGCAGAAGCGCAGCATACTTGAAGTTACGTGAGCGTTCCGTGCAGGAAAATCAGTGCGGAGATTGGCCGCCTGGTGCGCTCGCTTCGGTCAGGTGGCCGAGGAAATTCTGCGTCCGCTCATTCTGAGGATTTTCAAAAATATCTTCTGGTGAACCCTCTTCAACTATGATGCCTTCATCCATGAATACAACACGGTCTGCAACGTCACGAGCAAAGCCCATCTCGTGGGTTACCACAATCATGGTCATACCAGCCTGTGCAAGATCACGCATAACATTAAGTACATCACGAACCAGTTCTGGGTCAAGCGACGAAGTAACTTCATCAAACAGCATGACTGTTGGCTCCATAGCAAGCGCACGAGCAATAGCAACCCGCTGCTGCTGTCCACCAGAAAGCTGACTGGGATAAAAGCCTGCACGCTCTGCAAGACCTACCCTTTCCAATTGCTCATAAGCAATACGACTTGCTTCCTCTTTGTCAAGTTTGCGCACCTTTCGCAAAGCCAGTTCAACATTGCCCTGTGCTGTCTTGTGAGGAAAGAGGTTGAACTGCTGAAATACCATGCCCAGCTGTTCGCGTGCCTTATTTATATCAGTGCCTTTAGCATTAATCTGCGTGCCATCTACCCAAACTTCACCAGAAGTGGGCACCTCAAGTAAGTTGATGCAGCGCAGCATGGTTGACTTCCCACTGCCTGAAGGACCGAGGATGCAAACAACATCACCCTTGTCGACCTCAAGATTAATGTCATGAAGGACTTCTTCTCCTCCAAAAACTTTCTTAAGGTTCTTTATTTCTACTACTGCTGAACCTGTGGCCGAGTTTGTGGTCTGATTTGTAGCTTGACTCATTACAGTTTACCTAACTTCCCGTAAAACGTTTTCCTCATGAGGAACTATATGCGTTGATGCCACGTCTAGGCGCGGCGAACGCTTTCCTCGACCTGCAGTACCCTCATCTTGTTCTGCCAATTTGTTTTCCAGTCTTGCAACAATTCTTCCCGCAGGAATGGTCACAATCAGGTAGAAGATAGCAGCAACCGTAAGAGGTGTCATATTAAATACGCGAGCAGACTCGATGCGCGCCTGTAGCATAACCTCTCCCATAGCAACCATAGCAAAAAGTGCTGTATCTTTAAGCAGTAGGATAAATTCTGACATACAAGTCGGCAGAATACGTCTTATTGTTTGCGGCAAGATAACAAAGGCCATTGCGACAGGAGCTTTCATCCCCAATGAACGTGCAGCCTCCATCTGCCCTTTAGGAATTGACTGGATACCTGCCCTAAATATCTCTGCAAGATAAGCAGAGGAGTTTGCCGACAGGATAAGAAAAGCGCGAAACCATGCAGAAAAAGAAACACCCAACATAGAAACATCGGAGAAAGGCTCCATTGCGGTTTGAAAGGCGGGAAGCAAAGGAAGACCCATGTAGATTATGAGGATTTGCAGCAGCAGAGGAGTTCCTCTGATAATGTCAATGTAGAAAGTTGATATCCAGCGCAATGGCGCAAATCTGCTCATCTTCATAAAGGCAAGAGCAAGACCAAGGGGAATCGCCAGAGCAAAGCCCACAAAGCCCAAGGTAAGGGTTATGGGAAATCCTTGCAAGACAAGGGGAAAGGTTTCTGCCGCCACAGTGGGCGAGAAAAACACCCGCATAAACGAAAATGATTCCCACCACTCAACAAAGTTGACCCAGATACTTGCAGAACCCAACAGAAAACTCACAACCCCACTACCTCCCAAACTAAGAACATGAAATGCGCCCACTACTATACATCAAATATAGAGAGCAGGCGCATTCGCAACTCTAAGGATTAAATTTTATGGCAAAACTGGTGGATTATCTGCATCAATCCAGCGAGCGTAAATTTCTGCATAAGTTCCATCTGCAATGATGGCAGCTAGTGCCTCGTTGATTGCATCTGCAAGTTCAGTTCTGCTTGCACCCATTGAGAAGCCAAAATACTCTGGCTCTGCATCTGGAATCGGAATAGTTCTCAGATCAAAGTCGCCCTCTTCAGCCTGGTTAAGTGCAACGGGAATGTCAATAATCACGCCGTCAACTTCACCTGATGCCAGAGCAAGATAGCATTCCTGACCACCCTCATAAGGCATAATCACTACGCCCAAATCTTCTAGATTCTCAGTGGCAAAAATATGGCCAGTTGTACCATTTTGTACGGCAACTCTAAAGCCTTCGCCTACGTCAGCCATTGAAGTAACATCAGAATCTGCAGGAACTGAGAGTGCCTGAACGGACACAAAGTAAGGATTTGTAAAGAGAATGCCCTGATCTATGCGATCCTGACGGATAGTCATTGCACTTGCAGCAAAGTCAAAATCACGACTGTCTGAACTCAATGCAGTAAGAAGTGCATCCCATCCAAAAGGCATGAACTCTACTTCAGCTCCCAGATACTCTGCCATTGCCTTGACCAAGTCCATATCAAAGCCTACTATCTCTCCGCCTTCCCTGGTTTGGAAGGGTGGATAGGATGGGTCAGTCGCCACTGTCAGCGTTCTGCCATCGCCTGCTACTACGTCAGCAAGCGCTGGATGAAGCTCATTTTGCACTGCATCTTCTACATCATCTACTGCATCTTCTGCTCCGTCGCAGCCTATTACTGCAAAGGCAGCCACCACAAGCAGAGCGGCAAGGCTTAATAAAAGTAAGCGTTTTTTCATGTCTTTCATACCTTTCCCTATTTTGCCGCACATAGTCATACAATCCTTTGCATACTTAAGTGCGACCCTCTCTCATTCATGAATAGATATTGTGGCACACCTGAGAAAGTAATGCAATTTTTCCCTTGCAATATCCATATCACAAATCACTAGACAGCATAATATGCATTTCATAAGATTTTTATGCATTGCAGATTTTTATCAGCTTTCGCGCAGCTGACCTGGTCTTTGACCCCACACCCGCGTACTGGAACGTTAGCTTGATACTATCTCACGACTAGTCCTCTCGCCACATTGCTGCAGCGGTACGACTTACCCCTAAGGAGCGCCATGCTCACATGTATCCCTATCGGACAACATGCTTACGTGGGTTCTTTTGGCCGCACCTACCTTGAACTAGTTTGCGCACAGTGCACAAACGCAACCACAGACCCGCGCGAAAGCCCCACCATTATACCCGAGCGTAAAACAGGCAGCTATATTGTAGCTAGCTGCTGACAATTTCTCAATGGCTAGCTTTTCAGAGCATTTACTTCTTCAATGCTGAGGCCAGTACCCTCAGCAACTTGACTAGCAGGCAAACCCATACGAAGAAAGCTGCGCGCATTCATAAGTGCACCTTCGCGTATACCCTCACGTACACCTTCGCGCTTGCCCTCGCGCTTACCCTCACGCATACCAGCTTCTCTGCCCTCGCGAAGTCCCTCTTTGCGAGCCTCACGCTTCTTGTCATTAACCCAAGCGCGATGATCCATTTCTTGCTTATGTGCATCCCAGCGCTTTCCCTCTTCAATGTCTTCTTTAGTTAAAGCTCTATATGCATTCACGACTTGAGACACCTCCTGATTGCGTCTTTCCAGCAGCGTTAGCTCTTCTTCTGTTTGAGCCTTAAAAAGCAGTAGCCAGTCCCACAGCTTAGTTCCATCATCAGTCCCTGGCAACTTTGGCAGCAAAAAGACGCTTAAATGTCCAATCTGAAGTCATGGAAATAGGTAGTCTGTTTGCCATATCATACCGCCTGTCTGATCCCCAGGTTACGTCATCTACAGCGATACTAACAGACACCCCTTAAAGGTCGATTAAATCTGAATAAAGACTCGATTAGACCCCGATTAAAAGTCGATTAAATCTGTATGAATTAGCAAGCAGAGTACGCCCATCCCCAACACATCCTACCACCCCATCACCCCACACCCCCCCATCATCCCGCCACTCTCAGTCATCTCGCACATCCCCGTCATCCCGGACTTGACCCGGGATCCTGGCGCTAAGTCCCATGTGCGCGTTAGCCCCGCAACACTCCCCACCTCAGTCATCCCGGACTTGATCCGGGATCTTGGCGCTAAGTATCAGCTATGCGGTTAGCTAAGTGTCTCTAACACCACACTCTTACGAGCACGTCTTAAGGATTCAAGAAGTAATACAAGACTTGCAATGCTTGCAACAATAAGCAAGAGTGAGAATGTGCCTACCTCTAGTCCTGTAGGTGGCAAGAACCTATGTGTATTAGTAAAGTCA
>Ga0123355_10007857_pt1 | contig 16062 bp, 14 predicted proteins | sample TergutEmb28metaG_3_FD_89872 | JGI IMG/M metagenome (GOLD analysis project Ga0123355, IMG submission 89872) | Embiratermes neotenicus P1 segment gut microbial communities from Petit-Saut dam, French Guiana - Emb289 P1 | ecosystem: Host-associated > Arthropoda: Insects > Digestive system > Gut ...
GACAGATGGCGGGCACTTGTGAATACGGTGATGAACCTTCGGGTTCCATAAAGTGCGGGGAATTTCTTGACTAGCTGCAGAACCAGTTAGCTTCTCAAGAAGGACTCTGTTCCATGGAGTAAGGAAGTAACAGTTGGTGTTAAACATTACATATGTAATATGGTTGTACGGAAAATGTACAACATTAAGTCTGTGCAAACAATTTACCTGAAGAGAATACTGATGACAGAACATCCTGCTGATTACTGGAAGGTGACTTCAACTGCGCCCGACCATTGGAAGCAGCACTATGATCAGACGGATGCTGGGCACCTGATTTGAGGAATGTTGGACCAGGAAGTCCAGTGTTACGGTACTGCTGGGCCATCTGCAGGAGAAAGAAGGCAGAAGGCTGTAATCAATACTAACTCACTGACAAATATTGTTCAGAGACAAAACGATGAAAAATACTTAATGATCGATAAAACACTCACGTCATAAAGATAGCACTGTCCACCTAACAAGCTTCATGAAGATTCATGTCTCCTAGGATATGCTGTGTCACTGTGTTACTGAGGTAGCAGCTCCTTACATTTCAAAGGATCACAAAGCCTTCATCTACATGGTCAAGTCTTGCAATGTTACATCCTGAAGGTGAAGGCACTGGTCTTATGTTTCCAAAGAAGCATTTGAATTTTATTTAAAATTAACTTCCATGCTTTCTGGGATTATTTCACATTTTCAGTACAGTAGTTCATAAGATCTTGAAAGCACACATGCATATTGGATTGAAAATGAATTCAGATGTCTGTGACACATTAATTGGTCATGATCACAAACACCTGGATTCTACTGTATACTTCAAAGGAGCCAAACAGGTTGATGAAACTTCCTATGACTGACAACTTGTGTTCTGCTGTAACTCAACTGCTGTATTAAAAAGTCATGCAATACATTCTATGAAATTATAATCAACCAAAACTTGTGACCAATGGCCAAGCTCTTGCCCACAGTACATTCAAGACTGTGGTCTAGTAAGTCACATGGTAACAATATCACATTATATACTGTTACAAACACTGAAAGCTTTGTTACCTGTGAACCAAAGTTCTGGAGTCCCACAGCGGTGGCAGCACCAGACTGAGTGCTGTACCCCTGTAGATTATAGTGGGAACCTGTTTGGTGAAGCTGCTGGGCCGAAGAGGCTGGTTGCTGCACAGCTTGCAATGCTGAATTTGTAGCCTGGTAGAAACCTGTCTGGCCCCCTGCAATTAGACCCCTCATGACATCAGACACAACGGCAGGGTTCTGGCATGAGTTCGCTGCAACACAAATTGATTTCTGTGTGTTTAAAAAAGTAAATGCAAAGCAACAGAATTGTGAGCAAGCAACTAACACCAGGATAACTAAAATTATGACATACTCTGCTTCAGTGCAGAGACATGTTATGTAATATTTCAGACTGCCAAGGCAATCAACATTAATATTGTGGTCTCCTGACTTATGACACCATCTAGTCTGGTACATGAATTTTAAAATTGTAGAGAAACATACTGCATTTCTCCTCGAGATATCAACGGAGGAAGTTGTTCCTTCAAAATGTTCGTAACCACGTACAAGATTACATTGTGTCATATATGAATCATAAAATTTACAGAACACAGATGTGATGCTTTTGAAGGATTCCAATGATGCTATATGGTCATAGTTATGAATAAAAGTTTGGACACTACGAACTGCCTCCAATGCTGGATCTGCCTTTATCTTCATGTGCAACAGGGAAATGGCATGGCCTGCAGTCTAGGGCCTATTACGAAGGGCATTCCTGTCATATGTTGTGGATTCTTGCAGCCAGGGAAGAACAACATTGTCTGAACTTCACTCACAACTATGAGTATGATACTACAAAATGCTGCTGACCAGTTACGCCTGATACTGAAAATTGTGTTTTCTAAAAACAAAACAAAGAACTGGAACACATCTGCATCAACAAGCCATGAAAAAGAAAATTTTAAGACCAATCTTCAGCACAGAACCCAATAAAATACCCCAATGGTTGAGATGTTACTTCAGGTGTATAAAACCACTGCAACAGAACTGAGTGTGCATATTGTTACAGAACAAAATGGCATTTTGTTGGTGCTAATGAACTATAAATGCTGCTACCTAACATGCAAAAAAATTACTACATCTTCACAGAGTCACCAACCCATACCTAATTATCTGTGAATGTTTCACTAATAACAAATCTCCCGGGAGACTCTGGCCTACTTTATCTTTAGCGGACAGTTTCAAACACCAGTTTTATCTTTTGATAGCAAGAGTTTTCTGGCTTAGTGTGGACATTTATACAAGGTGTGATCAAAATGTTCCGAGACTGATTATTTTACTTGGCTGTGGGTACACTTTGGGACACCCCTGTGTGCAGGGTGGTGTCCTAGAACTCCCTCTCTCCCTGGGACAAGGGATGGTCCCAGCGTGCCACTCAGTCCTTTGTGAGCTTCGGTCAAAGAGAGTCGTGTACCTACGCCTTGTTATTCTCACCACCGAACAGAAGGAATGGCGCTTGTCTGTGGCAACAAACATGCTGTAGGAAGCAGAGTCAGATGAAAACTTTATAGGGCAAATCATCATGGGCGACGAGACGTGGGTCTACGAGTATGACCCGGAGATTAAACGTCAGTCTTCGCAGTGGAAGTCTGCTGATTCCCCGAGACCAAAGAAAGCGCGCCAGGTGCGGTCAAAACTCAAAGTCATGCTCATTGTTTTCAATGATATGGAGGGCATTGTTCATTATGAGTACGTTCCACAAGGCCAAACTGTAAACCAACAGTTTTATCTACAAGTTTTGAAACATCTGAGACTTGCTGTTTCTCGCAAGAGGCCACAGAAACAGGCGGCGGGTGCCTGGGCCCTACATCACGACAATGCACCAGCACACACAGCATATTCCTGTCGTTCAGCTCCCCTGACATGGCTCCGTGTGACTTTTGGCTGTTCCCCCAATTAAAAACGGCGTTGAAAGGGAAGAGATTTGAAGACACTGACGTAATTAAGAAGAATGCAACAAGTACGCTGAACACCATTCCAAAAGACTCTGCAAAAATGTTTCCAGCAGTGGCAGGACCGCTGGAAGCAGTGTGTCAGCTCACAAGGAGAGCATTTTGAAAATTATTGAATATTTTTAGCCATTAGCAATAAATTGTAATTTTCACTCACCAAGTCTTGGAACTTTCTGATCACACCTTGTAATGCTACCAAGTACACTTCCAGAGACCAGCATATGGAATGCTAAGCCACTCACCAGTACATTTTAGAGAGCAGCATTTGGCCTCTTTGGATGGTAAAGGTTAAAATATGAATCCTCCATATGGCAGCCTACCAGCACATACTTACCGAAATACAAGGTGACCTCCCCTTCACAATCTTAAACTTTCAAATAACATTCACACACAAAATGTTTAACAGTGCACATGATTAAAAGGTGAGGACCCCCTCACCTTCTGCAGACAAGAAATAATGGAGGGGAGGAGGGAAAAAATAATCTTACGGTTGGATAAATACGGCATTCCACTGATGCCCACTGGAGTTTGGAATGTAACTGGCTCTACATAAATCTGCCAAAAACAATGTCTTACCGGCAGAACCTGAGTAAAATGATGATGATGGTGTGATAGTGGGCACTACGTTGCTCTGCACAGGTCCTGGTCGCTGCACCATCTGCGAGCTTGACAGGTAGTTCTGATTGACATTCAGGACCTGACTTGGATCGTACTGGATGTATAGCTGACAACACAAGCAGCAACACACTCACCATTTAATAGACTGCCTTAATACTGACATGTCATCCACTGCCTGCTTTGTCATTTGTTCCTGGTTCATGACGATTTATTATGCTAATAATATTCAGTAATATTATGTTATTTCAAACATACCTGAACACCCTAATTGTGTCCTAACGTGCCACTCAATTTTTACACAACATATCTCATTCATCAAGCTTACCCACGTTCTACAAATTAGGCACTTAACCTTTTGGCGCTGGAATTATTTTTTAAATTTTAGCACACCCTCTATATAAAATGTGAATAATACAGGAATCAAATACGTTAGATTTATGAACCAAACTGCATTTTGAAGAGGAAAAAACGGAGAGTATATACCGTGTTTAAAATATTCAGTACCTATATGTGTTGAATAAATATATAAAATGCAACGTTTTGAGGTTAGCGGTGCGGTATGACCACTATAGTCGTCCTTAGGCGTCAAACAATGAACCTATTACACACAACCTCAATAATCGCTTAAATATAACTAGACACTAGAAGTCACCAGTCACTAACGATGCCAACTGGGGTGCGTCAAACTGACAACCACAACAACATGTTATGACACGCACACACCAAGGTGTAACGCACCTGCTCTGTAATGTAACTAGATACCTGCATGATGTATACAACATAATGCACAGCAGCACACTGCTGTATTTTACATCAAACACGAACAGGAAGTAATATAAATAACAAGCACACCCACTGGATCAAAAAATGTAGGCTAGCTACACAAGCAATATAATGAGCAAGTGGCAACACAATGTGCTCCAAGTGTGTGTGTGTGTGTGTGTGTGTGTGAACACTCTTCATGCTGGACGCTGGCTACAAGTACCCTCAGTTGACATTCTAGATGCATTTCGCTTCCTCTTTGTCCAACAGACCTCAGTTGCAAGCACAGCATTGAACATCATCTCTTTTATTCACTATATATCTCAATATTTCTCTATTTTGACAAGCTACCAATTTTAGCGTAATCTACCCATGCATCGGCACTAAGAGGATCTAAATAAAAACATTATGTCTTCTCATGTGTGGTCCAAACCTAGGAAGCACATGGTGTAAAGGTACAGCTCCACTCATTCTTAACGCAATGCTAGATGGTGATGAGTGGTTAACTTCACTCCCTGGGCAATTAACTGGTGGGAAACAGCCCGAGTACCCACTGAATGGGAGGCTGGGTGGGCCCCAGAGCCAGTCTAAACATTTCGGAGATGACAAAATTCTGTTGCCTCTAATGGAATTTGAACCCCGAAGTGTCCAGCCTGTACTGTAGTCACTATACTAAACATACTACCATGGCACTGTGGGAAAAGCAGGGGTGAGCAGGTGAACTGGTACATGGTAGACTAAATAAAACGCTAGCAAATAACCAATTCACTGTAAATGACGATGGTCTGGAAAAAATAAATGCCAAGAAGCAAACTCACTGGATACAGCAGTCTGGACAGCATATAGCCACATTCTAAAAGCAACTGGACGCATATAAAACTTTGAACAAGTTATATCAAAGGCAATTTTTAAGTTCGAAGTTTCTTCGCCATCATGGAGTAATTCAAATGCAGGCATTTCAAGACAACATAAATTATAAATGAGGCGCTATCTCAGGAACACGTTACATTGCACTTTTTGGGTAACCATGAATAATCACGTGGCACCACAGTCTGATGTAGCAAAGGCGCACAAGACACCTGCACATACCTGCGATGCTTGAGGGGCAGAGGGCAAGGCACTCTGCTGATATGGACCAGCTCCCTTGGTGCCAATTGCTCCGATCTGTTGTGTCGAAGGCTTCACACTAGCTGACATCAATGAATTGGATGTTGAAGAAATGAGAACTGTGCTGGGGCTGTTACTCAGTTGCTGGGACTGCCCAAATGGCCCTTGTGGTGTCTGTTCAAAGGAGGGAGTAAAACGATTTATGCAGTCGTCTGATCAACACAAATCAATTAAGTGTTTCAAACTGAAGTTCAAGCTCATCTTCCTAGAGAGAGCCAATGATTACAACAATTACTATTACAGCCGCTTCTGAAAAGTTTTGACAACGGCACATTACACTTAGGAATTAGTGGTTTCTGACTTGACCATCATCTATGAAGGTTTCTGTGAGGGTCTCTGGGCTGCAAAATTCATTACGTTAAGCGCAGTTCATTTACTCCACTGCAGTACTATCATTTTCAGCACCATTCCTGAGCACAAAAAGAGACTGGCCCCATCCCTTCTAAAAATTCCAAGACAGTTGATGTCAGTAACAGATCCAGTCTGCACAATAGGTGTCTTCTATCATGAATTTTAGACAATGGGAGAGTCGATAAACCTTGTAATTCCAATATAATAGCAGTTCTTGCAAAAGAACGCACAATTTATGAAGTTCATTCAGTTTCTTAAGTGTATGTACAGGTGCAATATCAAATGACTTGTGTATGCAGCAAGGTCAACTGGTCCAGTCTAACAGTGAAAGGTACAACAACACAATAATACAATAATAAACAGACACCTGAATACGAAACTGCGAGATTGTTGACTGATACATGTCTGGTGCAGCAGTGGGTGGTGGGTGGGGTGCGGTCTGCAAGTACACTGACTGCTGACTGAAAGCAGATGCCTGTCCGAGTCCTTGTGACAAGCCATACGGTGGGAACTGCGAGAACTGCGATCTCGCTTGCCCACCAAGAACCTGAAATGAGATACACACCAAGCTGTAACAGCCTGACAGCTATTGTGATATCCAGGGTAATACATAAAACACCAGGTGTCAAACCAGCAGGCAGTCTGATGGACCGTATGTTCAGAGCTGCAATAAACACAACCCATATTGCGTTTTAACAAACCTATAGCAAATCATTCAGTAATGGCACTAAAATAAGGGATGTGGTATCTGGCCACTTTTTTAAAAATTTTCATCATTCAAAAACTCTGAGAGCTATGCCTTGCACAAGGTTCACACATTGCCACCAGGCATTGACATGTAACCTTTAATGGACAAACAGGAAAATGCTGTCCCATTAAGTGAATGCCCCTTTTGTCCAAAAGCAAAAACATGGTCATGCAAAGTGCACTCACAACAGAACATTGCTCTGTTTGCAGCAGAAGTCTGGGAATTAAAAGGCCATTGGCTACATGGTAACCACATTACTTAATGTTCAAACTGAGTGTGTATAATCTACATGCATGTTTCCACGTTTGGTGAAATCAACAGATGTACACTAACTGTCAAATGTGAAATCTCAAATGTGCCACCTGCCTGTTCATGTTATACAGCCTTCTCACTAAGGTTATTCCAACTATAGAATGTGGCCTGCAGCAGTGATAGAGAACTTTTAATTTAAGATGTTTTCTATGAATATGTTAACAAAGGCAACAACTAAAAAATTATAACACGTTTTGACATTTGTTATTAAAATTATGCAGTAATCTGAAAGGTATGTTTACTTTGAAGGAAAAGTACTAACCTTCTAATGTTGCTTACAACAACACGTGCCTCCACCCTGCGACTGCTCTGATGCAGAAGCACAACAAAATAATAATGCTGTCTACTGCTGGCCTTATATAATGTCAGTGACAGTGACAGATGAACCAGTATGGAGCACTGGTGGAAGGATACTGACAGGACGTAATCTGATAAAACCTGTCCCAGTGCTACTTGTGCCCATCAAAAATCTCAAACTGGCCTGGAATCAAACCTGCACCCAGATTTGAAAGGCTGGCAACTTAACTGGCTGAGGGGTGGCATGGCCTACCAGAACTGCTGTTGCAATTGATCTGGCAGTCTCACAATAATGCATTATATATGTACTTGACATAAAACAGTCACGTACCTGAGTGCCGTCAATCTGAAAAGCGCCATACAGTCCGCCCTGTGCTGGAATCTGCTGCGAGGAATTGTAAAGTACTGTAGGTGGTGATGGAATGGCAGAAATGCCACTGAACTGAGCTGCAGTTGGCTACAAATAAACACACAAAGAATATAATGTGACAGAAATTAGGGGTGACCATTAATATGACAATTTTGCACAAGAGCTACATTTCAGATACCTTGGCACCAATGATTTTGTGTTCAAACAGGGTTGATTTACATTACACCAAGGCTCTATATGGTGTGTTCAAGTATTTCTGGAGTCACCAAAAGCTAAAAGGCATTGTTATGCTCAGCATACAGTGATGAATGCAGAATAATTTGCAGACCCATTTGTGGTTAGTTTCAAAACCATAAATGCAGATGTAGATTAATGACAGGAAAACTTGTATCAGTTAAAGTGGATATATGCTGCTTCAAACTAGGAAGAAATGCAACAAAAACCCATGAAAACATTAAAACATGTTTCTAGAAAGGAAACAATGAGCAAGACTCAAATACCAACTGCTTTTGAATGTTCAGGAGAATAAACTTCAAATGAATACTCTGATGAAAGACTAGGTGGCTCCAGCAATGAGCAGGACACTAGTGGAGTGATAGGTAGGGTTATGCTTGGACATGAAGTTAGCTATACTGAGGGACTGGAGGCACAGATCCACACATTTTTAACTTTGGCACTAGACAGAGGTTAAGCGGTTAACTGCACACCCTCGCAAAAGGGCCCCTAGTACCCATTAAGTAGGAGGCTAGGGTGGGACCTAGAGCATGGCAGGTACACTACAGAGAAAAATCTCCTGCCCTGCAAGGAACTGAACCCTGGAATGTGCAGTCCACAGCCTAGTCACTACACCAACTGCTGTATGCATTGCTCACTACCAATGTAATGACATATTTCACAGTCACCTTTCCTTGTACAGTCACAGCAAATGTACATTTTTTTACCCTCTATGTTATCCTGTCAGCAAAATGTATGGTGTTTCACCCTTACCTGATAGCTGATATGTCCTGGCTGTGCACTGGACGAGTTAAAGGGTGGCGGAGAGAGGGGCCCAGGATGTCCGATGGGTGACGGCCCTGTGGACAAGACAGCCTGCTGTTGGGGTTTCACCTGAGGGTCAAACAGCTGCGCATCAGTGAAAATACACTTTCAGAAACAAATGTATACTGTACACATGTCTTGGAGAAACCTGCATATGTCAGCAGCATGTCTCTCCAAAAGAATGGTAACATCTACAGGCTGCACTGTCACATCCCAGAAAACATGAGTCTTAATGTTTATCACAACGAAATGTTATAGCTCATACAGAGGACTGATGTTTACAAATGGATTACACCATGTGTATGTGTGTGTGCGCCCACGCACATTGTGACAGCGACTGTGGAGCAATGTAAAAGAAAATCACTAGAAGGGAATTTCAATTCATACCTAAGCGTACAGTCTGCACAACAGTTCTCTCCTCCTGTTTATATGCAGCAAAACAAAAGGTGAACTACAGTGAAGACTGTACAATTTGTTGGTCTCTTTTGTCTAGATGCAGTGTCTTGAGCGTTACTCAATTGGACAACCATCAACAAATCTTCATTCTTTAATCAAATGTATCATTCTTTTTGTGTGCTATTTAACAGTGCTGTCAACTGCTGAGATTACATAACACTTGTGACTGATGAGATGAGTACAGCTTTGGCAGCATGACTGAGACAGGGAAAGCAACAGTGCCTGTACCCCTTGTTTCATGCCCCTTGCCAATAGACACCATTTCTTAATTTAAGCCCCCTCAATTTTGGGTTCATACCCTTCAGCTGGCCACGCTGTATTATGCTAACCCCTACCTATTCTTTCTTATGGGAGTACAGTTTTTTATATGCCTTTCTGATTTATACCCACTTTTTCAGAAATGCAACTAAGGTGTAAAACAAGGTCTTGGAGTACTGGGAGGAAAACCTGTCCCAGTGCCACTCTGAACCACCACAAATCTCGCATGAATTACACATATCAAATTACTCTAAAGTAATATGAGTGTTTTCCAAACTAATCCTAGGCAATCTACAGACACAATTACTAATACATTTTGATAATGAAATGATTCCTTCAGACTGTGGTTCGAGTGGAAATGATGTGGAAAAATGGAAAAATGTTATGTTCCCCAACAGCCCGGGATGTGTGACACAACATAACACCCCACAACAGCACTGTTACCTGTATAGTGGGCCTCGTGAGACTTGCACACGTGACTGTACATTTATTACTATGTTGCAAGCTAAAGAGTACAATGTACAGTGCACATGTGTTAAGATTACGTGTTCCAGGATGTGACTCCCATGCAGTTTGGTAGATGGGTGACCACTGTAGAAAAACATGCTACCTCCACCTTAGGGGGAAAACAGATTCAGGTTCTTCTGGTGACAGCCGTACCTACCTACTGAACTACAGTGTGCCTCACCCCTGAGTGGAGTAAGCAAAATATTCGCTGTTGCAAGTACCCCAAATCTCTAAGTGCCATTTTAATACCAGTAAAAAATTAATTTTTTTTTTGTAATTTCTTAATTTTCTCCTCTTTCCTGAATTAATTTCTGGACTCTGAATGAATTACAGTAGTGCTGAATGATATGATGATCGGTAACGAGCTGTGATTATGACCCACTCTCCTGATGTCTAAGTGGTCTGACGAACACCACCAACCACCACCTCAATCTAGGTGGTTCGTATCTGGGCCAAGTTCTGAAACCAAGCACACCCTGCATACAAAGCAGGAAGTGCCATATACCTGACCAAGAGGTTTGGTTTGAACTTACAATTTAGACAGCTCACCTAGTAGCATTAGAGTGAAACCTTAGTGGCTGGTGGACATGAGAGGTATCTTGTGTTCTTAGCATACTTGAGAGAGATACAATGAATATTCCAACACTATGATGTGGAAATCACTTGGAAGATGGAGGAGAAAGAATAATGTTGACACAATCTCAAAGCAGTAGATGTGTGAAAACAGAACTAGCTCAGACGCACATTTGACAGTGGACCTGCAAATTTGTGCAGTTTAACTGTTGTCATATTGTGCCACCAGGTGATATTACACATACTGCCTTTACTCTGTTTATCATGTACTTGCATAGAATGCCAGAACATATGCAAAACAGCAGACATTCAAGCATCACGACCAGTTTCCTGACATGTACCACTTTCATACCTTTACATCTACTGTTGTTTCTCCTTCCTCCCATATGCCTGTTAACTTCTCTGCTCTATTGCCATTCTTCTCCCCCTTTCCACCTAGTTCTGGAATGTGTCACGTTAAAACACTAACTTACCTCTGTATCCTTCAACTGGCACAGCTTCGAACACATCACTGCCATCAGTGCACATGAATACTAAATGTTTTACCACCTCCACACTAAATGAACATGCTCTCCCTATGGTCTGTTGTTCCCAGCAATATACATATGACATATGTACAAATAAACTATACAGAGAAGGTCCTAGAGAAGCAACTCAAGTTTACCTTACAAACGTTGCTTGAAGTAGACGTGGGGTCATTTTTGGCCATACTTGGAACGGCTGACACTGCTGCTCCACCACTGTAATTATTTGTATTGCCCTGCATTGGTGGACCAGGACTGGAAAGAGAAATCGACATACAAAAATCTTTTAAAGGACCAACTGTTATGAAAACATCATAAAAAGAATAATAATAAAAAAAAAAACATTCGATTTTCCACTCAAAATCAAGGCTTTTAATTTCATTCCCTAGGCACGAACACTAACACTGCACTTCTAGCACTTGGCCAATATAACACACTGCCCAATTCTGATTACTGGCTGTCCCAGCCATGCTTCATGTCATCTCTCTGCCACTGCCAATTTCTAGCAACAATAATAACTGTCAAACCACAGCAGACGCTTGGCGTGAAAATTCATGAAGTCTCATCAGTATATGTTTGCTCAAATAATTCTTGAAGTATGTCATTAAAGAATTGCCGATGGGCTAACATGTGCCTTTTTTTCATTCTGTTATGTCTGAATGACTACAAAACACATGACACATGAGATGAGACGTGGGTGCACTATTTCACTGTTCACACAAAACAAGTTGGACTGCAATATGGCTGCTGAAGCAACACTTGGGACACTACCAATTCCGGAATAACAAATGAGGGAAACTTCTTTTCATGATGGTTGCAAATACAACAGCCTGAATCCCATTGCAATGCAATTTTAAAACAGACGAAACTAAAGAGCAGTCAGCAAAATAACAGGCACATCCCACCTGCTTCAGCCCCATGGAAAGAACTCCAGTACCCATGGCAGAGACGGTTGGGTGGGTTCAAGAGTCCAGTTACTGTGGAAAAGCGAAACACTGTGCAGTGTGTTGCTGAGAATCAAATTCACTCTCTGGCTGTTCAGCCCTCAGGGCAGACACTGTAATCCTGGCACATTTTTATACAAATGATACATAGGGATCATATTTATTGCTGGGCTGGCCACTGCAGACTGGGTGGCATGATGAGTTACTATGCATCAGTGATGTTGCCAAATCTACAGTGCAGAAAGCGCCAATACAAAATACTCTCTGTTGGTGCACTGGACACAATCATACATACACTGTCAGTTTCATCTCACCTATACACAACTTCCGCAGGATTAAGCGGCGATCCGTCATCACCGGAAACAACAACTGGTCCATCCACAGATTTGCCAAAAGATGAGGGATCAAGACCAGCATCAACAGGGTTGCCAAAAGTTGGTGTGAAGGATGACGCAGTTGAAGCTACACTGCCATCCTCATTGTGTTCAATCACTGTGGGCATTGCAGGCATGCTCTCCCACACCTTGCAAACACAAAAATAATTCACATGAAGTGGACACAGTGTGTTCCCTGCCAATGTTTCTTTTGTGGCATAACAAAATCAAACGGTACATTACATACAAATGCAAACACACACAGTCAGTACTTCTCAGTTTGGACGACTGCACAGTATGGAAGTATACTCATGTTCAGCACATCTCCATTCAGATGAACTGACGTGGATTTCTGGTCAATGTTTTGGTAGGTACAACTTTGATTCATTTAACAGCACTGTGGCACTCTGCTGCTATGTATATGATGCTACCCAGAAGTCCCCGAAGTAGGACTGCAGCACGAAAACCGCTTGTAGTACAGTTGTGTGCCACTAGATGTCGCAAGCGGTACCCTTTATGAACCACTCTGTCAAGCAACTTTCTGCTGTGAGGATGCGTGTTTTTTTCTATGCATTTTTGTGGCATCATGTAGTGCTCTTTTGCGATCCAACCGACCTGCTAAAATGACTGATGTGACGGAGCAATGGATTTGCACCAAATTCTGCTTCAAACTCAGCAAGACAGCTTTGGAAACACACAAAATGCTTAAAGAAGCATTTGATGATAATGCCCTGGGCCAAACGCATACCCACGAATGGTTTAAGCATTTCAAGAACAGGTGGATGTCAGTCGATGATGAAGAGCATTCTTGACGACCTTTGACCAGAACCATGAACGAAAACGTGGCAGAAGTTTGACACTGAAGACATCGTGCATAAGGATAGATGGTGAATGGAAAATTCTCTTGCGGTGTTCTGAGGCAACTGAGGGAAAGCATATGGCAAAAATATCCAGACAAGTGGTGCAACAACACATGGGCCCTGAATGACAATGCTCCAGCTCATGCGTCGCTCGCTGTGCGGCAGTTTTTGGTTTCTAAGAATATGACAGTCATCCCCCACCCTCCCCACTAACCTGACCTCGCCCCCTGCGATTTTTTCCTATTCCCGAAGATGAAATTGAAATTCAAGGGGTGATGTTTTGACAGCACTGAGGTGATCCAAACCAAACTGCAGAACGTGAAGAAGCTGTTGTGAAACGACTTCCAGAAGTACTTCCGACTGTGGAAATCCCGCTGGAATCACTGTATCAATGCAAAGGGGACTACTTTGAAGGGGATGGGGCGATTAGAAATTATGGTAAGTGGTTAATCTATGGCAGAGGAATTTTGGGTAGCTCCACTTACTTACCCAGCCATCACTATGCTGGGACCAGAGCACATAAAAATTAAATGAACAAACTTCTGCTTATATGAAAAAAGAACAATCCATTTCTAACCACTGCTTACAAGTTCATAATTCTGCAAAGAGGTATATCTGTGTTGCAGGCTATTTTGTTTCTTCATTACCCTTTTCAATACTAAGTACCTGATTTACAATGGCCATTCCACTTACACTGCCAGACGATAATGGATGTGCTATAAAATGGGTACTTGAATTCCACGCTGACAGTTTCAAAGAGCTGAAGACAGTAGACAGACAATACAAAGAAAACTGTAAGAGTGGTGTAAATGTACCTTTGATAACTGCTGCAATGTAAAATGTAACATGTAAAATAAAAACACCAAACAAACTTGTTTGTGTAAGTTTGGAATAAGAGTTTATAAATGACAACAAAATGGCAGAGGGACAGACAGGGGGAAAAAAAATATGGAGAGGCAAAGTGGGGTAGGAAAGACCTGAGCAGGGACAATATTTCAAAATAAAAAAGCACTGGGAACTGACCAATGCTACATGGCAACCAAGTAACTGTGTACAACTGTTTGCAACACCTGCAACTGATACTGGCCTCTGAGAAACTGACACAAAATTATTCGTTTTCTGGCAGAGCTTCCAGCACACACTGCAAAATGGTATGTTATGACACTGACTAGTTCTACGTAACTGGCAGGACAACCAACTCCCCGATCACCCTAGCTGTAGCCTAGTCTAGGGTAGGCACAATATGAACTGAGCTGTCCAATTCTTAGACCTACTTAAAAATGGAAGTTATTAATCACAAGCAGGACACAAATTATTTAATGACACTATCAACTGGTAAGATTACACTGTGTTGGTTACAGATGAATGAAGGAGTATGGAGGGCTGGAGAGAAGATTCTTAGATGGGAAAACTTACATACTTGGAGACAAATCAGTCCTAGTGACATGATGTAGAAAAATGACCTGTCAATGTACAGTGTGCAGTGACGGATCATATTTCTTTCACTATGTATTCTACAAGCACAACGATGATGCCACACCTTACAGAAAAAACCTAGTGACACTCTGTCCACTACAAATCACATGTCCACTGGCCTGGGATCAAATGTGGCCCTAATCAAGAGTATCAACAATGAAATTCATGTAAATACCTTCTTTACAGATGCAATCTTAAAATTGAGATCAGCAGCAGGTGATGATATTGTGGACTGCACTCCAGGAGCCATATGCATTGATCGGGCAAGGCCCATCGTCTTGCTTGACTTATCGTCTGTTAACTGGGAGAGTTCGGAGTCGAACGTGAAGTCCAACTTCATGTCCACACCATCCTCACTCTAAAGAAACACAAGTCACTCTGTGGTACATAAACTGAAGGACTTTCAACAGCATATCAAAAACTCTTTACCCAGGATGTGGCTCCTTCCTTCATACGACATCAAACAGAAAGGAACTAAAACTTTCGAGGAAACTGGAGTACACTCATGTAATAAAAAAAGATTAGTGTACACAATAGTGCCTCAATTTTCACAAACCTCTGTTTCAGATTTCAACCTCTGGTGATCATCAATATTAATGCCATAATTTAAACCTACTGCAGGAGGTTCTGACAAACTACAAGACCATACGGCCAGGGATTCAGCTCTCCCTACACCCCACTACTGCACATATTGTTCTCAGCTCAGTCCAGCTCTGCCTCCATTAAGGGGGGTTCCAAGGCTTTCATTCTCTGTAACTCCAATACATAAGTACTATTTTATATTATTATTATTATTAAAATAAATTTTCAAGCTTTTTGAGATTGTTGTGTTTGAATTACTGATTTTTTGTACATTCCTGAAACCAAACAGCAGTTTTACATTTAAAAATGGATTTGGTTCTTTTTTCAGTTTCACTGGTCCCAATTAACCATTGTGTGCCGAATGTTGACCGAAGTCATGTGCACAATGTCAAAGACAACTAATGCTGTCATCAATAACATGAGAATTTGCAGCCATTTACATCCTTGTCTTTCTCAGAGTGCTCCAGGGCATTTATTTCTGGCACAAAGGGTTAGTCATGAACACATGAGGCTCTGCCATACATGTCTTCAATGCAGCTAGAGAAGCTTTAGACTATGCCACGGAGATCACAGGCGGAGCATATTAAAAGACAAAATTCTGATAAACATGTACAGAAACAGTGAGAATGCACTGTCCCTCATTTCTCCTCCTACAGCATGACAGTAATAACACCACCAGTTAACCTTTCAACAGCTAAATATAACACCCAACCCCCCCTCCCATCCCCTCCCCGACTCAGCTATTTCTTCTGCAACCCACCACCTTACTCACATGGATACAACAGATGCATCGTACATCACCAC
>Ga0123355_10007858_pt1 | contig 16061 bp, 11 predicted proteins | sample TergutEmb28metaG_3_FD_89872 | JGI IMG/M metagenome (GOLD analysis project Ga0123355, IMG submission 89872) | Embiratermes neotenicus P1 segment gut microbial communities from Petit-Saut dam, French Guiana - Emb289 P1 | ecosystem: Host-associated > Arthropoda: Insects > Digestive system > Gut ...
AAACAAAGAAACCCCCCCCCAAGAGAGAATTTTTCAAAAAAATTTAAAAATCCCCCCCCCCCCCCACACACACACACACACACACACACACACACACACACACGCGCGCACTCTTCTTGTGTAACAATGCAAGCGTAACAACTTCCTCCTCTACGTCCATTACATCTAGCGACATGGTTTGGGGAAGGGCAGCTGCGAACAGCAGCGCCGCTGGTGGAAGTTGTCCGTGATAGCAGCGCTGCTAAAAACCGCTGGTGGAAATGGAGTCTAAGCCCTTGGAATCTTCAGTTGATTAAAACTAAACGTAAAGGAATATACTGTCCATTTATACGATTATTTAACATACTGTACAACATCACCAGCATTATGCGCATCAAATCTGTGAACATTTATCTTTATACATCTTATTGTAGCTGTACATAATAAGATCTTATTTATCACCGAAAATTGCTATTTCAGTTATTCCTTCCTCAAAGTATTTTGTGATGTGACATACCTGATGGCGGCCATACAGGTCGAAACATGTAGTATAATGTATTACATGATCATATACGTAGAGTTGTATTCGAAGGCATATTCCTTTATTTTCAGTTTATATGTTTCACAATTTGATGTACGAACCAAAATTTATTACGTTGGCTTATTCTTCATACTTTTACTTCCTGCATTCATTACGCATCTTCTACCAACCCCGAAATCGTCTTTCCTTCACCACGTTTCTCAACTTACGTTTTATCTGTGATTATTTATATCTCTACGTCATCTTGGGCCACCTGTCTCCTTCGTACCTACACGGTCCTTAGATCTCCCCCATGATGTATTAACTTTCCAATTGTATTAACCGCAGTGAAGTTATATCACTTATGAAGAAAAGAGAAATCCATGAATCATAATTCTTCTTTAGAAACAAAGAGTTACCTTCCACAGAACCTACTTTGTTAGCGTTTTCATAAGATCTTGCAACTGAAACCTATCCATTCAGATAACCATAAATTGTGTTTATTTTTATCCTCCCATCTCCTCCTAGGTCTTCAGGTGGTTTCGTTTTTCCAGGGCTTCTGACTCAAATGTTTTAGGACCTTCCCACGTTTCCGGCGCATGTTTTTACATCCCCGACTTACCCTACGTGAATCATTAGTGTAATAAAACAAAGTGAAAATACAATTTAACGAGTTCCTGATTAATTGTACCAATTTCCCAGCTCTCTGGCTACATTCTCGGTTTTATGTCCAAAAACCTCAAGCCTAATCTTAACATCTAACTGTAAATAAGTCAGTGGTAGTCTTCTAAATTAACACTAAAATGTTGATTGTTAGCTGCCATGCTAGAAGCGGAATCTGAAGACAGAAGCTACGCTATGGTGTAGCTATGTTGCCTAACGCGTCACACCTCACTTCCTCGTATCTACATCATAAACAAATTCATACGATCACATGTCAATTCTACTAATACCGACTTCTTTCAGACGAAGATGTCGCTTCTGTGAGGAACACGGTGTACGCTAAGATTGCGGGAATTCCATTCCCATTCATCGGTGTAGACGGGACCGACGCCTGTTCTAAGATCTTCTTGCCCGACGGTAGCAAAGCTGGGTGTCCGCTGAAAGCTGGTCAGGAGTATGTGTACAAAAACGCCTTCAAGGTTCTCGAAATATATCCAAAGGTACGTATCCACTTACTTCAGCTCTACGAAGACCTTTCAACAACAATACCTGAACTGCCGAGATGTCAAAGAAACAAGGTGACACTAATTACGTGTTTAATGCTATTTGAATGCCACTTCCAGGCTGTCGTAAGTAACGATCAGCAAAGCGTGTTAACTCAGTCATCTTCTGGGGTCTTACACCGTGCAGGATAAGATTTATCCGGCGTTTTGAAGAAACGCACTGCCTCCATCTGTAATGTGACTTGTATCACTTCTAAACCAATTTCCGTTACTCTGAATATGGATGCGGCAGGTTCCTCCGAAACATCGGAACAAATTTATTACCTGTATGGTTTAAGAACTCAGGAGCAACACACCGTGAAAACAGTGCACCCGCTTGCTCACGTAGCTCAGCGTTGGTGGTAAAGTCCCGAATGGCGCCAGAGAACTCGCGGGGAAGATGGTGTGGGAGTGGGGTGGGGGTTGGGGTGTTGGGCTACACGACAGCACGGTTAGTTCAGAAACACGCAATTCCAGACAACAACACAATTCTTTCTTGTATATGTGACGTTGTTTCTGTTAGCCACCTCGAGCTTACAGAGCCTCGCTCTGAATATTAGTAGGAATGGTAGCGCCCAGCAACTTCTGAAGTATTACAAATGAACCGTTGTGGTTGGCCCTTCGTTGGCTCCGCGGTGCTTTCGTTCCTCTAGAAAATGTGATATTTGTGTATTCGTACCATATAGGCCATGTTTCTACCAGCCCAGACGTGCCAACAGCGCAGGAAGGATTTTGTTCTTTTCTTTTTAAGTGTTGGCGAAAACAAGAGTGGTTTACCCATGTTTAATCCCCAAATCCATGTTTAATCACCAAGCCAAGTAAAACTCTTTTGCAGACTCTTGTTAGAGCCTGTTGCTTCTGAGCAATTCCTAATTTTAACCAAATACTTCAGTACATCCTTATTAAAGAAGCCGATGCGCGCTAATTAATTGCTATACTTCCACCTTCTTCCAAATTTTTACATCAGCAGCCAAACATCCAGAACAAATTTCTCCATCTCCGACTGACTCGCGTCCAAAGGCGGCCAGACACAACGTGAAAAAACAGACTACTCTACTGACGATCATAATGCCAAGGCCGTCGAAAGCCTGAAGTTACACATGCCAATGCAGGGTGTTTCTTGTATCTTTTACGTCAACACGGCAGCTGTCGCGGGAACTTAATGACATATGAAGCCAACTCTCGCAGGGAAAGCAAAGTAAAGACAGAGCAGCAGTTCACAATAAAATACGACTATATTGTGCTGCTATCCCATTACTTTCTCCACATAGTCGCGGTCATAACTGAAAGATTTACTCCATCATGCGATGAGCTTTTCTATTCCTTCTTGGTGTGATTCTGTCTCTGTTGGCACTGGCCGTCGTGTCACTGATGTACCCACCTCGCTGTTATTTTTACATCTGTGACAGCCACAATTTTGCTTTAGCGGTGGAACCAGTTGATGCAGGCTCGCAGACAAATTCCCTTAACGTCTCATAATCCGCAAATGTTCTTCAATTACGGAATTATACAACATGTGAGCTTATTTTCTGACAGACTCCCTTATTTTTTAGACCAACAAGTATTGAACGGACGCAATACAATGAAGTGAACCCCGTTTTGTCCAAAATGCTCTTTACTAAACGACTTTCCAAACAGGGATAAGCGAAGGCCCGAAACAGTTGCGCTAGGAGTGCATCTCCAAACTCGTATATTCAACACTCAATTATGGTATTTTTAACACTCGCGAAGATTACCTAGGCATCTTATTTTTATTTCTACCTGGTAAAAGAAACGTAGAGGTATAGCTCTGCCCATACTCGACCCCGGCGCTAGAAGAGGGAGGGTAGGCAACGCCAAGCTCCAGCCGCTTTTTTCCCGGAAAGAGGCAGGAAACTCTTGGCCGATCTGGAGGAGTCCAGAAAATCTCGCCCCAACAATGGTTCGAGCACCGGACAATCCAGCCCATAGCGAGTTGCCATACCGACTCTCTATACCAGTTGTAGCTTGTAGTTTGAAACTTTTCGGAACTGATGGGTATGTTTAAGAAATAGTAGAAAGACATATTGGCTCGAAATCACCACTTTCAAGCTGCATGTAAGGCAGCATAAAAATTGACATTCACGAACTGGTAATCTGTTGGCGACCAGACAGCCAAAGCGTCAGAAATCTTCCAATTTGCATACATTTCCTGGCCTGTCATTAGAAAGAGGTAGGAATAGGTTATATGGTCGACAGTACATCCAATGACATGAAGTACGTTGTTTTGGTACACCCTATTTCAGACAGCTAAATTTCACAAACCCCATTCATTTTAAATCCGTAATTTACAACGGGACACTACATCAGGAATGGGCGGCAAGCTACGGCGTGCGTACAGTACCATCCCGCAATAAAAGGAAACACTTCAAACCGCTCGCCAGTAGAAGCTATGAAATGACAGTAAGTCGGTATTTAGTGAATACACTTTCTGGTAGGTTTGTACGACAGCGAAATAAAACGTATGGAGTCCTAGTGTTGCTGTCTCCTACTGAACCAGGCAAATCCAAATGTAGACATCTGACAAGCTGAAGATCCAAGTGTTATGCAATGTTAGGCTTTGTCAGTTTGCGAAAAGCGAGTATTGGCTTCGTCATGTCTGTCCGTCAATAAGTCCGATTAGAACAACTCGGTTCTCACTGGACGTATTTTCATGAAATTTTATATGAGTATCCTTCGAAAATCCGTCGAGAAAATTCAAGTTTCATTAAAATCCGACAAGAATAACGGATAATTTTCATGAAGACCATTATATATTTTTTTTGATCATATTTCGCTCATTTCTTCTTAGAATGAGAAATGTTTCAGACAAAAGTTGTAGAGCAAATCAAAACAAACATTTTATATTCAATATTTTTTTTTTTTTCGAAAATCGTGCTACTTATAACATATGTGGAAAAATTTTGTAGAACCGGACAAGTTACAGGTAACATGCATACCGTGTTTCCAAAAGATACTGGAATTCAGTCGCGTTCAACACGATAATTATAAGTCAGTATTAAGGCCATGTAGCGGCATGTTGTCAGAGTGTAAATCAAATAATTCCTAGGAGGTCAATAAGGGTCTTCCTGGTCATTCTACACAGTGTACGAAAATGAAGCATATTTTGGAAACAGAGAAAGGCCCACACTCAAGGTGTTCTAAAATTGTTCATTTAATAAAAAGTGGCACGCTGACCTCTTTGCTCATGATCACATATTTGATATGTTAATTTGCATACGTAGCCCTAAGTTCCGTAAATCCTATTCGATGAGCCGCTAGTGTCATTTACACTAATGTTGCCATTTCTTGACTCTTTGCAGCTGAGAGTCGTGGTCCACTGGGCCGTTACCTCTCGTGAAAACAAGGACTTGCTATGTTTCGAGGTTCCTGCCCGGATAACATCTTAATTTGAAAATATCCTTCATGACGTCTGCGCACGTATGAAGGCATATCATGATCAAAACCTTACAGCAATTACAGTGTTACAGGACACACTGAAGAACTATGGCTTTTCAATTAATCACATCATAATGCTGAAGATGAAGATACTGCGGATGGCATGCAGTCACCTTACTACAGAGAGCATATAAAAATACCCCGCTCAACAATTATCATGTCAGGGACATACCGTGAAGATTTAGTGAGAAATAATTATATATTAGAAATAAATGCAGAATAATTTGTCGAAATCAGTTCTAGGATGTACACCATAGAACCATAAAACAAGTACAAAAGAATAACTACGTATATGCACAATTTAAACGAAATTGTTGGCGATAATAGATGCCTGTAGACACAAGATTTATTAAGAATAAACGTTACAAGCATTCGCAGGTTAGTGTATGAATACTTTCCGGGTGAAAGAAGAACGTATTTACATCAAATAGAAACTAGAAAGACCAACGCACGCGAAGAGGGAACTGGTTTGTATACCGCTGTTATTGACAGATACGTAAAGGACCAGTGAGCAACATTACACCGCTTTCTTTCAGCCCGTATTTATACATATCTGTGCCATGTTTAGCTCTTTTATTTTCAATGTCTGACAGATTAACAATCGTACAAAAACTGACAACGGTCAAAGATGGCTGAACTCAAATATTGCTCTCAGCTGAAATATTTTCATCACGTGCGGAAATCACATTCCAATCTAGTGTCTTGGGTAGAATGGAACTTCCAGCATTAAAAAGATATATATCTGTGCGGTTGGCTTGTCATTCCTTTCAGTATGTATGACCCTCAGTTAGTCTGAGTGCTCTCTTGGCTTCTGCAACATACAAACAACTACCACGCAAAACCACCGTTAGGGGCCATTTAAAAAATCGAGGGAAAAAAGATAAAAATCCTTTCATCAGATTTGGACATTACTGCCTGGACCTAAAATTTAATTGTGTTTGAGTACCCTAACAACACAAAGCCAGTGGGCATTGAACAAGGAATGGAATGAGTGCTACCCAAGCTAGGGTTAAGTTGTCACTGTGGTCGCTCTTTGTGACATATAAACTACCGCACGTAAGTGTAAATAATTAGCATAATTTGTCTCGATTGAGAAGGAAAAGCACGGTAAACTTTGTTCTTGAATTGAAGCATGTAAAGCACACCTAGCTGGCCCACATCTAAGTGTAAAAACATGTGTAATCCATAAATTTGTAATATTTGATAAATTCTCAATATTAAAACATAAACTTTGTTAATCTTTTCAAATATGACAATTATTTAAATTTTATATATATATATATAAATTCAAATCCTACTTCACAAAGAACTGCCCGTGTACTTTATAAACACTGGCGAATTGATGCTGTTGCAGGAAATGCAAGCGCTGTTTATTCTAGAAGCCTACAAAACGTATTAGTATACTGTGCAACAAAGTGCATTATGAGTAAGACAGCACATGGTAAATCTCGTAAACACTGAGCTTTAAATGTTCAAAGAATTCTCACTAAAACACAATATGAAGAATTTTAATCGAGTATTAAGAAAATCCTGTTATTTTACACAGTTATCCATAATGTAAAAATAATTAAGAAGAAATTAATTTTAATGGTTGATACTTCCTGAAACTTTCATAAGCAATGGTAATAATTTGCTTTACAATTTCATCATTTAATTTTACCATGCTCAAAATCTCAGCTGGATGCACCCAGTAAAAAAGCACAACTAATTGCAAATCACATAAAATTGTGTAGGAAATAAAAGGTACATGCCATATGAAAAATAAGTTTATATGTGCTACTGAAGATCTTCCTATCGTCCCTTCTTCCACTTACAAAATGGAGGCATAATGAAACAGACACAATAATATAGTTGAATTTCATATTTCTCCTCTCTGTCTTTTTTTTCACCTTTGTTTCGGAAGTGAATTCATAACAGGAAGCTGATATGTTGAATACTTAAAAATCAGGAAGACACTTGGAATTCATGTTCCAGAATGGGGTTTTTTTGTAAAAAAAATCACAAAGATACACAGTAACAGGGTAATGGATAAAACTACATATTTAATCATTTTTTTCGGTAAATAATACGAAAATCAAGGTGCATAAGAAGGGTGGGGAAGACACATCTTGGGCGAGGCGAGAAATCCATACAACGTTTCAGTTCGAAAAAGCGACAGGGCCATTTGAGACTCGAAGGCTTAAATGGAACCATAATGTTACAAATGGGTATAAAGTAAAAATGGTGTGAAGGTGTAAATTCTATTAAATTAGTTCAGAATATTCTTGTTTTTAAGCTTTCGCCGTGTTCTAAACGTAATTTGTTCCTTTTTGGACAATTTCCCAGCGTCTGAGTTCTAATTGCCGACGTTTCGGAACTCACTATCGGTTCCATCTTCATAGGCAGTTGGATGAAGTATGAAAGTTCAGAATGCGTGGCATGAAAGGCCAGACATTTCCAGAGCATTGCAATGTGTGCAGTGATGTGGTGTATATTCGTGGGCTGGTGTGTTATGCAAAATGAACTTGCTTTTACAATGGGAATGATTTATTTTTAGTTTAACTTAATTAAATAAGCAAGCATTATTTTCAAACAACCAGTAATTCCGCACTACAAATTTTGTCTTCATTAACTTCTCAACTTGCCAGTTCCTTCTAAAAATCGGATGAGCAAACAATGCCACAATTATCAACGTCAGCCTAACAAAATTTATTTAGGATTCTCACAGAAAACAAATTTCTCAAAGTTTAATGGGCCATCTAAAAATTTTCAACTTTCTGCTTACATTGGGAAAAGCAGAAATATGCGGGGACATACATTCAGGCTATTAAGTGGCTTGGGAACGGCATAGTTTCTATCATGGACAGCAAGGGCAGAAACTTTACACACCCGTTCGGCAATAAACGTAGAATATCAGGATTTAGTTTGGAATAAATCATTTTCCTCGGATAAAAATTTCTGAAGGTTAAAGCCGCTAACACATGACACGTATGTATTTTATATATATATATATATATATATATATATACATATATATACACATACATATACATATATATATATCCCATGTTTCAAAATGTGTATTGAGGCTCAGAGCATTTGTTTTGAATATTTATTACAAACTCATCGATCAATCTTGAGTGTCAGTGCTTGTTCGCCTATTATGTGGACATAGAAATTGATAAGCACAGTAACACAGTTATTATCAAAAATGATTGTGCTTGAGGGCGCTTATTGTCCGTGTCTGTATGTTACACAAGACACCACATTCATTATTACTATCTTTGGAACAGACAGTCAAGGATAAATCTGTAACACTTGAGAATCATACACGTGTTACATTTCCTACTGTTCATTCTTCAGTTATAAAACCTGAAGTCGAGATTTCGAGTCGTCATCCATTCTGCATATCAATGCCTGGTCTGTAATAACAAACAACTGGTCTAAGATACCAAATTCTTACGCAACGTATTTATATTATTCCTTTTTCTTCATCGGGCAGTGTTTGAAGGTGAGAAGAACAGCACGGCCTTCAGACAATGTTCCAGACAGCAAGATGCATTAAATTAACTTCTAACACGCACAGGTGCTTATCTCAACACACAGCCTGCAACTACAGATCTTTCCATAACGAAGCGTAAACATAGTGCTAGCTCGTGCTTCCCTAGGTATTTTCAAAACTGCAGTTTGTCCTTGAAATTACGACAGGAACTCGGGCAGGCAGATAAGCGGAAAACTGCACCAACTATTGAAACATTCGTTTATGACAACCTTGTATAAAGGACTTTAAAACTTCAAAGATAAATCAGATGGTTCCCTCCTCCAACTACATTCTACACGTATACAACTTACGCTTATTCACCATTACAAATTATAGTCCTAAATATACACATGTAATCACGACTGAAATGAATCTGGAATTCTGCGAAGGTCGAGGCAGAAATACGGGCAGACATGAATGTAGCTACAACCGTCTTCCGTTTCGTGCTGCTTCTGCCACTTCGTAGCTAATGAAACTCACACTACAACACAATGTCAGGCGAAAGACAGAAGGGCAAGTATCGGTTCAGGATACACATATGAGCTGTCACTAGTTTCCTTCTTTCGTTTTCCTTCTTTGCTGTCTTCTTACTACTAATAAACTCCGTGCAGTGAATTCCTCCTTGAAACGACGTAACTAGCCAATTAGTTACAGAAAAAAATCCTGAAGGTTCGTCACTGTGTTTACAAGAGCAGACTCGGGTTCTTATTGAGCCAAACCGATTTATCCACACATTAACATAAACGCTTTCTTTCATATCACTTTTAACATATTTCCATCTATGCCTAGGTCTTCCAAGCTGTCCCTTCCTGAAGGTTTCGTAAACAAAATATTCTAAGCATTTCCCTTCCCCCGTATGAGCTACATGTTCCGCCCATCTCGTCCTCCATGATTTGGTGGTCCCAAAAGCAATTTATGAGCTATAATCAAGAAGCATTCATTATGCATTTTTCTCAACCCTTCTACTCCCTCCTTAAGTTAAAGCCTTTCCTCAGCTCCTCCACCCTAAACACCGCCATCTATATTCTTCCCGTAACGCGAGAGTCCATCCACATCAAACTACAGGCGAAATTAAGCTTTTAAAGTTTACCTTCATATAGCAGGTGAAGAGACGGCGGTTTTTAACGCGTGTACGGCGGCAAGAATTTCCTTCACTTGTAGCTGGATTAACTTACTAATGCGTAAAATATTAATTTTAAATATCATTCCTAACTCTTCAAATACTGCCACATTTTCCATTGATTTTATTAATTATTTTTGTGTTACGATTTCTCCAGTATTAGGCTAACGTGTCATGCGCATTAGGCTTCGTTAATGTTGTCTACATTACTTCTGTACCAGTGTTCTTACTAGACCTTCTGTGGTTTTCTTTACGGTGTTTGTGTTTCCCTAACTAACTAACATCGTCGACACGAGGCAGAAGCTTGTGTGTCCCAAACAATTTCAGACATGTTAGTTGTCTTTGGCCTTCTTACTCGAATATTCTAACACACAGTTGAAGTGCAATGGCGAAAAAGCATCTCCTTGTTTCAGAGCATTCTCAGTATAAAACGTATCAGACAACTGCTTTCCCATCCGCACTTACTATAGGTTTCATTTAAATACAGTGTTATTCACCTAACAATGTCAAGGTTACCCAAAATGAACGAGAATGGTGACGAAATACTTGTCCCTGTAACCAATTATATTAACTTCCCTGAAGTCTGTAAGAAGTCCTGTTGTATTTTTTTCTCGTTCTTCGGCAAAATACTTCCCCCGTAACGAATAGCCTTTCTATGTAAGCTTTTGGGTGATGCATTTTATACATTGTTAGCATCTTTCTAGTTTTCCTGTCATTTTTTTTCAGTTCTCCAGTTAATTATACCAAAACTTTATCTCAACACTGGGACAGCTAGTGCTCCAATTGCTGTAATTTTATTCCTGGCGTTCAGATCAGATTTCATTATCATTCTTAAGCTTCTGCTGTATTCCTGTTTCAATCTTTCTTTCATTTGTTGATGTTGTATGCCTTCACTTTCCTCAACCCCGAGGTACTTATGTCGATAACTAAATTTTGTGAGTGAACTAGTTTGCCTCTTTTAAATGCATTCTTGGCACATTTTTCAAGTCCAAATTCCATATCGATATCATCTCTGAAGGTTTTAACCGTTTGTATCTGTTTTTGAAGCTCTTTCTCTGATTTAGCGATCAACTTTAAATCATCCATGTAAAGAAGTCTTTGTTGTGTGTTCTTCGTATCCTGTGTTCAACCTATTCAGTTGTTCAGTGAGAGGGATTAAGCAAATGCAAAATAGCAGTGCTGATAGTGAGTCTCCTTGAAATATTCCATATTGTATTTTTATGTCTTTTGTTTCTATTAGCTTATTTTCTGTGTGTAGGCGCATACGTTTTCTCCAGTAACTCATGACCTTCTTGGTAAATGATATAACTTTATTATTGACCCAAATTAACTCTAGGGATTTAATTATCCAACTGTGTGGCACCCTGTCGAAAGCTTTCTGATAAACAATCCATGCCATACACATTTTTTCCCCTGAGCTTACATTCTTGTAGTATTGCTTTTGAAATTAGCAGCTGATCTTTGCATCTTTTGATCCGCTGTTGCACCCTTTCTGCTCTTTTGGCATCAAATTTTCATCATCCATATATTTGTGCATACGCCTGCTTATAATAGATGTCATGAGTTTGTATATTGTAGGCAAACGGGTCACACGCCTGTAATTCTTTGGATTTTCAGTATTCTCGTTTTTTGGAATAAGGAATGTTACTCCTGCCGTTAACCACTCCGGTATTTGGACTTCTTCAATCAATTTGTTAAAAAGTGCAGCTATACGCCTGTGTTATTATTATTATTATTATTATTATTATTATTATACAATTCGTGCTGAAAACTTCACAAGGAGGAAATAATTTAGCAGAAATTGCGCGTCATTACCATATTATAACATCGTGATGCTGATGCATGTTCCACCTCTGTTGCTTTGTACAGTTTTGAAGATAAATTAAACCTGATCAGTGGAGAAATACAGTAAAAACAAACTTAAACCTGCTTTACAGAGATGCAGCAAAGATTTCGCCCGGGGGGGGGGACTTCAGTTGCTTCATGAATTTCACAATTCCAAGAGCAAGACATTCCCATCGCCTGTTATACTGACGTCTACTGCAGCAGCATCGCAAACAAAATGCGATACATATTTTTCACATTCATGGAAAAGAAAAGTGCAGTGGAATTTCTGAGAACTGACGCCCCAGCTATCTGACTTTAGAGAGTGTAAATACGTGTAATGGTCTGCCGGCCACATATAAATGCGTCTATTTATGATACAAACATAAATCAACCAACTTCAGGGTGCAGAAGGCTTCTGTTCATCCTGAAACTCGCTCAGACCGTCACGAAATTCCCGGCCTCGTATTGAATCCAATTCCCTTTACCACGGAAGACTTAAGGATTTCATGTGGTGACTATATGGTCTACAGTCTTCTAGTCTATTGTAACGTGCAGCATGTTATGTGCTTACCGACGTTTCGGTCAAACCTGGCGTTAGAGGCAGCAGGTTTCCTCGAAATTTTGGTAATCACGAAGCACTTACCGGTGTCATAAACCGGAACACTTTACTGTGTTCTCCAGGACTCGCCTTTGGACCCCATCCTGAACGAGTTCAGTCCACTCAGTATTCTTCACTCCATATTTATTTAGGATCCGTTCTAGTATTGACTTCCCCTGTCAGTCTACGTCTTCAAAGTGGGCCCCTTCCTTGCAAGATTACGGGGACACATACATCATTTATCATCTCGTATGTGTTATATAGGCCACTGGGCCCATCCCCCTTGTTACAACAACAACATGTTCAGCTTCTTATTATGTAACCTTCCCATCCTATTACTACTGCTCCCTTAGGTTCAGATGTTCTCTTCAGAACCCCGTCTCACGCTATGAATCTAGTATGTTATTCCATTATGTTTCAGTAACAAAGCCTGAAAGCAACATCAAGCGAAGTGTACAAGTATGGAACACAGAAGAAACCACCTGGGGACAGAATAGGCCTTAAAAAGCAGAATAAAAATGTCGAAGAGACAGGCGGCATCCGGGCGCCGCCTGCTAGACACAAAAGCCTCTAAGAAGGAGTGCAATAGGCCCACTGGAAAGCGATCATGACCAATATGCGGAATATTAACACGGTCCCGTGGACGACAGAAAACCAGTACACACAGCAATATAAAGGAGTAGAAGAACAGCAAGAAGAAGAAACCACAAGAAATGTGCAACAAATAAGAAATAGATGATATAATAAAATATTCTGTTGAACAGTGCGGGCACAACTAACAAGGAGGTATAATAAGAAATGAGTTAAGTCGGATAGACAGGGTTGGGTAAGAATCCAAAGAAAAATAACCACAGCAGGTGAAGGATGTAATTTGCCACACGAACATGTAAACCAATGACAGATTATAGATCGCTTAGGCATACGGCGTCGAAACGCGTAATGGCCACAGGACGGCTACAGATTGTAGAGAGGCGCTGGCAAAATTCAATATAAATAAGCAACTGTGGGCACTTTAATTTTTACGATTCCCAATAAAAGAAGGGTACACTGTATTGTATGGATGGGATATGAAATCACGAATAAGTAACCGTAAGCAACACTGAAGAGGAGAGTATGGACACTAAGAAGGAGGTCACACAAAAGAGCTTCTTACAAATGTCGTACCTCTAAACGTCGGTATGTAACGGAAAGACACATGACTTACCAGCCATATATGACTGCTGATAACAGTGACAAAAGCACACGCCCTTACTGCGTCACTGAGGGCTCAATATCCGCTATTTATATGGCTCTATAACCACCCCGTGACGCAGAAATTTGTGAAGAGCAACACTGTTGCCGTACTGTTATTGTTGAATACCGACACGTGCCAAGGAAAGCAACACTATTTCACATAATGACACATGCACGTCGCACTCCTGCTGACGTCACAGTTGTCTGCAGAATCTTAATACAAATCCTCTGGTGGCAAATAATGAAGTTATCGTCTGTGTGCCAAGACTGCAAGCAAGAAAGAAAGCAACGCAATCCGAAAACAAATCAGGCAGGTCTATAATATTGTTCTTGTTGTTATATTTGCTTTTTTTTAGCTAGAATTAACATTTTTTAAGGAACAAGTTACAACTAACTTCTTAGTCACTCTTCGCGTCTTATAGAATCCAGAAATTCAGAGCCCTCAACTGGGTTGTATTCACGACTCATGCCCTTAAAATCCAATGCAGTACCATTCCCACGTATATGTGAACGTCCCTCCAAAGTAATTTTTCTCTTCGGGTTTTGCGACCAAATTTTAGTGTGCATCTCGTACGTCTCATGCGTGCTCAATCATTCGCCAATCTTTTTCTCCTTTATACGATAATCTTAATGGCATCTATTGTAACAGCTTCTCAGTACACAGTCAAACGATGATTGTCGCACGCATCATTTTAGATCTCTTTCACGCCACTTACGAAAATGAAAGCAAATATTTTCTCTCTTCCGCGGTTCTTGAGTGACATATCAATTTAGATTATTTCAGATTTTGATTCTAAAAGGAAAAGGGACGCTTTTGCCACTCGCTCCTTGTCTCTGTCATGTTCCGCTTGCCACTTTTTGCGTAATTTCTATTTAACACACCTCAATGTTTGTTCAGTTAAGACATACAACTCACTCGTCAATATTATTTCCCTCAATCAACAACGTGAATTTCATTCAAGGATTCCCTTATTTAGTAGTCTCATGTATATATTCACCTACTGTGCAAGCATGTGTACTGATCGATGCCAGAAAATGTGTTCTGTCATGAAGTAGACGGACGTAGGCTGGGAAAAGTTTTGACTTTGACCTTGAGATGGCCATTAACCTGAAGTTGACGCCTAGAACCCTCTCTCGCCCTGCCCGTCACTAGTTTGAACCTAAGGTTTAGCTTTACTTCCAATATCAACCTACATCTAAGCTTCACCGTTTCAACATAAAATCCACCGCTTCTCCGTACCTCCATTGTCAAACCTACACCTAAACTCCACCACTTCCCTATACCTCCAACGTCAAACTACACCTGAACTCTAAACTCCACAGCGTCCCTGTACCTCCATTTCACCCCTACACCTAAACTCCATCGCTTCTCGATACTTCCGTTTCACCTCCATTGTCACCCTACGTCAATATCAAAATACACTTAAACTCCACCGCTTCACCTCTATTTTCAACCTACACCTAAATTCCACCGCTTCTCCGTACCTCCAATGTCAACCCTACACCTAAACTCCACCACTTCCCGATACCTCTAACGTCAACCCTACACCAAAAATCCACCGTTTCTTGTATGAGCCGGTGTGAATGTTAGATATCGTCGTAATGATTGGTATTGGGTTCATTTTAATAATATTCTAGAACATAACCAATGCCATCGTAGGTATCGGTATTACATTTAGAGTTAATTTTAGTAATATTTTAAGACACTAACCAATGCAATCCGATTCCTCGAATACGGTGCCTTTGTTGGGATTGGTATTAGGTTTTAGGATTCATTTTAATAATACTTTAATGATGTTTTAAAACACTAAACAACGCAATCCGATTTCTTGAATACGGTACCATCGTTGGGATTGGTATAGTGTTTTAGGATTCATTTTAATAACATTTCAGGACACCGCCATTGTCAAACACACACACACACCCAAACTCTAGAAGTTGATTGGGAATGATAGATATCATAAGGAATTATTTATAATTTCATAACAATATAGGATAGGCTTCTTAAGGTTCATTTAATAATATTTTAGGATACCGCCAGCGTCACCCTACACCCAAACTCCACCACTTCCTTGTCTGAGTAATGAGTGACTCTTCATGGACGTTAGTGTGGACACCGTTGTGAATGATAATTGTCACCATAAGGAATTTTTTGTAATAACAATGGAACGTGTCAAATGAATGTGTAAACGGAAAGACTAAAATATCCTTGGGACATGTTGTAACAAGTTAGCCTTACAATATATCATGTGCGGTCCAAGAAATAATAACAAAGTAACATAGGTCAGATCCGAACTGAAGTGTTTGGCTGAGGGAGTATTAAAGAAAATATGTCTGTCAATGACCGAAATCATTATGTTTCATTGTGATTTTCTGGAGTAAAACAGGTCAGGGTATAACATACATAGAGGTTAAATAGTTCACGAACCCTAAAGCACTCTTGAACAAACAAATGCACACACAAAAAAAACAATCATTTTGATTTATGTTACTCTTCAATACCTTATATATATATATATATATATATATATATATATATATATATATATATATTTTTTCTCACATAAATTTTCTCGCACTCTCTATAATATATATCTCTGTGT
>Ga0123355_10007859_pt1 | contig 16060 bp, 12 predicted proteins | sample TergutEmb28metaG_3_FD_89872 | JGI IMG/M metagenome (GOLD analysis project Ga0123355, IMG submission 89872) | Embiratermes neotenicus P1 segment gut microbial communities from Petit-Saut dam, French Guiana - Emb289 P1 | ecosystem: Host-associated > Arthropoda: Insects > Digestive system > Gut ...
AACAGAATGGAAACTGTGTTACTATAGGCGAAAAAATTAGGAGGCTTATCTATTATGAATACCACTCAACCAGTCAGGAAGAAAAAACACATCCGCAAACTTGTAAAATTTTTCTTAAACAAAGGGCAAATCCGAAATCATCTTCTCATCATTATGTGCTGTTACACCGCTTTACGCATAAGCGATCTTTTAAGATTAACATGGAACGATGTTTATGATTTTAAGCTAAAACGATTTTCAACTTCAATATCAATAACTGAGAAAAAGACCGGAAAATCAAAAATAATTGCGTTAAACGGTAAAATTATTAAAGCTCTTATGATGTTTGAACTTGAGAACATTCAGCCGGAAAATTTTCTTTTTGAAAATAAAAGAACTAAATTCGCTATTTCCAGAATTCAGGCTTACCGCATTATTAGCGATGCCGCAAAAGTACTACAATTCAAGGTGCATGTATCATGCCATTCGTTACGAAAAAGTTTCGGCTATCGTGCTTTTAAAAGCGGAATGTCTCTCGCTGTCATCATGACAATATATAATCATAGTTCTATAGCTGTAACTATGCGTTATCTGGGTATAACTCAGGAGCACATAAACAAGGTCTACCTTAACATCGAAATGATGTAATGTTGTAAAATTCATCACTTTGTGTCCATCTGGTTATTGATTTTACATCACACAAATGATTTTTTCAAGTGTTTTTTTACAAATTTTTAACTTTTTGCATTTATTCCGCCAAAAACAACCTTTTCTAACGTAAGTTTCGCCAAAGATAACATTCTCTAACGTAAGCGTCAAATAGCTAATTTCTGGCTTTTACAGAATTCGGAACGACTGTTGCTGATTTCCGGTCTGCCGTCCATAAGATAGCACTCCAGATATTTTCTTTGTGATATAAGATAATGAATAGCTTTGTCAATGCCCGACTTAGGTGTAGGCTCAAGAGCCACAACCCATGCCAGGTGACAGCGAGATTGACGCTTACAAGCAAAACCATTGTCCTATTACCAATAAGGGAGCTATTGCGGTTTTTCGCAACAGCTCCCTAAATGTTTAAGATAATAAAATCTTATGCTTTTTTCTTTTTAACGACTACTAATATAACAGCAACTACTGCACCTACACCGGCTACGATAAGTACAATGCCCCACCATGGGAAACCGCCATCGCTTGCAGGCTCTGGTTCAGGCTCTTCTTCCACTGCCTCATCAGGCTCTTCTGCAGGTTCTTCTTCCACTGCTTCATCAGGCTCTGGTTCTGGCTCAGCTTCGGCTCCTTCCGGAAGTTCCGCATATAGCCATACACCTGTGATACCTAAGTTTTCAATACCGCCTAGATTGTCTTCGCCGCTACCATATTGGAAGCTGAGTCCGAAGTTTCTATTTTCAAGCTCTTCTTCACCAGCTTGCCTTATTGCTTCAATATATGGGTGTCCGCCAAGTGGAAATGCAATTGCACCCGGAACGAAAGTATCATAAATTTGCACGGTTGGAGCTTCCATTGTTCCGCCTTCCCAACTCCAGCCATTTGCATTACCAAAAATTGTAAGTTGAAGCATTTCGGCTTCATAGTCATCCGGTGAATTATCTACATAGATAACAAACCAAGCTGCCTCTGCCAAAAGACCGGCAGTAAGGCCGCCTTCGCCGGCAAATGGATAGCCGCCATCTATTGCGCGAGTATCACCGTTCCAACCTATTTGAGCAAATTCATCGCCCCAAATAGAACCACCCAAGCCCATATTAAATGGAAGTGTTCCTTCAGGAGGCATTTCTACGACTTCGCCTGCTTCAGGATTCGGAATGCCTTCAGCTACTGTACCAATAAGTTGAGCACTAACGACATTTTCTGGGCTGAGGTCGCTCCAATTACCGATTACGATGTGCATTTCATTTTGTTCTACATGATCTGCCCATTCAGCTAAGTCAGTAAATTCGAAGTGCATCACACCGTCTACAATCGGAACACCGCCATCAATTTGATCCCACCAACTATGCGGTGATTGAATAACCAAATCAACCTCTCCGTCGTCTACATCAAACTCAATAACAATAGCGGTAATTTCGCTCATGTTCCAAGGAAGTGAGCCATTCTCCATTGACCAACCCCAATGATCGTGACCACCAAAGTCATCAACGGTTGGAGCAGCAAGCACGGGATCTTCGTCGTCAGGTTCAAATTGCGGAGCTCCCCAATCTTCACCGATGAGCCATGCACCTACAATATTTTCAGGCAATATAGTTTCATCCCAGTTACCGAATACCAAGTGTACCTCATATTGTTTGTTGTGCGATTCCCACTCTTCGAAATGTTCTTCGAAAATAATTTCAAGTACGTTGTCTGTGAACGGGAATCCGTCCTCTACTTGATCCCACCAGTCGAACGGACTTTGGACAACGAAAGAAGCATTGCCTTCTTCAATGTCAAACTCGATTCTGATTCCGTCGATACCCCTCATGTTTTGTGGAAGCGTGTCAATTCCAACTCTACTCGACCAACCCCAATGGCTGTCATCAGCGTCAATACCTATCGGCTCTGATGTCAACTCAATGAGATTCGAATCCGCCACCGCAAAAAGCGGAATAAATGTTAGTGCAAAAAGCACTACAAGCGCAAGGGTAAAAATACGTTTTTTCATTTTCTTCCTCCTAAATGAATTTTGTTTTTATCAAAAGTGTTCAACGCACATTCAAGCACTAAACACATTTCAATCATAAGCGTCGCCCTATTAATCCCTAGCCCCTAACCTTTAACACTACCAACATGAACACCCTTAACAAAATACTTCTGCAAGAACGGGTAAACACATAGAATAGGTATAGTTGCGATCATAGTGATAGCCGCACGCATAGCAATAGGTGTCATAACATGCCCTGCGCCCTGCACCGCATCAGGATGGACATTTACAGTATCTGTCTCCCCCATCGCAGAAGCAACAAGCTTCATCAGCTCATGTTGCAGTGTCGCAAGATGATCTTGGCGAGCAAAAACTTCTGTTGTAAACCAATCGTTCCAGTTACCAACAGCAACCCAGAGACCCACTGTAGCCAACACAGGCTTACAGATTGGAAGTATTACCTGCAAGAATATCCGAAACTCACTCGCACCGTCCAAACGAGCAGCCTCGACAAGACTCTCCGGAAGACCCTGCATATATGAGCGAATTACTATAACATTAAATGCACCGAAAAGTCCGGGCAACCAGTATACATGGAAAGTGTTCAGAAGACCCAAATCTTGGAACAGGAAGAATGTCGGAATCAGTCCCGCCGCCACATACATCGTTACAACGAAATATATTGTCACGAATTTCCTCAGTAAAAACTCACGTCTGGAGAGGACATAAGCCGCCACAGAACAAACAAACAATGCTCCGACAGTGCTGAGCACAGTACGCAAAACCGAGTTGCGGAATGCGACGAGCAAAAGCTCATTTTCAAGCACCGACTCATATGCTGTAAGCGAAAAAATCCTGGGCCAGAGGTATATACCGCCTCTCACGCTATCGAGCGGCTCATTAAACGAAATAGCGAGAGTATTCAACATTGGATAGAGCATTACCACAACGACAAATATCATTAAAAGCGCATTGAAAATATTAAACACTACATCTCCGGGCGATTGTTTCACCTTGTACTTTGGCTTTACGTATTTCCCTTTTTGTTCTACGTTTACTGACATTATTATACTCCCCCTTTCTTAAACTAAGCTCTCTTTAGCAAAATGCTTTGAGGCCTGATTTGCAATAGTTATGAGCAAAATAGCTACAACAGTTCTAAACATTCCAATTGCCGTGGCAAGTGAGTGATTATGTTCCTGTATGCCTTGGAAGAATACATTCAGGTCAATATTCTCCGCAGTGGGACGTGTCATAACATTTTGAAGCAGTAGCGGTGCTTCAAAACCGGCATTTAGTGCAAAGCCGATGCTCATTATGAGGAGCACAAGTATTGTTGATTTTATGCCCGGCAAAGTAATATTAAACATCTTTCTAAAGCGACCGGCTCCGTCAATCTCGGCACTTTCATAAAGTTCAGGGTCAATTGAAGTCATTGCGGCAAGATAAATGATAGTGTTCCAACCAACGCTCTTCCATACATTAGACAATCCGAGCATCATCCAAAAACTATCAGGCTCTGCCAAAATTAAGCGACGCTCCTCCCATATGCCGAAAGTCATCATTAAATCGTTAAGTATACCGTCACCCTTGAGGAATTGCTCGATAATACTTGCCGCTACAACCCAAGATAAAAAATGCGGCAAATATGAAATGGTTTGTATAATACGCTTTGTTTTTTTGAGCCTAATCTCGTTTATCATGAGAGCGAGAAATATCGAAGTTGTAAAGCCAAGAACCAAATTAATTAAACTCATGGCTAAAGTGTTTGTCATAACACGTTGGAAATCCCTTGAAAAGAAATTACTAAAGTGCTGAAATCCGACCCACGGTTGCACTTCCTCTCCGGGTTGAAAAAATTGAAAGGACATCTGCCATCCAACGAGTGGAAGAAAACTAAAAATAAAGACATAAATCATGATAGGTATAATCATAATGAAAAATGCCTTTTGATGCCAAACCATTGTTAATTTTTTGTCGTCTTTGCGTAGTAAAATCATAGAAAGAATCGAAATAAACGAAGCTATTATAGGCCATGGGATAGCGGTAAATCCGTTATAAATGCTAATGTGGTTAGCTAAATACTCTCTTGCACGACCTTGCGCCAATGCATCACCGACATCCTGTGAGTTAAGCAGCATCAGGAAAAAATTTCTAGCTCCAAAATTTTCGATAAAATACGCGTTATATTGTGCATTAATAAACATCATCAATGCGAAAAAAGCTATAGGTGTAACTGCAGCAATGCCAAAACCAATATTTGAAAATGGAATGAAGATTTTTGATTTATATCTGACTACTGCTACCCCTAAAAATACAAACGCTGTCAAAAATAGTAAGGGCAAAATAAAGAAAAGATTCAGCATAACTGTCGGGTCATATGCACCCGTATAGGCTTGTCTGATATAAAGCCAGTCATAAGCATCAGACATGTTAAACAATAACGTAAATATACCGAAACTGGTTTCTGTTTCGACCAGTCTAAAATAGACAGTGCTAAAATGTGTATCGACAACACTTACCCAATTGAGTAATGTCAAAATCAAAACAATGGTTGCTCCACCGAGGGAAACCCAAAATTTTCTTGGAAATCTATAAAACAAGACCTTTTCCGTATCACCGTAAAGTGGCTTTACTATTGCAGCAGAACTCATAGATAGTCTATCTCCTTAAAATTAATGCTATAAGGGGGCTATATAAATCAGCCCCCTAAAATAACAGTTTACCTTTCGGCTGCATCAATCGCTCTTTGTGCAATCTCATTATAAAATGCAAGGTGACCGGCCATTAAATGTTCAGGTATTGATTCAATAGCGACTAAATATGCTTCCCAACGCTCTGCAAACTCATCAGGTGAATTTGTGATTAGCGGGATTATGTGATCTCTATCAATTCCGGCAGTCATTCCTACGTGTGATGCAAACTCCGCTGCATCGGAACCCGGTGTCGGCTCTGCTCCCCAAAGTGGATAAAATGGCGGTCTTGGCAAAGGTTCACTTCTCATAAATCCGGTAAAATGATTAATATTATGTCTTTGGAAGAAATCTCTGTCAAAATCACTAAGTCCTGCAAGATATTCCTCCGGAGATGAACCGGGTTCAACTGCATTACCATCAGACAAAAATGTACCTTGGATTTTCGGCAGCATATCTCTCAATTGGCGACCCATATTATTTCTAAGCCAACGAGAATCTTGTTGCAAATCGCGCATTTCTTGCGGACGGAAAATACGGCCGTTTTCATAGTAGTAATGATAACCGTCGTTTACTCCGAGTGAGTGTAGAAGTTCTGCATTTGCGTTGTATACTTCACGCTCAATACCCCACGCAAGGAAACGCTGAACAGGTTCTTGGATTATCCAATCCAGGAATTGAGCAAATCTTATCGGATCTGCGTTGTTGAGACTGAGATTCAATCCGTTATTTCCGGCAAACGATCCTCCGCCTAAATCCCAATAATTATACTCGTTGCCTTCCCATACAAAGTCGAGCGGCACATGTGTACGTTCGTAAAGACCTGCGGCTACAAGTTGATTTGTAGAATTTTCCCATATCCATTGTTGCCCGGGTACAAGAAGAGCTCTGCCTTGAGCAATTACTGACTCAAACTCAGCTCCGCTACGTGAGAAAGTTTCGGGATCGATAACAGGCTGCCCATGAGATGTTGTTCTATGAATCATCTCGCTGAGCTTTTCAAAGTATGGTCTGGCATTTGTGTCTACCCACTCGCGAGATTGGAACGGAACAAGGTCAAGCTCTGCTCCAACCCTGCTGCCACCGCGATTCCACACACTTCCCCAGTTTGCATTGCCTGCAAGGAAAATAGGTGGGTTTGTAAGCATCCACGTATGAGCATTTACCCCAATTTCTACACCAAGTGTATCCATACCGTCAATTGTGGGGTTAGCTTCCATGTACTCGTAAACAAACTCAAACAGCTCATCAAAGTCGTTTGGACGACGCCCATGGAAATCTATAACTGACTTTTGAAGCCACCATGCAGTGCCATTGAAAAACTCAATCTGTTGCGGAGCTACAAATGTACCCCATATTTCTGCTGTATAAATTCTTCCATCATCAGCTCTCATGAGTTCCCACCACGGATCATAATGCGCTCTGAGATTTGGCGCATGTGCTTCGATGAGTTCATCGATAGGCATTATAGCATTTGCAGCAATAGCCTCTGAAGCAAGAGCACCAACAAATATTGCATCCTCTTGTATTCCACCTGCGAGCATTGTTCCGAAAGTGGTGTTAATGTCACCTACTAAAAACTGAATGTTTATCGAAACACCTGTAATCTCTCTCACAATTTGAAGAAATGGGTTATCTTCTGATCCGGGAATACCCATGTTACGGCTAAATATAGTAAATTCTATATCATCCATGTCTGCCATGGGCGTTGTCGGCAGACCTAACAACTCTGCCAATTCATTTCCCATACGATCCGAGCCACCGCCATTAGCTCTGGATTCTTGCGCATCTGTTCCTTCTTCCGTCGGCGGCGGCGTAGGCGAAGCAGAGGTATCGGTAGACTCTCCACATGCCGCAATAAGAGCAACGAGCATAACAACTGCTAAAATTAATGCAATGAATTTTTTCATAATTCTTCACCTTTCATATGTCAAGTATGAATGTCCCATATGTATAAGAACATATGACGAAAACGTATTCGCACAATAACTATCGGAATTTTACACAACAATGTTACGATTGTCAACAAAATTATTGCAAAATTGTTACAAAAGCTATGTTGAAGTTACTGTTCGCGGTTGACAGGGGGTTCGTAAAACCTGTGTTTTGCGAGTGCCCTGTTGACCGTGAACAGTAACATGTTAAAAACCTGCAGCTCATTGCTACTCCACAACAAACCCTATATTATCATACCAAACCGTCCCCGCGTAATCACTGTCATCATTAAACAACACAAGAACTAAATTACGCGGAAGCAAATCTTCGGCATAATCTGAAATACTGAACGGCTGTGTTATTGAAAATTTTAAAAGTTGCCTGCCGTCCGGTGTAGTTATTAATTCACCGCCGTTTACAGGATCTATACTTTGAGTACCCGCCTCATGCCAGAATGACCCACCACCGGGAACCGGCACTACCGTCAACATAAGTAACCCGGTCGTGGCACTATCAGGTTCAAGGTAAATATCCATAGTAAATGCATTTATATCCGACCAGAACTCATTGCCAAGCCTGTCTAAACTATGGGTCGTACTCAATCGAACGCCGTCTGCCCACTCATTTGACCCCGGCACAAAGACACCGGGAAACATAAGTGCCGCACTCTCTGCCATATCAATTGAAAGATCGGCATTTGTTATACGTGTAGCACCGTCTACCGACCAACCCTCTCTTGTCTCGGATTCAAAATCAAAAGGCAGTTTAATAAACACACCGGGCTCATCAATAACCACAGGCAAATGGCGAATATCACCATTATGTCCGCCCACTTGCGTACCATCTGCATCAGGAGGTGCCGGAACTAAATTACCATCCTCATCATACGTGTAAAGTGGTGTCATATCACCACGTATCCACGCACGATAAAAATTTCCCGCAATAGACACTTCATCCTCCGACCACGCATCGGACGGATATGAAGATGTATGATAGAAAAATGCCGCAGAAATCTCACTTTTTTGCGCCATTGACCATGCAGTCCAACTAATACCGTTTTCTTGCAAGTACAGCATCCATCGTTCCGCAAAGTATATGTACGGACCACCGTCACCGGTCGCACTACTTACTCCCCACTCTGTCGCAAATACAGCAAGACCATGCTCTAAAGCAGTATCTATCATCTCTCTGAGCCAGAAGGATTCAGCGTCACCATCTCCCGCATCATGCGTTCCTGCATAAAAATGCACGGTATACATGACATTTGGATCGTCGATAGGATCGTGTATCGGAGCATCTACAAATTGACCCCAGTTGTCCGTACCACATATCACAATGCCATAAGAATCAAACTGTCTGATAACATAGATGATACTTTCATGGTAGGGCTTTAGTATCTCGCTCCACACCTCAAAGCGTTGAGCATGGCTTCCAAGTCCGTTCGGCTCATTGGCTGTTTCGTATAACACATTACCCTGATGTCCATATTTTTGCGCCAGATAGCCAAAGAAAACTTGCGGGCCTGTCCAATTTGGATTTGCATCTCTCAAAGCAATAAAATCGGCAGGCATATCGTCGGCATCTAATCCCGCTTCAAGGTAACGCTGATAGGTGGGATCACCCGGTGTCAGCACATGCCAGTCTATAATAACGTACATTCCACGCTCGGTAGCGAGTTCAATGCCTCTTTCCACTCGCTCCATAATAGCAGCAGGGTGATTTTCGTAACCATCTTCGGTTATGTATACGGCAAGACGGATAATGTCGCATTGCCAGTCATTTGCCAGCACATCAAAGGCTTCATCCGTCAACACCCAATAACCATCGCCCCATTGCAAACCAAACGTGCTCATACCTTTGAGCTGAACAGGTCTGCCAAGCTCATCGCTCAATTGACCGTCAACAATTTGCAGTCTACCATACTTTTCAAAAGGCGTACCGGTCTCCGGAAGTGTTTGCTCCGGTGATGGCGTTTCGTCGATGTCAGGAGACGGAGCAGGCGAGGCCTCTTCGGTAAAGGACGTCTCCCCACACCCTGCTACCAGTGCCGCAGTAAATGTCAACATCATTGCGATGCCAAATAAACGTGTAAGTCTGCGTCTTTTCATAAAATAACTAATCCCCTCACAATTTTTTGTCATGTTCGCGTATAAAATTGTATCTCCCATTGCTGTTCATTGCTTGCCCGGAAAATAGTTTTTTGTTGCGCAAATGAAACCGGAGGCGGTCGCCACGGTTCACCTAGGGAAAGTATAGTTAGGAAAGCAACAAAAACTATTTTTCGGGTAAGTGATGAACAGCTATTGCTTAATCTTGAATTTCAACTCTTGCACCAAGGCTTGTATCGTCAAACAGTAAATTCCATCGCTCCGCCATTCCATTCGGCAATGTATTTACCACGGAATCCGTCAACAGTGAGTTGTCCGCTCTCGCCTGTTTTAAGCTTCATCTCAGGTGTACGCCACTCATTGTGTATCAAATTATACATAGCATCATATGCCGGTTTTGCACGCATATCTTTTGTCACAAGACCGGCAGGAGCATTGAGCCAACCACCGTCGGAAAAGCTCCAATATGTGACAGCTTCTAATAACGGGCAGTCGAAAAGCAACTTATAAAATTCGACAACTTGTTGCGCTTGCCGTTCCTCGCCCTCCGGCGTCGACGGCCAATGTTCGGGCACAAAATCGTTGAGGTCTTCGATATGTGCAGGCATAATTTCGCCTGAAACAAGATTAATCTCTGTAAAATGTAACGGCAATCCGAAAGTTGAAAAACGTTCCAAAACTTCAAGAGTTTTCTCGACCGACCACATGCCTTGATGCATATGTGATTGAAGTCCCAGTGCATCTATCTTAATACCCTCGTCCAAGAGTTTCTTTATCAAATCGCTATAGTCTTCACTCATATCAAAATCATTAATCAAAAGTGTAGCATTTGGATTAGCTCTTCTTGCCTCATCAAAAACCTTACGCACCAGCTCGATTTGACCTTCTCGCTTACAAATTCGAGTGATGCCATTGTCATAGCGGTCAAATATAGGCATAATGACAGCCTCATTAATTACATCCCACGTGTCTATAACACCTGCAAAATCAGACACATCACGCCAAATGCGCTCTAATTGCAATCGAAGTATCTCTTCGTCAGACAGCCCATCGAGCAACCAAGGCGCTGTGACTGTGTGCCAACACAAAGGATGCCCCTTTAGCTGTACACCATGGCTTTGCCACCACTTTGCAGTAGCAAGCATATTTGCAGTATCCGGTTTACCACGCTCCGGCTCAAAGCGCCCCCAATAAAACGGCAAGGTAATGAAATCGAAAATTTCACGCATTTTTTCAACACGCCACTCGGCAGGGGCTTTCGCCTCGCCTTCCAGCAAACCATTTACTGTTTGAAGCGATTCAAAACCTGCACAACCAAAAACAACACTACCTGCCAATTGCCGCACTGTCATGTCTGTATTAGGCACAGGCTTACCATCTGCACCACATACCACAACCTCCGCCGAACCTTTTCTATGTGAATAATTATTAATCACGCTAACTCCTCTTTTCTTAATTGTTTACTCCATCGGTGTGCCGTCCGAGTGTAACAACGGCAATTCTTCAAGATAGATAATATCATCACGATCTCTAGCTTCGCCTTCAGCAAGAACGGTCATCCGTCCCACTACAGTTCCGCCCGCTTCATTCACAAGATGCTCAACAGCCCGTACAGACCCGCCCGAACTCACAACATCATCAACTATTAGCACACGCTTTCCTTTCATCAACGCTGCCTCATCAGCGTCTATATAGAGGGTTTGCTTTTTCTTGGTAGTAATTGATTGCACCTCCACCGCAAACACATCTCTCATGTACAGCTTTGTTACCTTGCGAGCAACAATATATTTCGACTTGCCTTGTTGTCTTACCATTTCATGTACTAATGGTATACCCTTTGCCTCTGCTGTAATCATGATATCATGCTCAGGTGCGACTTTGAGAAGCTCTGATGCAGCAGCTACGGTTATTTCAACATCACCAAAAAGAACAAATGCCGCAATACTAAGCTCATCATTTACTTTACAGACCGGAAGTTTTCTTTCCAGCCCCGCGATTTTAATCGGATAAAATTCTTTCATACTTGTACTCCTTTTTTTGTCACGTCCGCTTCATCACTTGCCATGAAAACTGCTTTTTATATAAATGGATTATAAAAGCGTCCATTATTTATTTCTATCATCAATATTGACAGTACCACACTAAGTATGGACAGACCTACAAGAACATAGTCCCACTTCGTGAAAAATCTTGCTTTATACCAAGTTCGATATTTTAGTCGCCCAAAGCCACGAAGCTCCATTGCATTGCTAATTAGCTCAATTCGATCCAGACTGGAAAACACAAGAGGAAACAGTATTGCGAGAATTCCCGCAACGCGCGCTCGAAGTGGTGCCTTTTTTGAAATATCTATACCTCTTGCCTGTTGAGCCTGACTGATTTCACGATATGCCTGTTGAATATCGGGGATATAACGCAACGATAATGACACTGCAAACGCAACCTTAAAATTCACTTTCAACGTATTCAGCGACGAAGCAAACTCACCTGGCTCAGTTGTCAAAAAGAATACGAGCGCAATTGGCACTACTGCAAAGTATTTTACAGTTATATTGAATTGATAAAACAGTTGCTCCTGCGTTAAATAGTACCTTCCTACAATATGGAAAAGCTCATTTCTTGTTCCATATATTTCTACGCCCTGCTCCGGAGAAAATAAGAAAATTGCTATATTATTTACGACTAAAAACAAAACTATTACTACAAGTATAAATTTGAAATCTGAAAATTTTATCTGAGAAATTTTAAATAAAACAAGGGAGATCAGAATAATGATAACTAAAACTCTCGTGTCGAATGTAATCATTGCCGCAACACTCACAAGAAGCGTAAAAATAAGCTTTGATGCACCTGTGAGCTTGTGTACCGGAGTATCTTTGGGGATATAGCCAAATGCTTTTTTCATCAAGCTTGCCCTCCGGCTCGTAAGGGTGATTCACTGTTTTGATTGTTCTCGCATAAAACGTTCTCGTTGCGTGATTCTATAAAAGTACGTACAAGCGAACTGGCAACATCTATGCCACACGAACGCGACAAATCATACAAACTTGTTTCTCTCAAATTTGCTCGTGCAGCCAGCTCCGGGTCTGATAAAGCTTCATATGCAGGTTTATCTGCAATTAATTCGCCGTCAGAAAACACCAGCGCACGCTTTGCATATTCAAGGCACAAATGCATATCATGTGTAATTATAAGAACTGTGACACCACGCTCATTCAAACTTTTAAGAAATTTCATGATTTCCGTGTAATGCCGCCAATCCTGCCCGGCAGTCGGCTCATCAAGAATGATAATTTGCGGATTCAACACAAGCGCATCCGCTATTGTTACACGCTTTTTTTGACCGTAACTTAGTGCAGAAATCGGCCATTTAATAAAACGTTGTAGTCCACAGATAGATAGAACCTGCTCCACGCGCTCCTCAATTTCCTTCTCCGGCACATTGCGAGCTTGCAAACCTAATGCAATTTCATCAAAAATCATCGGCTTACAAATCATTTGGTTTGGATTTTGCATAACATATCCGATACGCTCAGCACGTTCAGGTATTGTCATATCTTTCACATCTTCGCCATTATACAATATTTCACCTTCACGCAACTCCTCAAAACCCATTATAAGCCTGGCCAATGTGCTTTTTCCTGCTCCGTTCGCTCCAACTATCGCAGTCATTTCGCCGGAATAGAGTTTAAAGCTGACATTTTTAAGGACATTAGTCGAAGCTTCTTCATAACCAAAGCAAGCATTCCTTACTTCAAGGAGGGGAGTATTGGAATTACGAGTTCCAGAACTCGGATTGAGCTCGCAACCACGGGAAACCCATGTGCGCACTGCTTCTGTATCTCTTTTTGTAAGCTCAAGCGTATCAAGCCTGCCGGGTTTCATTGACGTTGTGAGGTTAACTCCGGCATATTCGAGCGCAGAAACATACAACGGACTTCGCACCCCTGCTTCACGCAACTTCTTTGACAAAACTATTTCGTCCGGCGAACAATCCTCTACTATTCTGCCTTCATTTAGCAAAATCACTCTATTCATATGTTTCCACAGCACATCTTCAAGCCGATGTTCAATTATAACAACAGTACAACCCGTTTGTCTCGCAATATCATCTATGAGTGCTATAGCGCGTTTACCCGTTCTTGGATCCAGCGCAGCTAACGGCTCATCCATCAATAACAATGGCACATCTTCTACAAGCACTCCCGCCATGCTCACACGTTGCTTTTGCCCGCCTGACAATCGTTGTGGCGAATGTGTAAGATACTTGTCAGCACCAACCAGCTTAGCTACTTCACGAACGCGTTCCCTCATTTCGGCAAGCGGAGTTGCTTTGTTTTCGAGCGCAAAAGCAATATCCTCACCGCTCGATAACCCTACAAATTGTGCATCAGTATCTTGAAGCACAGAACCGACGATTGAAGATAATTGGAAAACACTATCGCAGGTTTTCCCTCCGATAATTAACTGACCGGTAATCTCTCCGGGGGTGTTAAAAGGAATTAGACCATTAAGACAACTTCCCAAAGTGCTTTTCCCACTCCCTGATGGTCCTGCAATCAGTATTTTTTCACCGGGATAAACACTTAAATTTATATCATATAGCGTAGGTCGTTTTTGCGCTCGATACTTGAACGTAAAGTCTTTGAACTCAAATAGCGGCTCAGAGCCGCTTTTGAGTGAACTATTATCGTTAATTGACGATTTTTTTCTGTTATTTTCAATCAAGGTTTTACTTCTCAATCAAGTTTTTTCTGCTCAAGCAAAGACACGTTCTTTTGCAATCAAAAGGCTAAAATCAATCAAGGCTTCCCGATTTTGTGCGTGTTTTGGAATATCCAAGCACCAAAAGTGTTCCCACAACTGCTGTCGTCACAAAGTTGCCTGCCCCGGCAATTAGCCCCTGTGTGAAAACTAAATTAGCAGGTCTTGCATAGACCAACACATCGCCTGCAGGTGCAAGGAGCCCCCATGCAAGTGCATGTACAACTAAACAGCCTATTACAAAACGGACAATACCGCCTTTTCCAAACTCACCGTTTTCCACCGCTCCGGGTTTAAGAATAAATCCTGACAAGAAACCAACAAAAGCACTGGCAACAACCCAAGTCCACCATATACCCCATCCGAAGCTGAGGTCGACAAAGAAGTGGCCGATCAGTCCGATAAGAAGTCCGGTGATCGGTCCGAATACCACCGCAAAGAATCCAAGTACAGCATATTGGAGCGTGAGATATGTATTTGCAAATACGGGGATTGACAGGTAACGTGCAAGTAGGAAGAAAATTGCGGCGCCTATGGCAGTTGCTACAAGTTGTTTAATCGAAAATTTGAAATAACTCATGTATCTTAGTGCCCCTCTCAATAAAATTAATGTGCAATTAAATTTTACACAACGCACACATGTATGTCAACAAAAAACATACCCATTTCCCCCATGTTCACGCCACCGAGTTACAGTTCAGACGGCACTCGGCAATTCATAGTGTTTGCCGACCAATGCCGGGCGAACACACCATTGTAAACGCTGATTAAATTCCGCTATCATTTATAATGTGCTCTGAAAATTGATCTCTTTTATTAATTTTTGCAATAACATAGAGCAGCGGAGCTCCTAAAACAACAAGAACTGATATCTGGTCTATATTTTCAATAAAGCTTTCAAACACATTATATCCCCAAAAGCGGTAATAGTAAAAAGTCGACGTTAAAAATGGCGTTAATAATCCAAAAGCCACAATCTGCCCAACAACGCAAAAAAGCACATATACAACTGCATGTCCAAGAGTAAAGACACCTTTGTCCACCCTTGCGCCATACATTGGCAATGCCCCTACAAATAATCCAAGCACTCCAAATCCTACGGCATAATCAAAATTCATGCCCATAACTATTAGCATATCCATTGCTATTGACCCCATAAACAAGGCAAAAAATGCAGGAACAGCACCGAAAAAAGCACCAATAACCACAGGCACAAACATAGCCATTGACAGACTGATACCACTAAAAAGCGGTACATTCCCTAAAACCATCAACAACCCAAATACTATTGCACCAACCGCTATAGCGATGAGAGTCATAGTATTCCATTTTCCAAAAAATAGTTTCCACGGACATTGTTTTTCCATAATCATCTCTCCAAATCAGTTGTCTATCCTACAGATGTGCTACTCCGGCTTTTATTGCCTCCATCTCAATTTTGAAACCTGCTTTTTGCCCCGCCCACATAGCTGCTCCAGCAACAGGAGGTGCTTCCATAAGAATAAATTCAACTTCACGCCCCGGCAACAAATCTGTTATACGTTTTCCAATAAGCTCATGCAATACTTTCACTTTCTGTTTTACAAAAACGGAACCCGCTAATGAAACGTACAACGTCTCATTTTCAGGAAAATCCATATTCAAAGCAAGCCATGCAATTGCATCTGCATATGATTTTGCTGAATCACTCAATATTTCCAACGCAGCTTCGTCACCTTGTACAGCCGCATTAAACACCACACTATTAAGTGCAACCCTGTCTAAATCTGAATTCGGATCATACATTTTCTCGGTTAGCACTTCCAAGTACTCTTCATTTCGCGTGATATCCAAAAGGTCGAATATCATTTTACGCATAATGGTTGAGGGTCGTCCCGCTCTGTACATTTCATTATAGACAGCAGAACCGGCTCTGCCTCCATACCAATTGCCACCACCATAAT
>Ga0123355_10007860_pt1 | contig 16059 bp, 11 predicted proteins | sample TergutEmb28metaG_3_FD_89872 | JGI IMG/M metagenome (GOLD analysis project Ga0123355, IMG submission 89872) | Embiratermes neotenicus P1 segment gut microbial communities from Petit-Saut dam, French Guiana - Emb289 P1 | ecosystem: Host-associated > Arthropoda: Insects > Digestive system > Gut ...
ACTGAAAATGTACCCGATGCGGCCAATAATGTGCCTGTGGATGTACTTGTCCATGTGATTGAGAATATAAACGAATATGTAAATGAAGATATGGCTGATAATGGCAATGGTGCCTTGCAGCCTGAGCTTGAATATGGATTATATGATAGTGGGTTTCTATTATCGGCACGGCCGGGATTTCATGAAGTGGAATTTGACTTGATTGTCACAATTCCGGCTATACCGGATGCCGTTATTTATTTTACAATAGACGGAAATGAGCCAATGCCGGGGGAAGATAGGTATGTAGAACGTTGGAATAATTCCATTCAAGTGTCTGGGCGAGTTCCTGAAACAGGGCAAGTGAGGGTAACAGACCGTAGCGGGCATTGGCGAGGTGCTATTCTTGCATATTATGCTGATCAGTGGAGGCCTGCCCACGGTGTGGTGCCGGCTCAAGGTGCGAACATATTGCAGGGAACATCCTTCCGCTTTAGGGGGTTTATAGATGGTGAACCTGTTACTGAAATAATTACCGCAACATATATAATTGCAGAAGATGCTTATGAGCGCTTTGCTGGAATGCCAATAGTCGCTGTAACTGCACCCTATGAAGATTTTATTTATGTTTACAGAGATACAAACCGTTTTGCGCCAACACCCCGCCGTAGCGTATTCCACTATGAGTATTTTGAGCACGATGTTGATGGCTATGTGCGCGTATTCGATATGCCGGGGTCCACTTCTCTTGGCGGCAACGGTTCGCGGTCTTATGCCCAAAGAACTATGAATGTACATGTTGCAAGAAATGAGCTTTCTGGTGTTATTACGCATCCAATATTTCCAGGAGTTGATGAGTTGCATAGATTTCGCCTATGGAATGGCGGAAACGCATTCCATTGGTGCCATATGCGTGATCCTTTTGCACAAACTGCCTCTGCTGGGCTTAATGTAATTACTTCCGGTAAGCATTTGGCTATTAAATTTATAAATGGTGAATATTGGGGATTTACCACGATGCGTGAGCATTCAAGCAATGGTTTTTTCATTCATACAAAAACAGGACTTGATAGGCGAAATGTAATCATATTGGATAGCAACAATAGTATCGAGCAAACTGAAGATGGTAGGGCAATAATAATTACAGATGTGCAGGAAGGCCCGCGAGATTTAGCAATGGCGTTTTATCATGAGGTGATAGATTTTGCTAAGACACATGATATGTCAACAGATTATGCCCGGGAACGTTTATTTAACGAGTTTTTTTGTCAGGATAACTTTATGGATTACATGATCGTGCAGACATTTTTTCACAATGCGGACTGGCCGCATCATAACTTGCGTTTCTTTAGAGCCATTGAACCTAATTTAGAATCAGGTAATCCTTATGAAGATGGCAGATGGCGCTTTATTTTGCATGATTTGGATTTTATTGCTCATCCGCTAAATATTAATCCAGGGGCAGGAATTGAAAGATATCGGCTGAGTCATTTTAGAAGTTTATATAATTTATCACTGGTTGTAGAATGGGGCCGGGCATCAGAAATAAATTATGCTTTTTTAGTTTTTAACAATCCAACCTTTGTAGAACAGTTTGTAGCACGGGCGTTATATATTTTAGATACGCATTTTAAAACAGATGTACTTCTTGACTTACATGAGGAGTTTGTTGCGCGTTATCGCCCATTGCTGCCAGAAATGTATAATAGATTTGCTATCGTTGATAGAAGCGTAGAGTACTCTCTCGCAAACTTTGAGTATCATTCTGAATATTTGCGTCATTTCATTATAAATCGTGAAGCGCATTATCGAGGACGTCTTGCCCACCTTTTAGAAAGACTTGAATAGTTTTACCTAAAGGGATTTTGATCAAATGTATATACAACCCAGCCGCCTCTAAAGTCATGGCGTTCGCCTTGTTCTAAAATAGCTCTGGGGTGGCTGCTATTATATGCGTTTCGTGCTTGATCCTGGGTTAGAACAAGAAAAACGCTATCTTCGTTGTGGTTATAACGCTCCAGCGTTACACCATGAGGACGCGTTGACAAATTATTTGGATTAACGTATATCACATCAAATTCAAAATCGCCAACGGCAGCAAGTACTAATCCATGCCAAAAAGTGCCATAACCAACAGTAAAACCCTGTTCTAAGATAAAATCCGTAACAGTTTGACGAGACTCTATCAAAGCAGGTTGGCGTTCAATATTAAGACCGCTTGTACTTGTTAAAATTACAACTATAAAAATAAAAAGGCAAGCAATATAGGTTATTATCTTACGATCATTTTTAACTAAGTACTCCAAAACCATGACTGTAATCACACTAAAGAGCACCACAATGTTAAATATAAACCTTTCGCCAATACCTACAGTCATGATTATCATTGAAAAAGACGAGGCACAAACTGAAGTAAATAAAACATGTATAATAGTATTATCTCTACTAAGCCGAGCAGATGTTTTGAATAAAATGATGGGTAGTGCAATAATGGCAAAGAGCCTACCAATGTAAATCGCACCCTCTAAGGAATATGCGTAAACGCCGCCTTTGAGTCCTAGGGCTCTGAAAACTTGCGGTACAAAAATACCTATATCGGTCCATAATCCTGCGTATCGTGTTATGCGTAGGCTACTTGAAACAAGGGTATATTCAACGATAACGATGTCTCGCCGTATAAGGGCGGTGATTAGTGCAATACCAGCTAAGTTGCATAAAAACCAGATTGTTGTAAAAATTGTAGACTTTTTTATTTCTTTAAAATCAAAATTTTTATCTTTTAGGATGTGAATAAGAATTGGGTAAAGGTCTATTATAAGCAGTGGCAGGTATAGGGTTATGAGCAATCTGGTGGACTGAATGCCTTGTGCAAAGGCAAGCAAAGCAAGTATTACCGCAAGTACCAGTGATCTGTTTTCTTTTAGGCGCATGTATATGCCGATTGTAAGAAAAATCGTAGCCAGACTGGTTGATAAGGAGCTGTTTATAAATAGCATTGAAAATACCGAAACCTGTGAATAGTGTGAGAAGAACATCAATAAAACCGTGAAGCCAATAATTATCGGAAGTATATTTCTTTTGCGGTAGCTTAACATAAAATAAAATAAATACATATTAACCAGTAGCATGAAAGAAGCAGCAATTGGATATGATAAGTGAATATTGTCAGTCATTAAATAGACGAATAAAACCACTGTGGTAAAATGTATCAGACGCATTTCTTGCAAGTGCGGCCACCCATATGGGAAGAGCGTCCCTTGACGTGCGGCTTCGCGTACAAATACCAGGTCTGCAGCGATATCTGAATGCATGATATCCCAATAATATGAAAATCCGATATAAATTACATATACGGTCATGCAGTATAATATCAGTGAGGCAATGATGGTTAGGATTTTATTGCTATGTGGCTTATTTGTCACTTCAGTTTTTGTCACGTTAACTATTGTTTCATTTGTCATTTATAATCATCCCTTTTTATAGATATAGACAATTTTTAACCGGTAAGGATTCTTTACCATATTTAATTTTTTGCACTATACATGATAACTGCGCGAGTTGCAAGAATGGTAGAATGCTATAGTTAAGCAATTCTGATTTTTGTCTTCTCTCTAAAATTATGGTATACTAAGACATATTTCTTAGAGATTGTCTAAGGTTTTTGGAGGGCATTAAATGAATGTTTCTACAATGACAAAAGAGCAGGTGAAGGGCGGCGTTGTTGGCAATTTAAAATCTACGTATCGTAAAACAGTTGAAACTGCAAGCGATATGCAAATTTATAATGCATTGGCAATGACCATTAAGCAGCACATGTCTGCCAATTGGATTGCTACACAAGATTATCTTGAAAAAACAAATGCAAAAACCGTATACTACTTATCTATGGAATTTTTAATGGGACGGTTTATGGGAAATGCCATGTTAAACCTTGTGCTAACAGATACAGTAAAGGAAGCGCTTGGGGAACTTGGTGTAGACATAAACTTAGCAGAAGAAACAGAACCCGACCCGGGGCTTGGTAATGGCGGTCTTGGGCGGCTTGCCGCATGTTTTTTAGATTCACTTTCTACAATGGGGTATCCTGCTTATGGCTGCGGTATCCGCTACCATTATGGCATTTTTGAGCAGCATATTGACAACGGATACCAAGTTGAAAGGCCGGATAATTGGCTACAAAACGGTGACCCATGGGGCGTTAGGCATGAAGAGTTTGCAAAAGAAATAAAATTTGGCGGGCGGGTTGCTTATTATCAGATTGAGACTGGTGAGTATCGTTTTAAACTTGAGGATTATCAGTCTGTAATGGCAATTCCTTACGATTATCCTGTAATTGGTTACAATACAAATATGGTAAACACCTTACGTTTATGGGATGCAGAGCCTGTAAATCGTTTTGATTTGCAATCCTTTAACGAAGGCCAGCATGAGCGTGCAGTAGAAGAGCAGAACTTAGCTAAAAAGCTCTCCTACGTTTTGTATCCGGCAGACGAATTTGTTGCAGGAAAGGAATTGCGCCTGCGTCAGCAGTATTTCTTTGTTTCGGCAACTATACAGACTGTGTTGGAAGTGTTCTATAAAAAGCATGGCGATCATTTTGAAAAACTTTCGGATTATGTACAGTTCCAGTTGAATGACACCCATCCAAGCCTTTCTATTGCGGAACTTATGCGGGTTTTATTGGATGTATACCATCTGCCTTGGGATATCGCGTGGAAAATTACACGCGCCACTTGTGCATATACCAACCACACAATAATGAGCGAGGCGTTGGAAAAATGGCCAATCGAACTTTTTAGCCGTTTACTCCCGCGCATTTACATGATTGTTGAGGAAATAAATCGCCGTTTTTGCGCAAACTTAGTGGAGTGGTATGGCAACGATCCGGAGCGCATACGCAATATGGCAATTTGTGCGGATGGGCAAATTCGTATGGCGCATTTGGCAATTGTGGGCAGTCATTCTGTGAATGGTGTGGCTGCAATCCATACAGAAATTTTGAAAAAAATTGAGCTTAAAGGATTTTACGAAATTTATCCGGAAAAATTTAATAGTAAAACAAATGGCATAACACCACGCCGTTGGCTTGCGATGTGTAACCCGCGTTTATCTACTTTAATTACAGAAAATATTGGGGATAAGTGGGTAACCAACCTTGACGAGCTGAAAAAATTAACAAAAAAAGCAGAAGATTCCGGTTTTCAGCAAAAATTTATGGAAGTGAAGCGCCAAAATAAAGTGGATCTTTCTAATTATATTAACCGGGAATATGGCATTTTGGTTAACCCGGATTCTATTTTTGACATGCAGATTAAGCGTTTGCATGAGTATAAACGGCAGCTTTTAAATATTTTTCATGTAATTGATATATACAATAGGATAAGGCATAACCCAAGTATTGATATGGTGCCTCGGACTTTTATTTTTGCAGCGAAAGCTTCTGCAAGTTATCACCGTGCAAAGCTGATTATTAAGCTTATTAATTCCGTTGCAAATGTTGTAAACAACGACCCGATTGTTGGGGAGCGTATGAAGGTGCTGTTCCTTCCAAATTATAGAGTGAGTATGGCAGAAAAGCTAATCCCGGCCTGTGATGTCAGTGAGCAAATTTCTACTGCAGGGAAGGAAGCGTCTGGCACAGGTAATATGAAATTTATGTTAAATGGTGGGATAACAATAGGTACGCTGGATGGGGCAAATGTTGAAATGCTGGAAGAAGTGGGCAATGACAACATGTTTATATTTGGCATGACAGCCGAGGAGGTACATGCTTTAGCGGTTAGCCGAAATTATGCCCCATGGGATATTTATAATATGGATTTTAATGTGCGAAACGTATTAACCACTTTAATAGACGGCACATTGGATGCCAATCACAATATTTTTCGTGAAATATATGACGCAATGCTAAATGGTTATGGTGGTGCAAGCCCTGACGATTATTATGTGCTGCAAGATTTTGCGGCATATAAAAATGCGCAATTGGATGTATCGAATGCTTACAAAGACAGTAATCGATGGGCAAAAATGGCTATAATGAATACAGCCAGTGCAGGCAAATTTTCTAGTGATCGTACAATTTACGAGTACGCAACGGAAATTTGGGATATGAAACCGGTACAGATTTAAGTAAAATTTATTAATAACTACAATGCTTTAAAAAGAAGGGTTGACCAATGAGAAGAAGACAAAGTAATACATTTTTAAGATCGTTTATTGTAACACTTGCTATATTTGCAAGCATTTTACTTTTGATATGGTTTGTGCTTATACCACAATTTAGGCAGCTACCTTTTTTCTCTAACAGGGATATTGTGCCATTTCATGAGCATTTTGCCCTAGACCCATCGGTTATGACGCTGGTGTTTGATGGGCAGCTTTTGCGTGATGGAACTCCGCCAATGGTGGAATATCGTGGTGGACTATCATTTGTCTATTTGCCGGCTAGTTTTTTGCAGATGTATATTGATCCATTTTTGTTTTGGGATGATAGTGCCGGTGTTTTTTTTGCGTCGACACGGTTTGAGATGCTGGAATTTATGCCGAATATGTCTACATTTTTGATAAACGACAGGCCTTATACTACTGAAACGCCTATAAGGCGGGTAGATGGGGAAGTATTTGTTAATATAGAAATGGTGGAGGGGTTGTATTCACTTATTGTGGATTATGTGCCGGAGTACAATATGGTTGTTGTATCTAGTGCAAATCAAACGACTGCTACAGTTGCCGCAAGTAGCGCAAATGTGCGTTATCGTGCAGATAGTAGAGCGCAGATAGTGACACAGCTTCAGCTTGATGACGAAGTTGTGATTAACCCAGGAGGCAATATCCCAATTACAAATACGTTTTTGCCAAATGCTGAGTTTTCTACTTTTGTACCATATCCCCCAATTATACCCCAGGAGGAGGAAGATTTTGTGCGTGTACGTACGCCTCAGGGTTTTTTAGGGTACGTTTTGCGGGAGGAGCTTAGCAATCATACGGTAAATAATCGTTTTGATATTTCTGGCAGGCCAACAATTTTACCTACGTGGATTAATAATATGGAACAGCACCCACCAAATTGGTCTGGTGGCAAAATTAATATGGTCTGGGAGGTTGTGTACCACCCGGATGCGAATGATATACACATGCGCACTCCATTCCATTCCAGTTTAACGGTGGTTTCGCCACAGTGGTTTAGGTTTAATGGGGATGATCTCCGCTTAGACTCGGTGGCAAGCCGTGCATATGTGGATTGGGCTCATGATCAAGGTGTATATGTTTGGCCATTGGTTTTTGACGTTAACCAACGGGAAGCTCGCGCTATTTTGATGAACAGAGAAGCCCGCCAAACAGTCATTGACCAGATTGTAACCTTTGTATCATGGTATAACCTAGATGGTATAAATATTGATATTGAGCATCTTTTTGCGGAAGAGGAAGGCCCATATAAAATACAGTTTTTGCGAGAACTTGCAATTCCGATGCGTGAAATGGGGGTTGTGCTTTCTGCAGATGTGAAGGTGCCAATGGAGTGGTCTAGGTTTTATAGGCGTTATTTAATTGGCCTAACCGTGGATTTTGTTGTTGTAATGACATATGACGAGCATTGGAACACATCCCCTGTTAGTGGACCAGTTGCGTCGTTGCCGTGGGTGCAAAATGGTATTGCAAATATGTTGATGGAAGTGCCGCGAGAAAAGCTTATTATGGGGCTTCCCTTTTATAATCGTATTTGGCGTGAGGTAGTGCTTGATGATGGCCCGCCAACCACATCGAATAGAGGTATGGGGGCTACAGTTGAGTTTTTTGAAGAGCGGGGCGTTGTATGGGAGTGGGATTCCACAATTGCGTCATATTATGGCGAAGTTGGTGCTGTGGAGGATGGACAAGCTGTTTTGTATCGGGTATGGCGTGAATGTGCACGATCGATAACGATGAAATTGCAAGTGCATGTGGTGAATGATTTGGCAGGGATTGCTAGCTGGCGACGAGGTTTTGAAAGCCCAGATATTTGGGAGATACTTGGGCGGTATTTTCCGTAAAGTACAAGAATACAGGCAATTAACTTGAAAATTACTTCAAGCTGTGGTTTTGACCTTGCTTTTGGTTGTTTTCGAAGTAAGTTGCTATACAATAGGAAAGATTTGGGTAAATACGAATGGATTATATATCTGTACAGCAGCAAGGGGATGATACCGTTCTTACAGGTATTAAATATTTCGATCTTGCTCAAATTTTGGACTGTGGTCAGGCATTTCGCTGGACACTTATAAATGCTGGACAATTTACCGGTGTCGCCCATGGGCGACGCTTAGATATTTTATTGTCAAATAACAATCTGATTTTAAAGGATGTACCCTTCGCTGAATTTGAGTCTATTTGGAAGCATTATTTTGACCTTGGGCGTGATTATGGCAATTTGCGAGAGATGCTTAGCAGGGACGACCGTATGAGCAAACCTTTAGAATTCTCACCGGGGCTTAGGCTTATGCGTCAGGATGCGTGGGAGGTTTTAATTTCGTTTATATTAAGCCAAAATAGTAATATCCCTCGTATAAAAAAAATGATAGAACTTTTGTGCCAGTGTTATGGCAAAGCGCTTCCATGCGGGATGTTTACGTTTCCGTCACCTGAAGCTATTGCAGCACTCACTGTGAAGGATCTTGAGTCAATTAAACTGGGCTATCGTGCGCCATACATAATAGATGCAGCCCAGCGTGTTGCTGGTGGTAGTTTGGACTTGGCCAGTATTTCTACGCGACCAACATACGCTGTGCGTGAGGCTTTGCTTAGAGTGAACGGCGTAGGCCCAAAAGTGGCTGATTGTGTACTGCTGTTTGGCTTTGGACGACTAGAATGTTTTCCACTGGATGTTCATATAAAGAAAGTCATGGCTAAATTTTATCCAAAGGGTTTGCCTGACGAATTGATCGAATATGCTGGTATTGCACAGCAATTTTTATTTCATTATGCGCGGGTTCATGGCTTATAACTCAACTGGTCGGATTTTCGTACCAGTTGAATTATAAGCGGTATTATTTTTTTCTTCATTTTGAAATGGCGCAGTAGTCACAAGTAAACAATTGCAATGTTACAAGATACATAGTTGATAAATCAATGCATAAAAGTGTAAATTCTCTACAGACAACATATCAATGGATTAGTCTGGCAACCCTTGACGCTACGATTAAGAGGGGGATTATTTATCACTGTTTTCGCCGGTTGGCGGAGGGTAAAAAAATTGATATACTATGGGCGGTAACTTGCCGCCCATTTTATTTTACGGAGGATTATAATGATAACATATGCACTTATGAAAAACCCGAGCCACACCCGAGTCTCGTTTCAAGATTCTGATGCCTTGGCTGTTAAAGAATTAACTGCAGTGGGTGATTTAATTGGCGCAGAAAATATTCGATTGAAAGAAATTGGAGGTATACAGTATGTGTTGTTCGATTTGAAGCAGGCCCTTGCGGAGAACGCATTGTGTGTAACTTCACGGCTATCGTTTGTATACGCAATATTTGAAATAAGCGGAGAAATGCTAATGCCAATTACGCCAATGCCTAATTATTTTTTAGGCAGCGACCTGAGTACAATTTTGAAATACGCAGGCAAAACAAATGAACTATTTACACGCCTTATGTTAAACATCTCACAGACTTATATAAAAACGTCTGCTGAAAATTTAAATATTTTAGACCCCCTTGCAGGCAAAGGTACTACTTTATACGAGGCACTCATGCAAGGCCATAACGCCTATGGTGTAGAAATAGATACAAAACTATCCCATGAAAGTGTTGTGTATCTAAAGAAATATTTGGAAACGGCAAAATATAAGCATGCTAACCATACAGAAAGAGTGAGCGGGCAATCGATTCATGGTAAATTTACGGCTACCCGCAGCCAGATAAAATTTACAGAAAGCGGGCGGCAGTTTGAAATGATAGAAGGGGATACCCGAAACACAGCTGCCTATTTTAAGAAAAATTTCTTCCATGTTATTATTGCAGATATGCCATATGGTGTGCAGCATGGCAGTAAATCAAACAAAAAGCCCCAGGGTGCTAAGATAACTCGCAACGCTTTAGGGCTTATAACTGAGGCCATGCCAGATTGGGTTAAAGTTTTAAAACCCGGTGGCGTTATTGTACTTGCATGGAATTTGTTTTTGATATCCAAAGCTGAAATGATAGAATTATTGGAAAGCCACGGCTTTACTGTGCCGGAACTTAACTTTAGCCATCGTGTAGATCAGGCAATAGACCGGGAATTTATTGTTGGTGTTAAGTAATTAATTATAAAATTTGGGCGTAGTAGTTGGGTTGTTTCCGTATTGTGCGTATTCTTTTACAAATTGGGGTGACATATCATCTGCTTTTATTGCTTTTATAGCATTTGCAGTATTTTCAACTGTTAGGTCAAAAATTAATTTGCCAAGTTCTGGTGTAGCGGCTGTATGGTCGCCAGCGATATGTTCTGGGAAATTGGCATACCAGCTGAACCCGGTAAACATGTGATTTTTAGATATATCTTCAAGTCTGCCCAGGGCTGCACCTTCTTTTGGGTCCTGTTGATCCATATGCACAAGATCTGGGCGAAGGTGCATTATCATCGATGTTTCTGCAACACCTGCGTGGTAGCCAAGCTTATCTGTTTTAGCGGCTTCCACTATTTTTTTTGCCTGTTCGGGAGATTGATTTGCTACAAAACCGGTGTAAACACTGTAATCTCGGGCAAGGCGGGGCATTTCTTGGGCGAAGAAGGGCAGGAAGTGAGAGTTACCTCCATGTCCGCTCATTACCAAGATTTTTTTGAAGCCATTTCTGCTGATTTCGTCACACATTTCTAGTAAACTGTCCATCATAAGTCTGTGAGATGCGGCGACGGTTCCAGAAAAATGTCGGGCTTCTGAAATTTGCCCTAAGAAGTAGTATGGAAATACGACGGCGCTTTCTTTTTCCGCGGCGGCTTCGCATACGGCTCTTACTGTAAACATGTCTGTGCCAAGTGGCAGATGGTTACCGTGCTTTTCAATTACACCAATGGGCAAAACGCATATGTTAGTGTCTTTTACTGCCTGCTTTAATTGTGGCGCGGTTAAATTTTCCCAAAGCATACAATCAACCTCTTTCTATTTTTTTGCAGGATAACATGTTAATAGATGCGGTGCAATAGTTTGCGTGCAAAGTACTTGAAAATCTTGTCAAAGTAAAGCATAATTGCAAGTGTGGAGAAAACTACTTCACACTTAATTTGAGGTGCAAATGCGAAAACAGGCATTCGCGCTTGTATCCTGTAGACAAAATGGAATAATCGCGATATGGGATTATTCCTATAAAAATCCAATAACGAGGTGAGCCATGACAACAAGAGAACGAGTAAGGCGTATGTTTGCACACAAAGAGGCTGATCGCATACCCATAACAGACGGCCCTTGGCAAGGAACGATTAGCCGTTGGAAGCGAGAGGGTATGCCACAGGACGCAGATTGGCGGGATTTTTTTGATGTAGACAAATTTGAAACCATTGCTGTAGATGTATCCCCGCAGTACGAGCAAAGGCGTGTTGAAGATAATGACGTATTTACTGTGTATGAAACAAGTTACGGTGTAAAAATTAAACAGTTAAAAGGGGAAGACACCACCCCAGAATTTTTGGATTTTACTGTAACAGACCCGGATAAGTGGACGGTGGCAAAGGCGCGCATAAACCACAATACGGATAGGGTAAATTGGAAGTATTTGCAGGATAATTTCGCTAAATGGGATGCTGACGGCAGATGGATAGAGGGTATGTTTTGGTTTGGCTTTGATGTTACCCATTCTTGGATGGTGGGAACAGAAACCTTACTCATTGCGATGCTGGAAGAGCCAGAGTGGGTGGAAGATATGTTCCACACTATGCTGGATGCAAATATAGCCCTATTCGACCAAATATGGGATAAGGGCTATCACTTCGATGGAATCATGTTTTACGATGATATGGGTTACAAACAAAATCAATTTTTTTCTTTAAATACCTATCGTAATTTGGTAAAACCCGCACATAAAAAAGCAATTGAGTGGGCTGCGAATAAAGGTATACCGGCACGTTTGCACTCCTGTGGATTAGTTGAGCCGTTTATACCAGACCTTGTGGAAATAGGGTTATCGGCTTTAAATCCCCTTGAGGTAAAAGCGGGGATGGATCCGATAAAGCTTAAGCAGACCTATGGTGATAAGCTTACGCTGCATGGTGGTATCAATGCTGTTTTGTGGGATAAGCCAGATGAGATAAAGGCCGAGATAGAGCGGCTTGTTCCGGTATTAAAAGAAAATGGTGGGTATATTTTCTCATCGGACCATTCGATTCCTAATGCGGTAAGCTTGGAGGATTTTAGAAAAATAGTTGCACTCGTTAAGGAAGTTGGGGCGTATTAAGGAAATTTTTGTAATAAAGGGGGCATCGCATGAGTTACAGAGTAGGTTCACTTAATATTCACAAGAAGAAACATGCAGAAGCCTTTGATACTGGTCGTGACTTTTTCAGCTTTATCCATGATTTTATTATGGATGAAAATTTAGACATCTTAGCGTTACAGGAGGTTGTTAACGAGCGGGAACTACAGCGTATATTAAAAAACCTGTCGGGTTGGTGCGGGCAATATGGAAAGCCCACCGCTCGTGAAAAAGAAATTCACGGATTTGCTTTCCTATGGAATTCGAGACGAGTGAAACCTGTGGAATGTTCTCATAAACAAACCCCGCGGATTTTATCCGAGTATTGCTCTGATGAACTTATGCGAAGGGGACCTTTGTACGGTAGATTTACACCTGTGGGTGTTGGCCCGCATTATGAAATTCGATTGATTAACGTGCATTTGTTTCAAAGTGAGAGCCTTCAACTTAGGAAAGAATGCGGATTGGTAACAGGTGATGTTTATAATCAAATTGATTTAGGCGAACGAGACGGACATTTTAAATCAGTTTTTACCCTCGTTCTTGGTGATTATAATCATAGGCAGAAAACGTGTAGTTTTATTACAAATTTGTATGGGGATCCTCATGTGGTGACATTTCAGAAAAAACCAACAACATTAAAAATGCTGGAAGAAGGTTATACTGCAAACGATTTTGACCATTTCAGTTTTAATTTATTAAAAAATATAACTGTTCCTTTTAAAGAAGACCGTATAGATGCTGTTGGACGGTACTTCAAAAGCGATTCGCAAAAGGGTGCATTTCAAAAGTATAAGGAATGTGTGTCTGATCATGTACCAATTGTTATAGAATTTTTATAATGGGGGGTTTTAATATGGCATCTGCAAGCATCGTAACAACGATTACGGCAGAGGAAAAAAAGAAAGTGGCATATGCACTTAACCTTTGTGCCGTTTCTGTTTCGCAAATTATTGACAGCAAAGATATCAATGTGCTAAAGCAGGAACGAGAACATATTTTAAATAATTTAAACCTGCAACATTTTGTTAAACATTCGGCACTACTTGAAATTATCAAGGAAATATTGGACACCATCACCTATTTGGAGATACAAGCTGGTGATTTAGACTTAATCGAAAGAGAGCACCAGCAAAAACTCAATAATGCAATTTGGTCAGCTATACCAAGCGTGAATGTTTTGTTTGCCGGGGAAGCCGCCGCAATTGCTGTTAGTTTGGCTGTGCAAGTGGGAATAGGTTACATGAGTTACCGTAGGAACAAGGCACAGTATGCAGATGAAGCATTGCGTGAAAAATGGAAATTGAAGCGGCACGAAATAGAACAGTTGCAAGGACTTAGGTACAAGTTGTTCGAAACCGCATGGCGGTTGGCGGATGATTACGATTTTGACGATAAATTTAGACTAACCGGTAGACAATTGTCGCGCTATAGCGAAGCACTGCTTGAGCCCGATCCGCTGAAAAGATTCGAACGTTTAGACGTGATGTCAGATAAGTTCGAAGCTTTTCCACCATTCTGGTATCACAAAGGCAATGCAGCTATGGAGGTTTTTAGAAGTGATAGGTACACCAGCTTTTCTAGTGGATACAAAGACGACGCATTAACAGCATACAAAAAATTTGAATCAACACATTTTCCGTTTTTGCGAGAAGATATTATAGCGGCTACTTGTTGCATAGAGCATATTTCATTGCTTGAACCCGGCGATGTGTTTGTGCAGCAATTGTTGCAGCAAGCGATAGGTTATGCGGATGACAACTTTGATGTTTTGCAGCAAAGCATTTTTGTGAATCTTCAACTTGGAAATCGTTCCTCTGTCGTTGTGCCGCTTCGCAAAATGATTGCGAACGATTATAATGTGGAACTTAATGGTATCTTGTTAAGTCGGATATATTTTGACGAATTAAACAAAAGGGAATATGACAAGCTGGTGTCTATGGTTGGCGCGAAAAACGTTCTGCCTTGGGCAGAAGATGCTAAAGTTGCCGAACGAGATTTTGCGAATTCTAAAGTATCTATTTTAGCTGATTCATTTTTAGAAATGTCCCGACGTATTGTTTTTAAAATTAAAACGAGCGAGAATTTGCAAGATAAAAGTGAAGCTGTGAAAACATTTCAAAGTAGTATTGACGCAATGCTGAAATACGTAGACGGAAATGAAGAACTTGCGTGCCAATTAAATACCGTTGTAGAAAGTTTGAAGCAAGCGGCAGTCGAACCCGATGGCGGTAAAATTGAAGCCTTCTATGCGTTATCACAGAAGGCCAGAGATAGTATTGTTTCTTCCACATTTAACTTGCAAATTGCTCAAGAGGCAAACTTTATTGTAGAAAAAATGAAAGAAATTCGCTAGGGGTGAGTAGATGCGAAAAAGATTAATTATTGTGCCAACGGATGAAGTTGCGTCGGAGTATACCGTAGTACTTGAAAAGTTAACTGATAAAATTGATTATGATAAAGTGTGCTGGACTTTCAAGGACTATAATAAAATGTTAACCCTTGGGGATTTTCATGAAATGCATTTTAACGATAAGTTTGTTTTTATTAGCTGTGAGCCCCCAGAAGAGACAGTCAATCTGCTGTTTTCAAAGTGGCGATATGATCGCTTTGGTTGCAAAATAAATTGGAAAGGCAACAAATGTGTTCTTTTTGCGCGGGCATTGGATCTTCCATATTCTGATTATGATGAATTTCGTAAGCATTGTGAGGCAATGCGTTACACATACCCGGATATAGTCGTACCTCCCGAAAGCCCACTGGAGGAAGGATTTAAAGTTGTTAAAGAATTTTTTGGAGGTAAAGAAACAAACACGGCACAAAGAGCGCAACTGAGCGTTATTGTACACGAGTTTGCAGACAAATGGTTAAATGATTTTCTGGATTCTCCCCATAGTGGAACCGAAATCGAAAGAGACCGCAATAGCTTAGATATGTTGAAAACGATGGAATCAGACGCAAATACAGTAGTCTCCGCCGCAGTAGTCGCGTCTATTGGTGTGGTTGCAGTTCCTATTCCAATTGCCGATGTTGGTCTGCTTGTGGGCAGTCAAACGGTTATGATGACTACCATAGCTGGCGTTTTCAAAATAAAAATAGATTTAAGTATGTTGACATCGCTTGTTTATGCTGCATTAGGGGTATCAGGGGCTGCTTTAATCGGAAAAACGGTGGCAGCGTGGTTATTAAAATTGATTCCTGGGGTAGGTTGGATTGCCGGGGGTGCAATAAAAGGTACCGTTGCAGCAGTACTTACCTATGCTATAGGCAGTGCTTTTGTTGCAATATGTAAAGATGTGAAGCTTGGAAATTTAAAGGAAGAGGACATTGTAAGTGGCTCCGGAGTTGAATTATTCAAAGATTACTTTAAGCATTACACGACACAATGGGGAGCAAAAGCAAAAACTGTACCGGATGTAGATGATGTGGAAACGATTGTCAATAAATTGGTTGTGACAAATACGAATAACACAACGGATGATGATTTGACTTCTGAAGAATGGCTGAGTGAGTTTAAAAATAGTTTAAGTTCTCAGTAAAATATAACCCCTCGAATAACCAGTACTGGCATTCGAGGGGTTTATTGCGTTCATTAATGCTTTACATATGACACAAATGCAAATCGCTTGCTGTCCGATGCCCAGGAGTTTAC
>Ga0123355_10007861_pt1 | contig 16057 bp, 11 predicted proteins | sample TergutEmb28metaG_3_FD_89872 | JGI IMG/M metagenome (GOLD analysis project Ga0123355, IMG submission 89872) | Embiratermes neotenicus P1 segment gut microbial communities from Petit-Saut dam, French Guiana - Emb289 P1 | ecosystem: Host-associated > Arthropoda: Insects > Digestive system > Gut ...
CCCTCCCCCTCTAAACGCTCTAAAACGTTTCTGGTTTAGTACGTAAATTTAAATGTCCCGTGAAAAAACTCGGCTCTTCTGCCCAGGCACTAGCGATTTGAATGGAACGGGGAAAGGGTTAAAAAAGAATTTCTGGTTAATAAAAGTTGAATGTAGTCAGAACAGTAGAAAGAACTTAGCTTCATATAGAATGGCATTACGTTTTTCAGTTTTGGATGCACAAACATTTTATACCCATTACACTTTTTCACATATCCATGACCAGGCCTTGCTTTGGCCCTTGTGGTTGGGATATGCCCACCAATAGTAAAGCAGTTACAGTATCTTGAAGAGTGGTTGGCTCAGAGCTTAACAATGTGGGGTGTATAAGTGTTACTAAAGAGTGAAAGTGCCAAACAGTCTTGTAAGAAACAGAGTTTTAATTTACAGAATTACTTAGTTAATTATAAATTAGCCAGTTGTGAAGAAGATGGTAGTACTGTTCTATGAAAATTTATAGGTGCAGATTAGTGGCTAGGTTAGTCAAACATGCTCTGATAGACTCTTCAGACAGTTCCACCTTCAGAGATTCCAGTTTCTGGCATACAATACTGGGTGCACTGGTATGTAATTACCATCGCTTTTCACAGTTTGATGTATCCATGTTCAGGGTTGTCCAACATTGATGTGAAATAGTAAAATTACTGCTAGCTCCCTGGATTGGTATCCCAGAACTGCTGGCTCACTGGTGAGAGAGAAATCCTCGGTGTTTCTGGTAGTTAAGTCGGTTCCTACGGTTGCGTTCTTGAACATATTTGAGGTCATTGCTCTTCTGGGATATTGCACAACCTTGATTGGTGGTTGGTTGGTTGGTTGGTTTGGTTTGGTTGGTTATGTTTCAGGATAGGCTATCAATCTCATCTTCCAGGATCAAGCCAGGAAAGATGGATGCATAGTTATATAGGGAATGGTGTGGGCTGTGATTTGTTCCCAGAGAAAGTGAAGAAAGCCACTTGGATTAATGGAGCATGGGGTGCCAGGATGTAAGGCACAGGAATTGTAGCCAGAGTAACACCAGAAAACTTTGAAGAATTTGAATTAGATTTGTGAGGGTGGGAAGGGAGCTACCTGTACTGGGGGGGAGTAGTGAGGAGAGGAAGGTGACCTGTGAAGTGGGCTTTGGGGAAAGCAGTGCTCTTGCATGAAATCACTGGGGCGTGGTAGATGAGAAATGCAGGGAAGATGATATGTGACCATAAGGAAATAGGATTTAAAAAAAACAAAAGAAATTAGAAAGAAAAGAGTAAACAGAAAATGAGAAAGTAGTTTAGAAAAAAATTGAGGTATGAGAATGTAGTAGGCTAGCCATATGGGTCCAGGGTGACAGTGAAGAGAGGAAGGAGGGCGGCCAGATCAGTGGCAAAAGTGGATGCTAGATGGTTAAGTGCCATTAGTATGTGGGGAAATGAAGAGAGGTGCAGAAAGGGAGACTAAGATAACACAGACCAAATAGGAAATTAATGAAGTGAAATGAGGACATGGACAGCTTCTCTTCCTCTTCTAGGCACCGCCTCCCCAAGTCCAATTCCAATTCTTCAGTGTTTTCTGAACTGTATGAATCCTTCCACGGTTACTTGTGTAATTTCACTGTTCATACTGGAGCAGGTAGTTATATTTACAGCTAGCATTAATGTGCCAGACAATTTGCAGAGCTCCAAAATTGTTCCAGACTTGTAGAGCCTCTTGTGGGTGGACAATTATTACAGTTCACCTCTGTGTAGTCCCATCAAAACAGGCAGCATGAGTTAGTAAAATTCAGGAAACTAGAGAAGGGAGAGTCTGTTGCTGCTGAATGCAGTGGGATTATATTTATGAAGTGAATAGATGAAGTGTCATTCATATTCTTGTTCATGACAGTACAACACAGACAGACAGGAGCACTGAAGTTTTGAAACCAAAATGTAGTAGGCAGTACAACCTAGCAAAAGGTGGTTTGGACCTGAAAGATCAAATGGTTCAGCCATACCTATTGGAAAGAAAACAAGCAAAGAAATTCTATATGAAATCTTTCAGCAGGTTGCTACATATAGCCTTTCATAATGCATTCATGGTACGTAATGGTTGAAACAAAACACCATTTGATCAGTAGGTTGGTTCTGAAAAAAGCCCTCATTCTGCAACGTAAGCCCCAAGATGCAAGTCCTGCTTAACCTCGCAGACCATCAAAAGACCATCCACTAGACATACTAATGGGGAGGCACTTAATTGAAAAGATCCATATTACAGGAAAAAAGGGAAAACTCCAAAGACAGTGCACTGTTTGTACGGTACAGAAGAAAAGGAAGGAGTCAGTTTGTTGGTGTCCCAACTGCAAAACAGGCTTGTACATGGAATCCTGTTTCAGACTATCTCACATGCAAGTTGACTACTAAACTTACTGTGACACCTGAAGCCCTAATGCAGTGCTGCAGTAGTCATAAGGCTCTGTTATGTATGAGAAGGTATTTTGACTGGAGTGGTGTTATATACAGGTGTTATGTGTTATATACAAGTGTTACTTACATGTATTCATTACAGGTGTCAATTAACTGTTATCTACAGGTGTTATACATTATATTCAGGTACTATTATGTACCATGGTATAATGTGAGGTAATGGCGTATAAAAGAGAAGGTGTACATGTATAGTTATAGGACATATTATATACACAGTAATACATAAATATATGTATGACAGTAATTGTAGTATGTAAGCAATTTTAACACTTTAATTTTATGAATGATATAACAGTGTGCTTTCGTAATATTTCCAAAGACTTAAAACCCAAACCAGACAATAACTGTCAGACAGGAAGGGAACAGGCACATATCAGCTTTATTGTTATGGCAGCTGAACTCCGACCCGGAGTGGTAGTCTAACCCCCTGACCCGGAGAGGAGATACTGTATTTCTGTTCCCTAAACTTTTCTTCTTAATTGGGAGCTGAGTAAATCACGCTTCCCTAAAAACATTTCTTTTAGTTGGAATATTATTTTTAATTATAAACCTTGTAAATCATTTAAACCATGTCAGTGTTTAGGCCTGACTGTGTAATAATTATATTCAGTTTTAAGCACTTTTTCCCAAGCCAGACATGGCACTCTTAATCTGGACGTTCAGCCGACTAGATCTCTCTGTACTCTGGGGAGTCAACTTAATCAGTTCTTTTGTTTCTTGTCAACGATTGTACTATCTACTACCCCAAGAATCACACCCATTGCTTCCGCTCGGCAGTATTCCTCAGTACCTGTCCAGGTGGAAACACATAAATTGTTAGTTACCAACCTGCAGATACAACAGTGGAACGTGAGTCAGTAATTTATATGTGCATTAAGCCACCAGAAGTGTTGTTGTTACTGTAGATATAATGCTGACAGCAAGAGTGTATTTAGTCTTGTGGTGGTGCAGTGTTACAGTCTTGTTAAAAATATGTCCCCCACCTCAGTAACATAACTATAAATTACACTAAATAATTGTGCCAAACTGAAACTTTTGTGCAAGTGGACAGAAATCAAAGGTTATGGCAAAATCACACAAAACCATGTCATCAAATCTTCAATAAAAATGGCATAACATTACATATCATTGCTAAATTATGCTGAGAATTTCAAGCTGTTATATTTTGTACAAGGACTGATTGAAAAGTAATGTCTCCGAGTTGTAACTCCCAAACAGATGGCAGCATTGATGCGCTACAGGCGGGAACATGTGTTATAGCATCTGTTTTTTACTCTACTTGGTGGCAAGTTGATGTGTGAATAGGTTGTGTTTTATTTATTAAAATGTCCTTATTAAAGCAAAAGTAATTGAGATGGAAGCATTATTTTGATTCAACCTACAGTTCTCAAGTTATGTAATATTTTCCACATGTAAGAAGGCAGATTTAAATTCCTCCTGGGGTGGAAGCCTGAGCACCATTTAAATACTGGCATGAGAGGGTAAACAAAGATTGGAAAATACTTATAGTTGGTAATTTTCAAGACCATGACAGGAATAAAATTTAAAAAAAAAAAATTGCATTTTTGTGGCAGGACTAAAAAGATGAGTTCACATTGAATTGCCAAGATATTTGTGCCTGAGCCATGTCATCTTAACCTTGATTTTTTATGCAATGTACCAATTGAAGTGTCCAGTTGGTTACAAAGACCAGACTTATTATATATTAGTTATATAATGTAATTACCAAGGAATGAGCAGTGAGTCTTTTTGATACAAAAACTGAAAGTACTGTAGACATTAAAATTATGTGCTTGGTATAGGAACAAATGTTATTTTATACAAAATGCTAAAGTATGATTGTATTTGGGTATATTTAAAATATACAAGGCCCATATTTTATGTGGCAAATATCTTTTGTCGCTTCACAGACCATTGCATATGGTTATATGCAGTGCAGTGGTCACATTACTTGTAATTGGCATGACTTGGAGTCCGCACATTGTAGTGCAATGTATTGCAGTTATATTAGATTCTTACCACATTCAGAGAAGTTACTGGAAATTGTTGCCTTCAGCTTGCAAACATACATCACACCTAACAAACACATTCATTGCCCATCATTGGTCTGCTGGTGAATATGCAGACACTACATCCTGAATGCTTTCAGATTGCATTCAATGTGGGGATCATTAGTATACATTTTATCCTTCTGTTTGCATCACAAGTAATGGACCCATTAATCCTAGCTGCACTCCTAGCACACCATACATCAACCATATCATCATTATTCTGTGGGTTCACATTTCCACTGAGTTTAAACCAGTTAAACCACTAAACATAATGAATGTGGGGTCTGTGATGGACTGTTGATACCTGATGAACATGGAACAACCTCTCTGTGGAAATGTGGGCACAGGTGGATTGCCAGGTGTGCCAATTTAATTGTGATAATCTGGCTGATAGGATGATATTTACCACATCAAGTAAGGACCCTGTATTCTTATTATATGAAAGGAGATTACAGTAGATTATACTTGGTTACAGCATTGCCATTAGAAAAACAGAAAACCATTGTTCCAACTACTTTAGTTTTAAAGGCAAAAAAACAGATATTGAAAACAAAATCTGAGGAAGATGTGCAGGCACCACCAGTCAAGAAAGTGCGCCGTGTTCTTCCAGAACATGAAGGTCATTACAAAATCACAATGCCATCTGGATCAACGCCTCGGACCCAGAAGATTTTAGCGAAACAGGAATTGTGTAAGTACTACCATAAGAGGAACCATGTCATTAGTGTTGCGCTAGACACCCAGTTTACAGTTTTTTTATTTCTTCAGTGATGCAGAAAAAGAAGACTGTTTTTGACAGGCTGGGGGATGGATCTGTTACAAGCACAACAGAAAGTGAAGGCCCAAGTATTACAATCACTGGTTTGGGCTTCAGTATTGTGAAACCTGCTAACAGCACATTGGAGAAGGTAATTTACTACTACTACTACTAATAATAATAATAATAATAATACAATTGCTGCTGCATGATTGAACACAACTTCTGAATATTGGAGTACATATAAAGTGCTTTTAATGAGGGTAATTTTATTATGCATTAAGGTACTGCGAACATCAGTATCAAAATTGAAAGTGTGTTTTGCATTGATACAGCAGTCATCGGTATTCTCACGACTGGGTGAGAAATCTCAAGTGTCTTCTACATCAAATCAGGACATGTTGCAAGATAAAGACTATACAGAGGACACCCCAGTCCCCAGAGAGTCTGTGTTGCCCTATGCTGGAGTGTTCAAACAAGAACCAAGGAAGAAAATTGTGAAAAAAGTTCCAATACAGAAAAGTAAGAAACATTTTCTTTTAAAAAAGGTGTCTTGTTACATACAACACTCTGGGGAGCTAAAACATTCTTTTTACAGGATGGAGATCAAATTATAATTTAAGGTAAGTTGTACAAGGAACTTTATATTTATCAGAATAGCATCTCCTTGTTTGTGAGAATGGATCTGGTGATATGTTGTAATTATTTTTAGTTGCACTTTATAAAACATTGAATTTATGAACAGTCTTACAGTGTCAGGTCATTCACATTTTAAAAAAATGTTCTGTAACACCATGCTTACCGTGACAACCTCACTTGTTGTGACAGTGGATGGCACAGGACCTAATACACAAGACTGACTACTTTTCAGCCTTTCCTACAGGTCAGTCAGACATTTTTGGTTACTACATGTTTGTAGCTATCCAAATAACTCCTTGTTAAACAAAATGTTCTTTAGAAAATCACATGATTGGTGAAACCACCATGTGCAAAAGTATGAGTGTGTGGAAGATATGGGGTTAGGAAACCAAAGACGCCTGAAGTATGATATGTTAATTAGTGTTTAATAATCACAAAAGCATTTGTGTCTATGTATCCTGGAATGATATCACTGTTTCTAGCTGGAAGCTGACATGGTAATAAAACGATTTAGATTTCTTGTCAGATTGGGAGACAGACTGTTTTGTGCAGAAAATGATGAACTGTGATTGCTTTGTCTTCTGTATGGTGCTATAACAGCCTCCATCCCTTGTTTATGTTGCAGACTGCTATTCATTACATGACTGACTAAGTCATCCACCAAGTCCAAGGACTCATTTATATTGACTTGGCTGTGATGTATGATTTCCAGTGTCCAGTGACAGTAATGAAGTTCTTCAGATTTGCACTGTAGACAAAGTGGTAGATGCAGCAAGTGTCGGTTTTTTGTTTGTTTGTTTGTTTTATTTTATTTTATTTTATTTTATTATGTAATGATTTCTTGGTGGAGCAGATCCAGGCATGAGGTGGTGGTGTTGGACAGATGCTCTCCTTGTATATTTGGATGGGTGAGACCCAAATCTTGTGGATTCTCTGGGGCATTATCAAGGACAAGAAGCATCTTAAACGTTAGTTTCTTGAACTTCCGGTACAATTTTCAATCCACCCTATTCTTAAGCAAGACATCCCATTGTATTTGAATATACTATAAATAAAACTACATAAAAGCAATTCTAGACACAGCTTTATTAATAATTTGTCAAAAGTGACATGTTTCAGCTTTGTAAGCCATCTTCAGGCTGAATACACAGTTGCGGTATGAACTGTACATTACAATGCCATAGGAGGTTTCAACAAGCTCTCGTCTTACATCATAGTGGAATGTTGTAAGAAGTAATATACATGAAACAGGTTTTAAAAAATATAAATAGGTTTTACAAAATATGTGAAATTTCACATATTTTGTAAAGCCTTTTTAATATATATCACTTCTTATAATATTCCATTATGATGTAAGACGAGATCTCGTCGATACCACTTACGGCATTGTATTGTATAGTTCATACCACATTTGTGTGTTCAGCCTAAAGATGACTTAAAAAGCCATAACATGTCGCTGATGATACATTATTAATAAAGTTGTGTCTAGACTTGTTTTTATATAGTTTTTCAATGGTAACTCACCCTTTACTGGCATTACCTTTGGCATCACCACAGCACCAATGACTGACAACCATTTCTGTGTCACATTTTTGAGCCATATCTTTTTGAGGAAGGGTTGACAATGCCTTGTGCAGCAATTTTCACTCTCAGTGGCGCACTTATGTTAACACTTCCTGTGATTTTGTCTTCACATTTCTTGATGGAACAAATCGTGGATTCTTAAACATCAATATGGCAACTGACTCCAGCAATTCCCATTCCCTTCTCCAACTTGTCTCATGCTGCTACTTACTGTAACAGGGTCATAACTTTTCTTGTTATCCATAAGCACTTGCTCAGGACATAAATCACCTGCTTCAGATGTATATGATAGAAGCAAGAGGACATCAGTTCTGAAAATTATGAAAAGTACAGTCAAATTGCGTTCCTTATTGCACAGAACATAGCTCAGCTACTGACATGTGAATGACCAGCAGGCAGGTGCATCCTCTTGTATATTACTCCAGGCACGTACAGATACAAAACCACAAATACCATAAAAGACCTACACTGCAGTACGCAAGTTTGGCCACAATAATTCTTACACAGATAAACAAAACCACTATGTACAAACCTGCAAATGAGGATGTAATTGCAGTGATGTTCATGTGACATTTACCCAGATCATGGCCCAAACTGTATAAAACACGCAACTGAACAAGACTTGCGCAGGAACAAAACACAGTACTTCCTACTTTTGGTACACTTAATGTTGATCTTAACTTTTACTCTTTATTCTGTTATGTATAACAAGTTTTATATTAATATTGTATTCATTTAGTAGATTCATTTACATCATAGTCTTACTAACTTGGTATAATTATGCATGGCTCAGGTGGTTAAACACCAGCCCCTCTCCACCACAGAGGTCCAGATTCAAATCCTCGGCCAATCCGTGTTGCATTTGTGGTGGACAAAGTGGCAGTGTAGCAGGTATCATTGTAGCAATTTATGGCATTGTTAAGCAACATTTTTAAGAAAGAATTGATTTTAATATAGAAATTAATGGCCTGATGATGACAGGTCTGTGTTTATTGTGTTACTGTTCACGCAGTTATGCAATAACATTTTGCACGGTTGCTGTGTAGACATTAAATAAAAAGTACTGTGTGCATGCATGTTTGTATTTAAAGATGCAGGCACAATAAATGTCCCAGTATAAAGCCAGAATTTCAGATTTGTATGTTATTGTTAGATTATTCTTTACTTCTCACTTATTTTCACAGTTAAAGTTCCCACAATGCAGGCTGATATAGAATCAGCCAGACAGCTCATAACAGAGGATGGCCGTGTTGTATCCAAGATGGTCCAAGTGCAGGAACGACTTGGACCCTCAGTGTCTGATGGCAGGAGTTCATTGCAAGCTGTGAAATCTCCAGACAATGTGAAAGTTGTCAAGAAGATTATCAGAGCCAACAAGACAACAGCAGGAATTCTGGGTAAGATGTATGGATGTTTAAGATAATTAGAGAAACCTTCAGAATAGTAATCATCAACATCCTTTGTAGTGGCTAGCTGGATGATTTTGTTACCTTATATTCCCTTGCACAGCCATTTGCAAGGGGAAACTAATAGGAATATGATACACATGTAAGGTACCTGAAGTGGATATTGTTCTGAGAGACAGATAGAACACAGCAGCATTGGAAATACTGTTCATTATGCTGGCTTATCAGGATGTGAGAACCATTTCCGCAAGAGAATGTGATGTGAATGTGTGCTGCCCCGATAAGGAACATGTTGATGTCAGTCTTCGTAGGATGGTGACTGCGTAGTGCAGTAGATGCCTAATTATCTGACTTCCAGTTATTAGACATTCCTTTTTATTTGATATGCAATGTTGGTGGAATGTTGTGTTATATTTACCTGCATTCATTTCACAACAGTCTTGATACGTTACCAACTGGAAGCCCATTATGTAACAGAATCAAATACACTCATTGTTAATTGTTACATCGTGCTTTGTGACTGGCTTCAGTTGCATGATGCACTTGTGCTTTAGTTTGTTGATTGAAGTTACTAGTTTCCCATGTAGTATAGGGAATGTCTCAAATGAAAAGAGAAGGAAAGTGATTGTTTATATGGAATAAGATCTTGAAGCCTTACAGAGACTTAGAAAAGGGCAAAATTATGCAAAAAGTGGCAGATGAACTGGTGTTGTCTCAGTTACTCTTCGTATTTGGAAGAGGAAAAGAAGTTAAATTGAAAAGTGGTGTTCCATCAGAGCTTCAGATGAAAGCTTGAAGGAAAGAAAGCTGATGAACAATTTGAATATGAAAAGGTGAGTGAGCTTTATTTTTGTAGTTCACACAAAGCAAGAGAGGTGCACTAATGACTGAACCTCTGAATAGGAAAAGGCTTTAATTTTTAGTAAGGAGTATAATGAAGAATTGACTTCACAGCTGGATAATTAGCTTGAAGAAATGTTACAGAGTGAGGTGGCTCAACATGCAGAGAAGAACTGTAGGTAGATTCCTGAAATTCAGAATAATAGGATTGGAAGAGAGATTTGTTATTAGAGAACAAGTGGAGAAGCATGGCAATAACATAAGAATGACAGAGTCTATCTACTAGCAAGAAGGAAGGAAGTGACTGACACGATGGAGAGAACCACATTAATGGCAATCTTGGTGCTGTCTACAAGTTATGCATGTAGGAAGGTTCACCGTATGTTAACCATTGTGAGTGGTGCTCGAGTTATATTAACACTAATGTGCCAGTAAGTTTCTAATGTCTCGTTCTGCTTTAATAAGTTACTAGTGAGAGTATGTAATACATAATGAAAGGGACTAGGGAAATTCATTGTAGAACTTATTTTAAATTATACTGACTTGAGAGTTAAGGATTTTGATTAATATGAAAAAGGCTGCTTCTCCCTTATTTCTCCCCTGCAAACCCAAGGCCTTACAAGAGTGCCTGTAACTGCTTGGAATCATTATAGCTTAGGCCGATCTCACATGACCTGATCCCTTTAAAACACTTTCTAAATTGTGAGGTGTTGGGAGCTATTACCCTTGTAGCAGAAAGACCACTCCAGTGGTGTTTCAAGTTGCTATGTGATAAAGTGGTAACGGCAGCATGATTATTTTATCCGCTTGCATTACCTTCTCTTTGAAACATGATAGAATGGTCTTATAAATAATGAACTTTGGTGACGTGAGCAGCTATACCATTGTCATGTAACTGGATGCAATGTAAAAGTGCTTCTTTCAACAGCTCTGACTTCTGGTGCAGAAAAGTCACCTCCTTGCTGTAAGAGAAGCAAAGAACAAATGAGGATTCTTGACTGGCGTAATGCCTCAGGTAAACCATAAACTAAAAATGACTCTTACTGGAAAATTCAAAAAGCCTGACGACTTCAAAAATGCAGCTCCACCAGCATTTTGAGTTTGGTACAGTAGCCAAAAAAGTGAGTGGATGGACCCAAAAAGTTTTCTGTTTGTGGTTCACTGAATTTGTTCCTTCCTTAGAAAGTTTTTTTTTAAAACCGACAAGGAAAGGAAAGCAGTTCTTGTCATTGGTAATGCTCATTTCTTCCTACTGAAAAGGAACTGAAGAGTGGGGATGTAAGAGTGATATTCCTGATGCCATATGTCACCCAACTCAAATGTCACTCAGCTGGTTGACATATGGTGGTGTTGCCTAATTAGGCGATACTTGATGGTGTCAGCCTGTGAACCAAGGTGCACTGAACAAAAAATATTGATGTAGACTTCTTCAGTCACTTACAAAAGTTATTGATGGTGAGGAGGTGTTTGAAGAACATAAACCTGAGACATGTTTATTGGATACTGCAAGCTTGGGAAGTAGATCAGGCAAAAGAGACTGGCACAGCCATGGAGAAAGTTACATGGAAAAAAAGAAAAACAAGTTGGAGATAAACTGGCAAGGAAATGGTGGAGGAAAATTGTAAATTCTTGTTCCCCTCTCAAAACTTATATAAAACTGTGAAGTTGCGATAATAGCGACATACAGGAATGGCTGGATCGGAGTTGAACAACATCTGACAGCCAGATAGTGTATATTGTGAATCGTGTTAGTGGGTGACAGCCATTTAGAAAACACTACTGAAGGACAAAGCAAGCTAATGGAATGGCTTTTAATCATTCTATTAGTGGGGGACTGAAGGCTATTGAGACTGCACTTGCATACAACGCAAGGAGGTGACCACTAAACATACTGCTTTTCAAGCTTTGACGTAATCTAGCCTCTAAGAAAAGGAATGAAGCGTATAAACATATGCCCATTACTTATTTCTTTAAAAAAGTAAATTTTTATATACCAACCTACATTATATTAAATTTATGTGTGGGGGTTGAATCATCATTACATTTTTATTTCATTCCTTGTATTTCCATCATAGTGTAGTAACAAATTCAGTTATGTACTGAGTCGATGTTTACTGTTACTGTTTGCATTAGAATTCCATATTACTAGCATTTTAATTTTGTGACTGTCCTTCGGTCATGTTTAGGTTGAATAATCAGGACTCAGATATATTTAATGGAGTCACTGAAGTATATATTTTTACAAAACCTGCTACAAATTACACAAACAAAACACGTTTCTCCATATTCTATAAATAAAAAAGTAAGAGGGTTACAACAGATCTTTGGACTTTTATCTTTAATTAACATCACCCTCAATCAGTTCCAGAATGAAATACAAATTTTGAAGGTAAAAATGAAATTGTGAACACTTGAAATATTGTAAGTGTGAACTTTTAAGGCCAACACCATGGCTGCTGCTTTCATGCTCAGGTCACGATTGCGCCACAATCTGTTCGGTAATTCCAAGTCCACCAAATTTCCATCTACTTGTTGTTTTGATGTATTGTGAGATTCCCTACAGTTCACCGATAGCTCATATCTATGGAGATTTTGAGCATAAATCTTCATAGTCAAGTTTTTGACTTTAAGTTTGGAACATGCAGATCTAAACACAAGTTTTGCTACGCATCAGGACGTTGGAGGAGACTTCATCTCTCTTTCTGGTGTGTGAAGTTTTACTTATTGCAGAAAATTCTTTTTCCATTCCTACTTTCTCCCATTTGATGAGTTGCCACTTTTCAGTTATAATTTCGCTGTAACCCCATTCTGGTTACCAGGTCATGCTGGTGACAGTAGTATTGAGGCAGCTAATGCTGACGCACTGGACACCACTCTCTAATGTATGTTTTTACCTTTTGTTTTGAATTTGGATTTTGGAACTCTACCATCAGCCTATTTTTGATAAGTGGCAAAGGGACTGGGATCATACGCTAGGTAATGTGAAGTGAAACCAGTAATGCACCCACAAGTCTTGTTATTCAGCTTATAGCAAAGAGATTGCCGTAACTTCAGCATGGGACGACGACAAACATCTGACACATGGCTGCCTCTATTCAGTAACCCACCTCCCATGTTTCCCTGTAATATATACCCAGATTTCAGTATATTTTAGTTGATTTACCAAGGTATGTAATCAAATGCAAACTGGTTTGCCTGCCACACACACACAGTCAGTGAAATGCTATGTAATGTTCGATGTTTTAAGCAAAGTTTTAGCCCTTTCACAAAATCCTTAGTTTATGTGCCAAATATTAACTATCATGTACAGTTGGCAAACTGTTTGCTTACAGTGTAGCTGACTCAGCTAGGCACCTACCACTTGCACTGTTACAGAAATATTTTGTCTGTTCAGAGTGGTGTTTTGTAGTTATATTAATTAATTCCAATTCATGAGCTGATTTTACATTTGGCTTTGTCATTGTTCATGTTTCAGTACCGTACGTGAATGTTTGATTTGAGATTTTCATAGCAGTGGAGATACATATATTGGCACACTGAGTTATGGCACCATGTAGTCAGGTACTGTGTTACTGTATCCATCTTCAGAGTAAAAGATTTCGACACTGTATAGGGAGGCAGTATGATTCTTCAAATTCCAAGCTACCAGACTACATTAGTATCATAATGCAGTAGGCCATCAGAGGTTTGCGATATTCTTGTCTTTTCTGGACTTGTGTTCTTTATTTTCATTTGACAGTTGAATAACTAAATGCAGTGACTTACATCATTCTGTTGTTAATCGCTTTCATACCTCTTTTTGTCTTTAAACCATATGAGTAAAACAAACTGAGGCATTTTGAAAGTAAAACTGTTCCAGAGATTAACCAGCATTTATGCAAGCACATTAACCATAACAGTCAATGCAGTTAATACTGATTTCTATCTATAGCAAATCCTACGAATGCAAAGAAACTGAGTGTTAAAGCGCGGCTTGGCAGCTCTGATTCAGAAACCAGTCCATCTACAACTACAGAACCAGCTGTTAGAAGAAAGAAGGTATGTTGCAGTGAAATATCTTAAGATGAATATCTAATCATCAGTAAATGACCATCAAGGTACACTGTTCAAAAAAGGGGAGAAAATACAATGTGTGCAAAATACGCAAAATACTTGAAAGGAAACAGTAAAATGTAGTTTGGACTGGATGTTTATGGCAGACAATCAGATATTCTGCAGCTCATTGAGTCTGAAACTGGAGGGTAAGCAAACAGTATAGAAGCACAACATGAGACGAGTTATATTAACTGCTCTTAAACATGTATGCATGTGAGAAGTAGATTTCTGTTCTTTCTTGCCTTAATTTTTAATTTGCACACTAATTTTGTTGCAGATTATTTTTTTGAAAAAACCTAGTGAGAAGGTCACAAGTGCCAGAAACAGGGTCCTGGAGCCAAGTTTAAATACTGCAGCAAGAAAGAGTGTTACATTTGGTGGTGTAACTAAGAAAACATTTATGCCAAGAGAAGCTATTACTAGCAGTACAAATGACGGTCTACGTGCATTGTCAAATTCTAAGCCTGTCACATTGAAAACTGGTGTGTTCAGCCGTCTTGGATCATGACACTGAGAAGCAGTGCAACATTCAGTATACTCTTAAGGAATGTATCAAAGCAATTATCCTGTGAAATGTCTACATCCTGACCAGAAGAAGGTAGTGCAATGATGACAAACATATGGTCTGATTTTTGTTGCACCATACCAAGGTGGTTTTATATTCTGTGATACAGTATCAAATTGCAGAAGATATGTAACCTTCTCGCTCTTCTTCTGTGAACTGTGGAATCATTGCTACATTTACTTTACCAGTTTTGTTTGTACATAAATAAATGACAATTTAAAATTTAGATGGAAAGAATAAGATCTGTAAGCAAGAATTGTCACCTTTTTGTCTTGGCCAAAAATGATAGCAAGGAGCTGAAATTTTTGGTACATTAATTTTTAGCTTTCATACCTTGGAATAAAGTTCATTAAAGTCTGCCAGGTGGCAAGGATGTAATCAGTTTCCAAAACTGTGTGTGATCATGAAGCATATAACAGTGTTTTCTGAGTTCATAATGGCAAAGAGGATAGCAGTGGGAAATATTCATCAGTATCTCAAAAGCATTTACAGAATGCACTGTCAATAGAAACACAGATGGATGCTGGACAAAATGTGAGATTGTCAGACAGAAGAAATGCTGACCTAGATGAACCACACAGCAGCTGCCCAGACTTAGTCTTGGCAACTGATCGTGTGCAACATGCTGATGAAATCATTTAGAGGGAGCAACATGTTCCTTACAGGGAGTTATGACTGCAGCTTAGAAGCATTGAAGGAACTCTCAACACAGTAACACAGCAATGGGAATACAGAAGTCTGTTCTTGGTTTGTTCCACAGCAGTTGACACCAGAACAAAACAAAAGAAGCAAGTTGTTTCAAGTGAGTTGGACTATGTTGCCCTGTCCACCACACAACTCTGATGTGGCCCTTTTGAACTGCCATTTCTTTGATCCAGTTAAGAATGCCATTCATGGATGAAAGTTCAGGGATGGTGACGAAGGGAAGCAGTGCTTATAAATAAAATCTCTGGCTGTTCCTTTACCACACTTCAGCTTTTTCCAGTCATTTTTGGCTTAGATAAAAAAAAAAAGTGGGACAGGCTGTTTCAAGTGAACCTTGTATTTGGCTTGATGTACATTTTTCCAATTGCAATTTCAGATGTACTTCTTCAAATTTAAGTGTTGCATTCTTGTACCTCCATGATACCAACCAGTAGGAAAAAACAGATCCTAAAAGTCAGTTCTCTCTTGTAGTCTGATCAGCTCACCTTATGCTGTCTTGAGATTTATATGTGTGACATGCTTGAACCTTAATGGATCAAGATGGGACATATTGCTATTTTTCAGGTCCTGTGTACCTTGCGTAACTGTGCTAGTAAATGATGGCAAAGAGGAGAGAGACCTTTGTATCTACACAAAGCAAGTTGTGCATCTACCAGCAGCAGTTTCACTGGCCTCTCTTATGCCAGTTATAGACTGCTGAGACTGACATGCATGACTTTTGTTGGATTCACTATTGTGAGATCTAATGTTCTCATGATGCTGACTATGAAAATGGGAAGTGTAATCTTGTAAATATGTACCATACTTTCAAAGGAACCCACCATCTCCATCTTCCAGATAGAAGGTATACTGTTAGGAAGAGTACCCAAACAATACATGGTGATCCCAATGAATGGAGGTAGTAGGTTCTTCTGAAATGCCTGTATGTATGTGGGACTTCA
>Ga0123355_10007862_pt1 | contig 16057 bp, 16 predicted proteins | sample TergutEmb28metaG_3_FD_89872 | JGI IMG/M metagenome (GOLD analysis project Ga0123355, IMG submission 89872) | Embiratermes neotenicus P1 segment gut microbial communities from Petit-Saut dam, French Guiana - Emb289 P1 | ecosystem: Host-associated > Arthropoda: Insects > Digestive system > Gut ...
AATTACGCGGCGGAGTCAAAATCTTCGATTTTGCTAACGACACCTGTGTCAAAATTGCCGAAATCTTGATTTCGTTGCAATTGACGGCTAAAGTGAGCGTAAGCGAGTCGGGAAAGATTAGCGAGATAAGCCGCCGTTTCAGTCGAGCCTGCGGCTTTTGCCGCCGCAGGCACTTGACTGTGAGGATATTGTTTGCAGTCCTTATGAAGCGGCGCGCTTTTAATAGCGCCATAGCGCGTTTGCGCCGCCATGTTTTGGTAAAACTTTTTTAAAAGTTTTTCGTGGATTGAGGCAGAACCATCGAAATCTTGATTTCGCTAATGGTTCGCCCTTGAGGACTTCCCAAGAATTCAAGGCGTTTGGTGCCGCAGAATGATTGGCTGAAGTCTACCGCAAGGACTTCGACAAGTCCTTGTCGCTCTGCAGTAGCCGCCGCACATATGTGCTTGTCAGCGCAAGACAGCCCGCGCCCGCAGGGCGCAAAATTAATACTGTATATCCAAATGCCTAAATTCTATCGTAACAATACTGCCGGCGTCCACCACCGCGCCCGCCGCAGGGAACTGCGCAGTGCAGATCACACGTCCTTGCTGGTGCGCGGGTCCGCCTCTTATTCGAATATTCAGCCCCGCGTTAACAATCGCACGGTTCGCGTCGGCGACAGACATATCTACTACGTTCGGAACCGTAACCTGCCGCGCGTTCGCCCCTTCGGTGTGCAAAATAATTGTCGAATTCCTCGCCAGCGGCTCGCGTGGGCGCGGAATTTGCGAAAGCACAACGTCGCCGTCGCCGTGGAATTGCGCGTTTAGTCCGGAATCGCGTAACGTCCTCTGCGCTTGCTCCCTCGTCATTTGGGTTACGTTTGGAACCGGAACTTCCATATTCGCGATTTCTTCCTGCGTAAATTCGGGCTCAATGCCAAGATACTGCAAACTTTCTTCCAAAATATTTCTAACCACCGGCGCGGCGATAACTCCGCCGAAATAAGACGCGCCACGCGGCTCATCAAGTATAACCAAAACAGCAATCCGCGGATTGTCAGCCGGCGCAAATCCTACAAACGACGCGATATAATTTCGCAATCCACGCGGAATTTTTTCACTCGTTCCCGTTTTTCCCGCAACGCGGAAGCCGGGAATATACGCGTTACGCCCCGTTCCACTGGTCACGGTGGTTTCTAAAACGGCATTCAGTGTATCGCTTGTTTCACGCGAAATAATCTGCCGAATAATCTCCGGCTCGAAACTTTGAACAACGTTTCCGTCCGAATCGGTCAACTGCCGAACCAAACGAGGCCTAAACAAATTCCCGCCGTTCGCCATTGCGGAAGTTATGCTGATTAGTTGTAGCGGCGTCACTTGGAACCCCTGCCCGAACGATGACGTTACAAGTTCAAGTTCGTTAAAGTTGTTGCGATTAAAGAATATGCCCGACGTCTCGCCCGGAAGTTCAAGCCCTGTTCGTTGAGTGAATCCCATTCCATGCATATAACGATAAAACGTATCTCGTCCCATCCGTTCGGCAATTTCAATAACCATAGGATTGCAAGAATTTTGCACCGCTTCAGCAAAAGTTTGCATTCCGTGACCGTTCCGATTGTGACAGCGTATTGTATAAGTCCCGCGCCTCACCGCGCCGCTGCAATAAAACCGATCATTCAGGCTTACGACGCCTTCTTCCAACCCCATTGCCAATGTTGCGATTTTAAATGTCGAACCCGGCTCGTAAGAGTCAACAACCGCCTTATTTCTCCACATATAGTTAAGTCGCATTTGATGCAACATGCTATTCAGCGTACGTTCTCGCTCTTCGCCGTCAAGCTCGGCAAGCCGCTCACTGTCAGCCGTCGAAAGATGCGCCTCGCTAAAAGCGTCAAACCGCGCAACCATTCGCGGGTCGGTTGATAGTTCAAGCGGCGCGTTCAAGTCGAAATCCGGCTGTGTCGCCATCGCCAAAACTTCCCCGGTCTGAACGTCCATAACAATCGCCGCCGCGCCCATTGCCAAATTATGCTCAATTAGCGCGGTTTCCAAATGTTTTTCGGCAAAATGCTGTATCGCCTCGTCTATCGTTAAAACTAGGTTCAGTCCGTCCTGCGGACTTATATATCGCTCGTATCTATGCGCCATTTCGCGACCGGCGGCGTCTCTTGCGGAAACCACTCGCCCCGGCGTGCCGCGCAAATATCTGTCAAACACAAGTTCAAGCCCGTTAAGTCCTTGATTGTCCATCCCGACAAACCCGATTACGTGCGACGCGAAATTATTGTATTGATAATGTCGCATAACATCTTCGTCAATGTTAATTCCTCTGATTCGATTCTCTTCAACAAACGCGCGAACTGCGTCAGCCTGCTCTTTTTCCACTCGACGACGGATAACAACGTTTGCAACTCTTTGGTTTAACCGATTGTAAATTACATCTCTGTCCATTTCCAAAATTTCAGAAAGTCCGTTCGCGATTAAGTTTCTTCTCGCCGCGTTAGTCTCCTCGTTAGTGCTTGAGTTAATATCAGCAGGGTCGGCGGTGATTTGCTCGACCGTTCTGCTTGTCGCAAGCGGAACTCCGTTCCTGTCGTATATCGTTCCTCGCCGCGGCGCGATAATTCTGTCGCGAGTTTGCTGTTCAACCGCCGCACGCCGCAAATTCTCGCCCTGAACAATTTGTATCCAGCCGGTTCTTACAATCAGCGCCAACAGAATAAACCAAAAAATAGCCAGTATAAGATTTATCCTGGCACGTTGTTTTCTTGTTAATTTATTAGCGCGGCTTACCAATTAAAGTCCCCCCGATTTGTGTGAAATCACGCAACCTTCCGTCGAAAACGCACGGTCGGGTATCCTTTATACACGCTCCCGTGCGTTTTCGACGAAATTTTACGCAATTTGACACAAATTTAATTTCTGTACAATCTATTAATATTGCTGTCCTCACTATTTAAGAACAAAAACTGTCTGCATCTGCCTAATTCAACGTTTCTATCGCTCTAATCAAAATTCCCGGAACTCCATGCAGGATTCCATCTTCAACAGATACTCTGTTATTGCTTTGATAAATCCTTTCGCCGAAATTGGTGGTATTCATATCTATATAAAACATCTGATGCCGCTCGACTCTTCTCATTCCGAATTGTTCTATAGCGGTTTGCTCTATGGCGGCAAGGTCCATGCTTCTGTCAATCTGAAGCTGTAATTGCTGATTTATATTTTCGACTCTGGCAAGCTCTTCTCGCGCCACGCGCAGTTCAACTCCGGTATCCTGTATCTCGACATGCCGACTTACAAGAAAAAATCCGATAGCAAAGGATATAACTATGTACAGAAATAGTTTACCTCTTGAAGTGCCTTTTTTCTTCGGTTTTTTCGCGGGCGTTTGAGAAGAAGTATGTTCCAATCGCGGACTTGGCTCGTGCGCATGCCGCAACGCTCTATTTACTGCCATAGTTTCACCTCCGTTTTCACAGGCAATCAATGAGTGCCCTTACAATTTTTCTATAACTCTCAACTTCGCGCTGTGCGCGCGATTGTTAAATTCCAATTCGTCATCACTCGCTATAATCGGTTTGCGGGTAATCGTTTTCCCTCTCGGCTCTTTTCCGCAAACGCAAATGGGAAAATCTCCCGGGCAAGTGCAGCCGCGAGAGAGGTCAGCGAAAACTTGTTTAACAATTCTATCTTCAAGGGAGTGAAAGCTTATAATACACAACCGCCCTCCCGGGTTCAACACTTCAAAAAAATCATAAACTGCGTTTTTCAGCAACGCGATTTCGTCGTTAACCTCTATACGAATCGCCTGAAACGTGCGTTTCGCCGGGTGCTTGTCCGCATATTTTCCGCCCGGCACGGCAGATCTTATAATATCCACCAACTCGAATGTCGTCTCAATCGGTTTCTCTTCCCGCGCCTGCGCAATCTTCCGCGCAATTCTGCGAGCGAACCGCTCTTCGCCGTAGTCGAATATAACTTTCGAAAGTTCAGTCTCATCATAAGTGTTAACCACAGTATACGCCGACTTTGCCGCCTCGGTATTCATTCGCATATCAAGCGGCGCGTCTGTGTTATAGCTAAATCCTCGCTCGCCTTTGTCCAACTGATGCGACGACACTCCCAAGTCTAAAATCGCGCCGTCTATCGATTCAATCTCCAAATCGCTCAAAATATCTTTTATATTCCGAAAATTATCCCGAACAATCGTAAGATTTGCCCCGAACGGCTCAAGCCGCGCTGTCGCGGCGGCAATCGCCTCACCGTCTTGGTCAATTCCGATCAATCGCCCGTTATCAAGCTTTCGGCAAACTAATTCCGCATGTCCACCGCCGCCAAGTGTTCCGTCAACGTAAACGCCGTCGGGATTGATATTCAATAATTCTATACTCTCGTTTAGTAGAACTGATATATGCTTAAAATTCATATATACCTCAACCCCTCACGGGAATTTTTTGACTTTCGAATATATTAGAGCGCGTGGAATGGTGCAGACTTGCCTGCTTACATTCCCAGCTCTTCCATCATTTTCGCAAGTTCTTCCGAGTTAAATTTCTCGTCGTTCGAAAATTCCGCCCATTTTTCCTTGTCCCAAATTTCAACATGCGTGTTAACACCGATAATGACAACTTCTTTTTTAAGCTCCGCATGTTCTCGCAAAGTTGCAGGAATCAACGCTCTGCCCTGCGTGTCAAGCTCACACTCCGCCGCTTCCGAAAATATTTTTCGCTTCAACGCTTTCGCAACCGCGCCTCTTTTTGACGAAAGTTCGGTGCTAAACGCTTCCCACTCAGTTTTGGAATATATATTTATGCAGTTATCGCTGTCTTTGGACGCAACAAAGCTATCCCCCAAGTTTTCACGGAACTTTGCGGGGATAATCACTCGTCCTTTAACGTCAATATTATGATAATATTCACCTATCAGCATAACATTTCTCCTGTTATGATTTTCAATCACCACTTCGTGACACTTTTCACCACTTCGTGTAATACTACCATATTTTTTCCAACAATGCAATAGTTTTTTCGAAAATTTTATTAAAAAAAGAGCCTTTTGGCTCTTTTTTGGTTAAATTTATATTAAATTCATATTAAATTTGCGTTAAATCTGAACCTTTTTGCAAGTCTGAGTTTACAACATCTCAATCGCAATTTCCGCCGTCTTCAACGCTTTTTCTTTTGCGGCTTTACTCACAAGCGCAAGTTTTTCCGAGATTTCGTCTCTCTTCTCCACAATTTCGTCAATATATCTTTGAACCGCCACAACGTCAACATTTTCAACATTTTGCTTATACGATTGCCGAACATCGTCCATAAATGCTCCAACTTTGGGGTCATAAACAAGGCCCACAACCGGAACTCCCATGCTCGCCGCGTAAATCAAAGTATGAAGCCGCATTCCGATAATAAACTCCGCCCGAGAGATGATTCCTAAAATTTCCTCAATCGGCAAATCTTTAGTCAAAACGCTACCGCAATCTGCCTGCTTCAAAATGCTGTCACATATCGGGAAATCCACCGACTGCTGCATAGGAATAAACAGTGGCAAAATTCCGTGCTTCTTTTGCGCGTACGAACATATTTGCGCGAGTTTTTGTTCGAACTCCGCGTCGTTATTTTTCCACGGACGAATCGAAATCACGCAATATTTCTGCTCGCTTTTAATACCGCAACCATCCAAAACATGCTCGATACTCGTCGCCGATTCCAAGTAAAACGCAGGGTCGGCGGTAACGGTAACATTCGCGGTCGAAATTCCCAACTCTTCAAGCACCGTACGCGAGTTTTCGTCACGCAAAGTGATACAGTCAACTCGACGTAAAGCCTCAGCAACGCGCTTTCGATTCTTAGGAAAAACAATCGGACCGATTCCGTTCGAATAAAGCATAACTTTCGCTTTGTTTTTCACCGCGCGCTTAATTATCCAAAGGTAATACATAAGCGATTTATTGCTTGTAATATCTTGAATCAAGCTTCCACCACCGCTTATAAGCAACTTCGTTTGCTTCAAAGTGCGGCTGATTTTCGGAAAATCAAACCGATAAATCGAATTTACGCCATACGTCTTCGCGGTTTCCTGCGGATTTTGCGATAGAACCGTTATGGAAATATCCTTTTTCAATTCCCGCAAACTGCTTATCATCGCTTTAAGCAAAGCGTCGTCGCCACTATTGCGATAACCGTAATAGCCGGAAATAAGCACGTCAACCGGTCGATTTTCTGTAATCGCTTGCTTATAAACGACAAACGCGTCGTTTGCCATGCGCTCAACCGAGTAATCGTTCGCGACAATCGCTTGCCCAAATTCGGATATTTCTTTTAAACTCTCGACCGACATATCCAAAAGCGCGCGAATATCCTTTTCCAGCTTTTCGGTAGTGGTATCACCGCAACCGCGGCAACAAAGGTTTGTTTCCATCGCCGCCTGGAGAGTTGATTTATCAAATATTCCGATATATCCCTCGTTCCCGGCGATGATGGTCGGAACTTCCGCCGCCATGGCTTCCAGCGCCGCGCGCGAAACACCTACAAACACCGTCGCGGACGCGATAAATTTGTTAATATCGGTTCGTCCGCCGGTTATAATAATCGCCCGCCGCCCAAGTTTGCCGTTTGCTTCGTCAGCTTTGCGCTTCACATTGTCAAAATCATCCCCGTCGCCAACGATAACAACTTCCAAATCAGGATTATCTCGGCACAACGCCGGAACGCACTCAATCAGTTTATGCGCCGCCAAACTTCGGCTTTCGTCCATTCGACTAACGTATACAATACGGTTCTTCGCGTCCGAAAAATCAAATTCCGCCGCAATATCGCTGTAATCCACGTTGCGCGAAAATTTTTCAGTGTCGATTCCGTTAATAGTCACCGTAATATTGTTAGACGGCAAATTATAATTGTCAATCAAATATTGACGAATATCTTCGCTCACCGCAAGAGTTTTATCGCCCCATTTAGTCAAAATGTTCCACGGAAATGACGGAACGAAAACCCAATGCGCGGTGGTAACAAACGGAAACTTCAGCCGTCTCTTCAAAAGCGAGCAAATGTATGCCGGAATCCGTGCGTGCGCATGAACAACGTCGAATTTATTGTCCTTAATTATTCGTTTAAGCAGAAAGTAGGATTTTATAATATTTTTCGGGTTCTTATTGTGAAGCGGCACGGTAAAATGCTTAATTCCACAGCTTTCAAGTTCCGCCACATAAACTCCGCCCGACGACGCAACGGATATGTCAATGCCCCGTGACGCAAGAGCGCGACAAAGCTCAACGACATGCGTTTCCGCACCGCCGATGTCGAGACCCATTAAGCACATCAATACTTTCATTGTTTTATCTCCCCTATGGGGCTTGCAAGATAATACGCACATTGCGACGAAAACCACTCAGTCGGGTATAACAATACACGCTTCTGAGCGGTTTTCGCCACAATGCACGCATTCTTTTGCAAGCTTATAAGTCTGTAGTTAGCGAGGACGCCCCCTACGTGTACGCGGCGGTCAGTCCAAAGTCGAAACTGCACTCAATTTCACGCAAACATAAAATCTGTTAGTCCTGTTTTAGTTCTATTTACGAAAAAAGGGCGTGCTTTCGCTCGCCCTTTTTGTAATTTTAAATTTAATCTTCCTGCGGTTCATCTCCATTATGATCTTCTTCATTAGAATGTTCATGGTTTTCTGTAATGCCCTCACCAATCATGTCTGCAAAACTCGACATGTCCCAAATAGAACCATCTTCCATAATAAAGAGGTCGTGACTAACCGTTCCGTCCTCATACACTACGACACCGCCTTCGCCCGCAGTCATTCCGGTAGCATTACCGTCTCCGTCAACGATAGTAACGCCGTCGTCAGCGATGCTCCAACCTGTCGGCCCCGGTTGTTGGGTCATATCATCCCAATCATGGTCGCCGTCCCAATCAATCGGAATAGTAGTATCTGCGCCGCCTCCGTCGCCCATCGCAAATCCTAAAGCAACAGAGTTAATAATAAACAGCGCCGCCATAACTGTTGTAAATTTTTTCAATTTCGCGTCAATTGTTCGGGCTTTATTTTTCCCGAAAAAAGTTTCCGCGCCGCCGGCGATTGCGCCGGATAGGCCTTGTTGCTTCCCTTGTTGCAAAAGAACAATCAAAACCAAAGCAAGCGAAACCACCGCCTGAGTTATCATTAAAGCAAGAATCATTTTATATCCTCCTAAGTTTCAAATACATTGCTATATCAATAGCGGAGTAAAGTATATCATATATTTTCCTTTTTTGCAAGTGTTTTTTCGAGATTTGTTAAAAAATTTAAAAATCACTTGCAATTTCTTGCTTTGAAGAGTAAAATATAAGGCGAGGTGTTGACTTTGATAATCACTTACGAACTTGGAGATTCACTTTATATAAATATGACCAATCGTTGTAGCAACGACTGCGAATTTTGTGTACGCAATTTGCGCGACGACGTAAACGGGCAGGATAATCTTTGGTTAGAGCGCGAACCAACTGTCGAAGAAATCATGGAAGATATCGGTAGGCGAGACTTGTCAAAATACGATGAAATCGTATTTTGCGGGTTCGGCGAACCTATGATACGGCATGACGATGTGTTGAACATTGCCGCGCAACTGAAAGCAAGTGCTTCACCTCCTATAATTCGTGTAAACACCAACGGACACGGCAACTTAATCGCCGGACGAGACATTACGCCCGAACTTGCTGATAAAATTGACGTTGTTTCCATCAGCCTTAACGCGAAGAACGCCGCCGAGTATGATAAAGTTTGCCGAAGCGAATACGGAGAAGCGGCTTACACGGCAATGCTAGATTTCGCGAAGCTCGCATCAAAATATGTGCATGTAATTCTTACAGTGGTTGATGATATGAACGCCGCCGATATCGAAGCTTGCCGAAAAATTGCGAAAAACTTGGGAGTAGACTTTAGGATAAGGGAGTACATATGATAGATTTGCAAACGATAACCATTGATAATAAAGACTTAATCGACCGCTATTTAAAGCTCCACTGTATCGAAAGTTCGGAGTTTACATTTACGAATCTATTTATGTGGCGGCTCAGTTATGATATAAAATATGCTGTTATAAACGATTTGCTGTGCTTTTTTCCGCAACATACAAGCGGACCGCGAAGTTCGACGTTCCCCGCCGGAGATATTTCCCGCGAGGGCGATGTTCGCGGCGCGATAGAGGAAATTTTAAATTATTTTAAAGAAATCGGACAACCCGCAATAATTCGCCTTTGTAGCGCGGAGTCGGTAGAACTTTTGCATAAATTATTCCCGAATAAGTTTAATGTAACCGAAGATGAAAATATGTTCGACTATGTTTACAGCGTTTCGGAACTAACTTCTCTAATCGGCAAAAAATTTCACCAAAAACGGAATCATATCAATAAATTTAAGTCGCTTTACGACTTCGAATACCGCAAAATCAGCAAGGACAATTTGATTGACTGCATTAATTTGTTTAACGATTGGTATATCGCGCGAACTGACGAGGGCATTGACGTTTCGGAGGGAAAAGAAGCCTTTGACGAGTTCGCCGCGAACTTTAAGCGCTTAAACGTGCGCGGCGGCGGGATTTATGTGGACGGAAAGTTGATCGCATTCTCGTTCGGCGAGCCGCTTTGCGCTCATACGGTTGTAATCCATTTCGAGGTTGCGGATACAAACTATCAAGGCGCGTTTCCTATGATAAATCAGCAATTTTTGGAAAACGAATGGGCGGAATATCAATTCGTGAACCGTGAAGAAGACATGGGATTAGAGGGCTTGCGCCGCGCTAAGCGGTCGTACAACCCTGTTACAATGATAAAGAAATATGTCGCGACATTAAAATCAGAAGAATCGACGGAAAGTTTAGATATCTATTAACACTTACTCTTATGCACCGTAATTATTGTGAAACTATGCGCGTTAACCGTGATTATTGCGTCGTCAGTATATGCATACCAATTCTTTCCGCGTCTGATAATATTGTTGGCGTTCTCAATTTTTCTCTTGCACCAAGCGACAACATCTGTATCGTCAGTCAATTCTAAATTTTTCTTAATTCGCACAATACCTAATTCAGTTGTATGTATTTTATCGAGGTTAGATAATAGGTCCGCGCTCATTTATTCGTCACCCTCAATCCGTTCCAGCTCCAGCTCCACATCCTCGCGAGGACGCACGCTTAGGAATGTAAACGGTTTGTCAAGCGACTGCCGAATTAGTTCAATTCCTTTCTCTTTTTCGCCTAATTTAATCAACAATTTGCCGTAACCGTAGAACGCCTCGGGGAAATGCGGATCCATCGGCATTAATTTCCCGTAAGTTTCGCGCGCTTTTTCGAAATCGTCGTTTAGCACATACGATTCGGCGAGGTTGCTTACGATGATTTTGTCAGACTCGCTGTAATCATACGCCTCCAAATTAAATTCAAGCGCGCGTTTCGGCTCGCCTTTTAGAACATACAAAAGCCCCAAATTTTGATACATATTTGTCGTTTTGTACTTTTCAATCAACACTTCCAATATATCTATCGCCTCGTCAATATCGCCGCGCTTCCACTCGACCAACGCAAACATAGCGCGCGCACGATACTTCACCGCCGGTTTTTTCGCGTTCAAACTCACCAAATTCAGCAGTTTTGCCGCTTTATCAACTTCTCCTAGCCGCAATAGCAAATATCCATATATAATTTTGTTATTCGGATTCATTTTTCCGAGTTTATTCGCGCGTGCGAAAGTATTAACCGCTTTTTGCACGTCGCCGCGCATATATTGCGCGTGCGCAACTCGCGCGAGTATGTTAGGCAGTTTGGTTATGATGTAAATTAAGGTAAGAAGCGCGAGTAGAATTGGTATTTCCATAAAATTCTCCTATTGAGCCGGATTTATTGTTTTGCTTATTATTTCAGCAATAAGTTTTGTTGCGATAGTACTCAAGCCACGCAAAGTACTTGCTCCAACTTTCGTAGCAATTGATTTTGTTTTTTCCCAATTATCATTTGAGCGAATATTTTCAAGAAACTCATGCCCTTTTGGCGCGATATACTCTATGCAGAACACATTTGCATCACTGATTGCCAAAGGACGAACTAACAACAATTCACTATATACCATTTGATTTACTGAATATAGGACATCTTCCGCAGAATAATCGCTAATATATTGCGGAATATCTTTCGACAATAACCTGTTCATTCGACCAGTTAAAAAATCATTATATCCAATTTCCATTTTTTGATTTTCCTCAATCCACAAAAGAACATCTCTTATGCAGTCCGGATTTAACTTCATCATCTCACTTCCTTACCCCAAATTCCCTACCGTACGCGGATACGGAATAACATCACGGATGTTGCCCATGCCGGTCAGATACATCACCGCGCGCTCGAAGCCCAAGCCGAAACCGGCGTGCTTATTAGTCCCGAAACGGCGCAAATCAATATAATTTTGATAATCATTTTCGTCAAGTCCGCACTCTTTGATACGATTAAGCAAAACGTCAAGCCGCTCTTCCCGCTGCGACCCGCCGATAATCTCGCCAACGCCGGGAACGAGGCAATCCATTGCCGCGACAGTCTTTCCGTCGTCGTTCAAGCGCATATAAAACGCCTTGATATCCTTTGGATAGTCAGTTACGAACACAGGTTTCTTGAACACTTCCTCTGTCAAGTACCGCTCATGCTCGGTTTGCAAATCCATACCCCATTTTACGGGATATTCGAACTTTTTCCCGCATTTTTCCAAGATTTCAACCGCCTCGGTATAGCTAACCCGCGCAAACTCGCTGTCCACAATCATATTCAGCCGTTCGAGCAAGGTTTTGTCAACGAAATTATTGAAAAACTCCATCTCGCACGGCGCGTGTTCAAGAACGTATGACACGATAAATTTCAACATATCTTCCGCCAAATTCATATCGTCATTAAGGTCGGCAAACGAAATTTCGGGTTCAATCATCCAAAATTCCGCCGCGTGACGGGTGGTATTCGAATTTTCCGCGCGGAACGTCGGACCGAACGTATAAACATCACCGAACGTCGCGGCGAAACTTTCCACGTCAAGCTGCCCGCTTACCGTAAGGCTCGATTCAGTGCCGAAAAAGTCTTTTCCGTAGTCAACAGCCCCGTCAACCATCGGCACGTTTTGCATATCAAGGGTGGTAACGCGGAACATCTCGCCCGCTCCTTCGCAGTCGGAACCCGTGATTATGGGCGTATGAACATATACGAATCCACGGTCGTTAAAAAACTTGTGTATCGCGTACGCAATCAGCGACCGCACGCGGAACACCGCCGAAAACGTATTGGTTCTCGGACGCAAGTGCGGCAGAGTTCGCAGAAATTCCATCGTATGCCGCTTCGGTTGCATAGGATAATCGGGCGTGCTTTCGCCCTCGATTGCAACGCTTTCCGCCTTGATTTCAAACGGTTGTTTCGCATCCGGCGTAACGGCGACAACACCGTTTACACGAATCGCCGCGCCGATATTCAGCTTTGATATTTCCGTGAAATTCGCAAGTCCATCCTCAAATACAACTTGCACCGTTTTAAAATACGAACCGTCGGTAAGTTCGATAAATCCAAAATTTTTGGATACTCGAATATTACGAATCCAGCCGTTGATTTCAACCGCTTGTCCGCTCAATTTTTCGAAATCCAAGTATAGCTGTTTAATTTTCATAATCGTACTCCTTTTTGATAGTTAGGTAACGTTTATAATGAGAGCATGTTGTCGAAATAGCAAAGCTATTTCGACGCGGCGCATAGCGCCGCCAAAAATTTTTAACAAAAATTTTTACATGCCTCATTGCAATGGGCATTGCTTAAATTTTTCAAATTCAATACGCAAAATCTTTGATTTTGCGGTAGAAATGTTTGCATTTCTACATGCAATACCCATTATTGCGAAACATCGCACTCATAAATGCGAGAGCTTTCTCCCCACGGATGATAGCCCTCGGCAATATAAGCAAAATCGTATTTTTCGTAATACCCCACATGATCTGTGCAAAGGTACAGTTTGTCAAACCCCATCTCCGCAACCTCTTTTTTTGCTTGCGAAATAAGCAGATTTCCCAAGCCTTGTCCGCGATATTTTTTATCAACAAAAAGCGCGCATAACCACGGCCACAAATCGCCGCGGCTGATAAAATCATTCGTTATCAATCCCGCGCACCCGATAATCGTTTCAGAATCCATAAGCAAATACCAAACAGGCAACGGATTTTTCGCTCCAATGCTATGCGAAATACAGTCTTCATAAACCTTTTTATTCCGTCGATTGCCCCATTTACTTTGAATATAAGCGATTGCCCTCTCCTTATATTCCGGGTTCTTTCGAACATTAATTACAGTCACAGTTCATTTCCCCCTTTCTAATATTCCTTTAAAATTTGCGTCAAATTGCGTGATATTTCGTCTAAACAAGATGCGAAAAAGCGGAGGCGTACAAAAGGTACGTTGAGCATTTTTCGTCATTGCAGTTTCGACGACAGATTGCGTGATTTGACGCAAATTAATATTCCTTTATCAATTTCGCGCGCAAGTAGCCCCGATCGCCGTTCACTTCCTCTATATAAAACCCACGGCCGTAGTAGAATCTGACAAGTAGCTGAAATTTCGCCGCTGTGTAAAGTTCTAAAACCTTTATCCCCTTTTGCCGCATACTGTTATCCACAACGTTCATCAAAATTTTCCCGATACCGTGGTTTTGGTGGTCGGTGCGAATTCCGAATCGACTCAACCGCGCGCGATTATCGCTCAGCATTTCAACTCGCACACTCCCGACAGGAACATCGTCGATAAAAGCGACGTAAACTTCTTTCGTGGCGATATCCCGCGCAACGTCTTCCTCTGTCTCGCTCGTCGCCGCGATTTTTGCGGTGTCAATCCCGGCAAGAGCGCAGTAATTGGCAAACGCCTCCTGCGTTATCTTCATAATTGCGGGAATTTCCGCCTCAGTCGCGTGACGGACTTCAAATCCGTAGAGTTTTTCCATTCTATCATTCCTTTTTGAAAGTCGAGCTTATAGCATTTGTGCAAGCGAGCGCGGCATTCGCACTCGTTAGTCTTTCCGCGAATGCGGCTCGCAAACTTGTGTCGCCCTCATGTCCGGCGGGGTACCCGCGCGCATTTTGCGTGGGTCGGCGGCATAGTAGGCGACGGTTGGCATAAAGCTCTTAGCAGTTTACTGCTTAGAGATTTAGACCTCCGAAGCGTTTTGGGCGAGGAGTTTCATCTTCTTTTGCCGTCAAAGTTTTTCGGGGTTTGTTAAGGGTGTTCGATAACACCCTTTACGCTACGCGTAGCGTAAACGCCCTCGGGACGGACCCGAATAAGCTCGCGCCCGCAGGCGCAAAAAGGGTCTTAGGGCAAAACCCTACCCCATAAGTAGTGCCATAACGGCCTTCTGCACATGCATACGATTCTCCGCCTCGTCGAAAATCACCGAGCGGGGACCGTCAATTATATCTTCCGTCACCTCATACCCGCGATACGCAGGCAGGCAGTGAATAAATATCGCGTCGGATTTCGCTTTGCCGAACAGCGCGCTATTCACTTGATAATCCTTAAATATCTTCACGCGCGCCTCTTTCTCGTCCTCTTGCCCCATGCTAACCCATGTATCGGTGCAAACAACGTCCGCGTTCGACATTGCCTCAATCGGATCAGCTGATTGCGTAAGAATCGCACCGCTTTTTGCGGCATCAGACTGCGCCATTTCCCAAATATTTTGGTCGCACTCGTACCCTTTCGGCGTCGCGACCGACATATTCATTCCCGCCTTCGCGCAAGCGAACAGCAAGGAGTGACAAACGTTGTTCCCATCGCCGGCATAAGTCAATTTCAGCCCCGCAAGCTTGCCTTTATGCTCGTAAACGGTAAACAAATCCGCAAGCGCCTGACAAGGATGCAAAAGATCGGTCAAGCCGTTAATTACCGGCACATTCGCGTGTTCGGCAAGTTCGACAACGTCGGAATGGTCAAACGTTCTAATCATAATTCCGTCAACGAAGCGCTCCAAAACCTTTGCAGTGTCGTAGATACTTTCGCCGCGGCCAAGCTGCAAATCGTTGGACGAAAGAACCAAAGGATATCCGCCGAGTTGCGTCATTCCGACCTCAAATGACACGCGCGTGCGGGTAGACGCCTTCGCGAACACCATCGCAAGAGTTTTGCCTTTCAATATGTGGTGAGGAATCCCCGCTTTCGTTTCCTTTTTCAACTTTTCGGTGAGCGTCAAAATCCGCTCGAACTCCTCGGTTGTGATGTCGTGTAGACTGATTAAATCTTTCATAATTATTCCTCGCTTTCAACTATTTCGCGCAATTCCAAATCACCGTTGCGCCTCTGTCCGACTATTTCAAACTCTCCTATAATTTCATGTTCTTTGTCAAAAGTAATAAGTTTCACTCGATGATCAGCCGTGTGAACTTGCAATAAATTGCCGCGAACTCCACGAACCGTGATCACTTCCGCCATATTGTCAGAATTGCCGATAACATTTGGCACGGCTATAATATCAAGAATCTCCCAACCGCCGTATTCCACGATAAAAAACTTATCTCCCAAGCCGTCCACTCTATTCATCGCAACGGCGAACAACATATTCTCGCTACTAAGCAAATCGGCTCCGGGATTGTACAAAACCTGCGTAACCCTATCCACTTCATGATTTGGCGTGAAGTATGTTTCCATTTGATTTTCAACATCCCACCACAATTCCGCATCTACTGTAATACATGCGCAAGGCGCTATCGGACGGAATGTGCTTGTTATTATATTTGTGTTGTCAGACGGTAGTAGGTATGCGCCGAACGTTAATGCTAAGACAAGCGTGCCGACAACGGCGAAGGATATTATTAGTTTTTTGGTCATGGAGATGCCTCCTTTTTGTAGGGCGGATGCCCTAAAAACCTTTTTTGCCGCTGAGGCGGCGGGCTTATGTCACTGATTCGGCGAAAACCGCCGAGGAAACGGCACAAGGTAATGCCACGCGCTAAAGCGCGGGCTACCGTTACCGGACGGGCGGTAAGGGCTCTGCCCCGTCGTAACAAACTACGTTTGCTCATGT
>Ga0123355_10007863_pt1 | contig 16056 bp, 14 predicted proteins | sample TergutEmb28metaG_3_FD_89872 | JGI IMG/M metagenome (GOLD analysis project Ga0123355, IMG submission 89872) | Embiratermes neotenicus P1 segment gut microbial communities from Petit-Saut dam, French Guiana - Emb289 P1 | ecosystem: Host-associated > Arthropoda: Insects > Digestive system > Gut ...
AAAGATAAGTAGAATGTAATGGATAGGGATGGGGAGTGGAGGAGAGGGAGGAAGGTGGGGGGGTGGGGGGGGGGGGGGGGGGAGGGGGAAGGCATGAGAGCCCGGAAGAAGAATTGAATGGTGAAAGTAAAGTAACACATCACTGCTATTTCAGTTTATCCAGAACACTTCGCAGTGTTTCACCAGTATATTATAACAATGGTGAAGTGTTCTGGAGTTAAACAATACTGCACATTAACCATTTTCATTAAACACGCATCACAACCTGAAAAAATTGACCTTATCTGTTTTCCTTTGGTAAGAATTCTTCAATTTACATGTGTGAACCATTCACAAAAGATTTAAAAAATGGGTACAAAACTACTCACCAGTAGGACGCAGGACTTTGAATGGCTCCTCAGATTCAAGCGGGTCACTGAGCCCAACTTCATTTCGAGCAAATATTCTTATGAGATAATCATGGTTTTCCTGTTGAGCAATAAATATCACTTATTAGGTACCAATAATTATTAAGCTAAGCTCCTAAATGCACAATAATACTGTCTCTGGAGCATCAGAACAAAGAAGAAAGGATTACAGTATCGCATGCACAGAACCAGCGCATTATCAAGGCATTCAGTTTTCCTGTAGAAATATTTATAGGCTTTGTAGGTGTAAAAGAACAGAGCATACAGTTTGTTATAAAACGGGTTATAGGTTTAAAAGGTACAAACAAAAAGGACATATTTTACTGTAGAATGGTTTGTAAGTTTCAAAGGTGTAAACAAACAGGGCATACAGTTTTCTGTAAAATGATATGTCAGTTCTTGTTTTCTGACCATCTGAGTGTGATCTACAATCTGACACAGTAGTGCAGCAATCAATCACTTACTTGCAGATCTTTTATATTAAGTTTCTGTACTTCTGGTTTCACTCGACCGACTTCCATCCACATTGTTTTCTTTATATCTCGTATGGCGATGGTGTAGCCCTGAAGAGGTGCTCCTCCATCTGTTTCGGGTTTTCCCCACTCTATGATGATGGAATTAGGACCAACAATACGTACTTCCAGTGGAGCTGTTGGAGGCGATGGAGGTGCTGTAACCGTAAGGTGACACTTATTTTGGCACTGTACTTTGGACATGTGTGGGGACACCCACATGTCACTCCATCTCCTATTCAATCCCGTTTCACCTCACAGCTCTCCTTCCTCTGTCCGTACACCAATCAGCACACCGACCCAGCCAATAGCATCTTAACCACCACAGGAAACCACTCTCTCACTCCCTCCTTCTCTGTCTACTTCCAAACAAAGGAAACGACCCCGACGTGATTTGAACGGACCCACATATAATTGGTGACCCCCGACGACGCGCACGACATTACTCAGCACAACAAAGCAACAGGATCCTCCACAAGGTGTGGCACAACGTCACTCTCCATTGGCCCATCATCGACCATGGACCCCCACCAGCCCAGCCCAGCAATGCTCCGACACAACCAGCCGCAACACCGCCAGAACCTCCAAAGACTACACACTCCAGGAGAACTGTACGCTTCCCAGCTCGTTTTACCACCTAGCCTTCTTCTCCGCAGGGGGGTGATGTGGGGACACACACATATCACTCCATCTCCTATTCAATCCCGTTTCACCTCACAGCTCTCCTTCCTCTGTCCCTACACCAATCAACACACCGACTCAGCCAACAGCATCTTAACCACCACAGGAAACCACTCTCTCATTCCCTCCTTCCCTGTCTACTTCCAAACACGGGAAATGACCCCGACATGATTTGAACGGATCCACACATGTATTCCTTAATACTGTGGGACGGGATAGCTTAGTTGGTATTGTGATATGCTATGGGTTTGATGGTCTGGGGATCGAATCCTGGGGGACAGTGAGATTTTTTGCACCTGTCCAGGCACAAACCAGGTCTCTTTCCTGCGGATAAAGCAGCCAGGGGGTAGGGCTGACCACCCACCCCCACCTAGCGCTGAGGTTAAAAAAGAGGACAGCTATATTTCTACCCCCTCTGGGCCTTCATTGCCTGTTGCAGGGTGAATTTAACCTTATTCCTTAACACTGTTATTGTCATAAAGAATACAACCATGTAACTGACTCCATATTGCAGAGACTTTTATTTCAGAAGCTGATCACTACTCACTTAAGAAATTATGGAATCCAAAATATATTATCTTGTTCACAAGACCACTGCTGGACCTTTGTCTGCACCAGTTGAACCTAATTCACATTTTTGTAACTAATTTCTTTAAAACATATTCTAATATTATCTTTCAATCTCTATCACATTTCTCCCTTAACATTTTTGGGCCAGAATTTTGTAAGCATTTCTCACATGTCCTACCTGCCTTGCCCATCTCATCCTTCTTAACTATCCTAATGATGAAGCTATTAACTGTGTAGTTATATCCAGCCTCCTATTATTTCCTGTTTCTTCAAGGTAACAGTAAAATTGTCCCTGTACACACTACTAAGGCATACAGGGGAGTGGAGGTATATCTACCCCTTCATAGCCCCTTGGCACTAGATGGAGGCAAGTGGTCAGCTTCATAATGTGGCCACTTTGTATAGTCAAAAGTGAGTTTTCCACATACAAAATAAGAAATGTGAATGTACATACCTACATACATACACACATTTTATACCCTATGTAAAAGCAATCAGTATCAATAATTCTCTGCAAAAATGTACAGTGCGTTATTTTCCATCTTAATCTTCCAACCTTCCACTTCAGATGACTGGAAGTCATGGCACATATACATACCATTACTTACATTTGGAAATCAATCTACACATTTCATGTAACCTCCAACTGCTACAAAGTATTTGTCATTTACAATGTTCCCAGTGTCCTTACTTAAATGATGATATCACGTGCAGAAGGACTTGCACCAAAGAACTGGGACAAAGTAACAGAAGAAGATTTTAACATAACTATAAAAACAAGTGGTTGGATGGAGTAACCAGTAGTTCTTACAAATTAACAGTCCATCTGTTCTGTGGTCAACATTACAAGGTCCCCAAACAGATAATTTATGGCACCTAGTCAACTGTATATGAGATTTAAAAAATAAGGTATAGTTTGTTTCATATGAAGAGCATCAGTTTAAAGTTTGTATTTGTGTCAGTGCTCAAATCTGGGGACGTAATTCAAGATTCAAGCGAAACTGCCAATATGTGAATGAAGCCTACATCTGCAAAAAGAACAGCACATGTTTTTGTTCATCTTGCATTTTTTATGAAATGTCTCATCAACTTAGTAAAATCCCTATTGTATGTTTGTGTTAAAACTGAAATTTAAGAAAACATAATGTCCACATTTCTGCAAACACTGACAGCATTACTCCACTTGAGTTGCTGCAAAGGTGTGAAGATGGTAACTGAAAGATTTGAAGTCCTCACAGCAGGGTTGCTGAAGATTCAAGTCTCCTGGGATATGACAGTCATTTGGCAGTGACACAGTCATTGGGAAAGTATTTCAAACATTTTAAAAGTAATTGTTATTGTTGCATCATGCAGTTTGAAATCTACGTAGGTCACTCACCAACAAATGCATTATTTATTAACTTGGTTAAAAGTTTTAAATTTACATTAAAATACACAATAATATCGTTCCTATACATTTTGGTCTTTAATGACCATCATCAGGGAGCTTTATCTGTACCTAACTAGAATTATATTTATGCTAAAACACTCGGTAAAATTATGTCATTATATAAATTAGGTGATGTGGTATGCCGCTGATGCTGCAACATCACCTAATTTATATAACAATGTAATTTTACCGAGTGTTTTAACATAAATATAACTTTAGTTAGGTACAGATAAAGCTCCCTGATGATGGTCATTAAAGATCAAAACATGCAGGAGCAATATTATTGTGTATTTTAATGTAAATTTAAGACTTTTAACTGAGTTAATAAATAGTGCATTTGTTGGTCAGTGAACTACATAGATTTTAAAGGTACTATAATCCCTCCAAACATCAGTGACTACTCACCCAGTGATGGTGTCATATCCCAGAAGACTTCAAAATTCAAGTGTAATTATGCCTACAGTCTGGTGCAGCAAGCTATTGTGCAGTATATTTCTAATTTACTTGAAAATGTGTATTTTCAGTACAAATTCCTGAATGTACAAGTATACATCCTCTAGGTTGTACTGTTGTGACTTAACACTCCATATTTGTAACGCAAATTCAGTGAGTTAGCCTACAATACTATATAATAGCTTGTTCTTCAAAAAAGGTTTTAATAATTCTGTTTCCAAGGGGAAAACTGTCCAGTTTTACATAAAATCGTGTAACTCCTATACCTGTGCTGAGAAAAGGCTTATCTCACAAATTAATTTTGTTTTGCACATGAAAATGGCCTGTAATTGCAAAGAAGTCACACCCTCTTTTTGTGATAAAAATTTTGGAATAAGAAGCATATCCTATACTTGTGTTTGTAATTACAATCACAATCAACTGATTACTTACCTGCATGTGTTTTGAGACTAACAATTTCTGTACATGCTGGTGGGCTCAGCCCCATAGAATTCTCGGCATATACCCGGAAAAATAATTCGGATCTTTCCTTCAAGTTCTCAATGCAGTGTAGAGTGACCGATGGTTCTAATGTAACAACCTTTGTCCACGTCTTCTCAGAGGGCAGTCTCATCTCAATAATATAACCTAATAAATAAAGAATAATTACAAGAATGTGAAAGATACATGATATCTGTGTAGTACTGCACTGACAATATTGTGATAGAGTTAAGACAAATACCATAAGCGATATACAAACACAGTTATTGCTATGCCATGTAAGGTAATTTACCTGTCAACTCTGTGCCTCCTGTAGTCAGTGGCGGCCCCCACTGCAGTGTCACACTCTTGCTTGTGATATCGGCTACAGACAGATTTGTTGGAGCTGATGGGGAACCTACAGAGACAGAGAATTGAGTTTATAAACTGTATCAAAATAAATGAAATAAAAATGCCATTCTAATTCTTCATTTCGTTACTTAACTGTTTATTAAAACATTAACAAATAATCTTTATAAAAAACAAATATTTCAGTAGCAGATGCTTTGAAGACTCGTCAGCAGATCAAACAAAACTAACGGGCAATCAGACAATATATCATACCCCAAACAGAAAGGTTATACATAAACAACTTTCATTTTCCATTTTATCAGTGTTCTGTAAAAGAAGATGTCATGATGCAAAGTTTTTCAAGTCTACACTAATGTCAAAATATAGACAAATTTACATATCCAAACCTGTTGCCTTTCAAGTATTCCTGAAGCTATATCTATTTTGAATTTATTTTTCAGTTCCCACAAAATGTTAATTTTTGACCAGTGTCACTTTTATCATGAAGGTGCAAAGTTTGCAAAAAGCTATCTAAGCTAGTGTAGCATTGATATTTATTAAATGAAAAATGTATAACGTACACACCACAGCAATTAATTTTGGAATATTATAAATAAACATGGATACGAATATTACAATGAAAATTACCTGGAATTTAAGAGTTTAAAACATCTGTTCATTTTGTATGTAAAATAAAAAAGTAATTTATGCTTACAATAAAAGCCAACGACATGCTCTATTTCTCAAATTTATCTTGATAAGGAACTTTACATGTTTCGGAAAGCTCTACTGTCCATCATCAGGAGTCTCAACACTGTATACACAGCAACAGGTATTTGTCATGCTACTTATGTTGACTGTCTGCTAGCAAGGTCATCTGGCCTTGCTAGCAGACAGTCAACAAACTAGCATGACAAATGCCTATTGCCATGTATACAGTGTTGAGACTCCTGATGATGGACAGTAGATCTGTCTGAAACATGTAGCGTTCTTTATGAAGATAAATTTGAGAAATAGTGAATGTCATTGGCTTTTATTATAAGAATATACCATGATGCGCGGTCCTCTGTATGTCAAATTCATGCTATTTAAAATAATACATCTATGTATGACATTAAAGATGTTATTTAGTAACTATTAATTAGGGCTTTCATTCTTGTAGTCTACAACAGTACATTGTGCCAACACTTTTGTCATGAAATTTAAGAAATTTAATTAAAACTTTCAAATAAACCTTGTCAAACAGTACTTTAATATTTTGCATTAATTAACATTCTTCTCTTACCAAAGAACTGTGTTGCTTTCAAAACTGACACATTAATTTACCTTGCAAATATTTAAGAACATATGTCCACATCCCTTCATTTCTTGTATATGTAAACCAACACCTTTTACAGAAAAATGTCACTATTATACAGTACTACTTTGATGCAATCAATAGGATAACTGTATATGACAACAGCTGGAAAAAATAATTTATGTGAACACAATATGGAGGCTACAGAAAACACAGACAAAATACTTTGATGGACACGAAGTTGTTTCTAGTTCAAAATCTAAGTACTACACAAACAACATGCAAAAGTACTTGTGAAGTGTCTAAGTGAAAGAGTTTTAGCAAAGTACAAAATTAAACAGTATTAATGCACTTCAATTTTTATAAGAACAGAATATGGTGCCTCCAACATTCCATATACTTAAGGTCAAAGTAAGTACCATAATGTAGTTGGCTGATGCTACAAATGGATAACATACAGAGCAAGACATTTACTGCTTGCGACATGGATATCACAAGAAGAGTCAAACAAGATCTGTCCATCTGTTATGAAAATTAAGAATCAAATAAGGATAGTACAAATATTTAGATATGATGCATCCAAAACATCACTGTACAACATTTGGAATGCTGTCATTGGAAGTGGCTCAACAGAGCTCTGTCATTGTAACAGCACATTTTTTGCTTTAATTTATGAGTATTACTCTAACAAATGTGGCTGTACATAGTACAATCGTTGGATACATACAGGCAGTCCCCAACTTTCATATGTAATTCATTCCTGAAAACTGTATGGTAGTTGAAATGTATGGAATTCGAAAAACAGACTTGTATGTTAAAAGGGGGTTTCATTCCCAGTGGTTAAAAGACATAAAAATCTTTATTTATGGGCAACCAACGAAAGGGTTGTACCAAAAATGATGGTACATTCATACATCAATTCAACACTGTTAATGTTCCAGCCATCACATAAGTAAATCTGCTCAGGGATGCCAACAAAACTCACATTTCAAAAGTCATGGGTAACCATAACCTTTGTTTAAAAACATTCTCATATGTTGTGTTCAGAGTAAAAAGGCCATATCATTCTACACTCAAAGTACATATTGCCACTGTCATTGTGCAGCTCAACTTTCTCTGACCAGACTGAGCTACCAGAATAAGTGGCAAGGATAGCCAACAACAAAGAACAAGCAGCCTCATCAAAATCAGCCTACATGAAAACTCAACTGTCCCCACCAAAATCAAAGTTGTCAGGTTACAAAATACAAACAACACAAATAAATTGTCTAGAGTTATTTCTTGTCTCAAATTCTAGTTTTGTCACAGGCTTGAGAGCCCTAGTGGGCCTAGGCCTCCCCATTGTCAAGGCTTTGGTGTCATGCACAAACACACCACACTCAGTGGCACTCCTCTGGACAAGTGATCAGACCATCACAGAGACCTCTACCGGACAACAAACAACACTCACAAGAGACAGACATCCATGTCCCTTGCGGGATTCGAACCCACAGTCCCAACAAGTGAGTGGCCACAGGCCCATGCCTTAGACCATGAGCCCAGTGGGCTTGAACTTTGTGGCATTCAGTAGACACAAAATACAGTTTGGAACTCAGTTTTACAATGCCAGTCTGTGAGAGCTTGAAATGTTTGTTCATCAGCTGTGTACAAAAGTCTGAATTTGGCATATGAAACATGAATTATAGGTGAGAATTTATAAAGTATGAAATTGCGGGATGTACGCAAGTCAAAAGTCTGAAAGCCGAGGACCGCCTGTATATTACAATTTCTCTTCACCTGAACAGCATTTAATACTGCATTGTACGAGTGACGAATCAGAGTACAAGCAAAAGCAGGGGGAATTAAATAAAATAAAACCTTATATGACTCTTCGCAATAATTCTTGCAAGACAGAACCAGGAAAAGGTAATTCACAAACAAGCTGTATGATGGTAATCCTTGAAAGGTTAGTTTAGGAATTTGGATAGTTCAAAAGTTATAGTGATTAGTTTATGGGCTGATCAAACTGGGTTTCAATTCCCAGCAGGGCCAAGAGATTATTTTCTTATCAAAAACACTTATATTTGCTCTGGTACCCATCCAGCCTCCCAGTCAGCGAGTACCAGGAGCTCTGTATGCATAAACAGCATGTAACTACCACTCACCTCCATCTACAGTCAAGGGATGGACAGGGTCAACTGTACCTTCACCTCTTACTAGGAGATCAAATGAGATCAAGAGTGTAGGCATTTAGAGAAACTTCAAGTCTTCTAGGATCTGACGATGAGTCAGTTCCCAATATTACAAGGGGCCCTTTAAAACAATGGGCACTAGTAACCCAATGACAGCATCACATACCAATAAACCTGAATCATCAGCAACACTGCTGTCACAGCTGCAAAACTTGCATCCCCATAGTCGATAAACAATAAATTAATGGTTGTTTTATGGCAGAAAATCTGTACTCTCTGGGTAGTAGAAAGATGAGCCCCTGAAATAACACCCTTCATGTTGCAACCACTGTAATAATATCCCTCAGTCGGTGTTAATTATTCAGTTATGACTACAAAAGGATACTCTGGAAATTAAATGAATTAATGGGAAAAATTTAAAGTGAATCTGTGCTCTGCCGCTAAATAAGCTGTCAATGGGGTTGAAGAGTTGAGTCTTCTGTAATGTGATGCTGTGTCACTGGGTGACAAGTTCCTGATGTTTTGAGGGAATGCAAGGTCAAGCAGCAGGCTAACTAGACTCATTTTCTCAGACCACTTAGCACTGATGCACGCTACACAATCCTTCAAAACGCTGGGCACCACTAATCCGACAACACAGCTCAACTTCCCAGAAGCCTTAAAGTTTCAGCAACAGCATTGTGAAAAACTAAAATCCCCCTGTTATTATTTCTGTCTGTAGATGGTATGGCTGTAACACTGACATTACAAACGTGAAAACATAAAACCAGCTAAACACTAAACACTAGCTGACCATTACAATGATGACAGTCTGCAACTATATTACATTGCAAATGGGGGCACATAACATGGTCATATTACATTCAATGCACACATCATTGCATACTCACGAGAACCAACTTTCAAAGCAGTGGGGTTAACCCCAAGGAATGCAAGCAAAGCTTTCCCTACAGATGATTGGGAACGTTTGGTCCCTGAAGAAATAAAAAGCAAATAAAAAAGAGAGAATACTGCAGGATCCTTATTGTATCTAATAAATATCGTTCGTCACTTACCACCACTATTCCACGCCACAAGTGGGCCATTGGCTGAGTGAGCCACATTAACACAATCACCACTGACAGGAAATTATGAACGATATTTGTCACACAAAATAAGGGCCCTATAAACCAATATTTAGAGAAAAGCTCATGCATGCTGATTAGAAAGCAACAGAAAATAGAAATAAATAAATGCAGATGCAAATTATAAGTAAATAGTCAACAAAAACCTAATTCTTTTAGATGCCATTCTTAAAAATGAGACCATATGGACACACAAAAACTGTTCACTCAAGTTACACTTCAGTATGAAATAGTACCAACTTTGGGTCAGTTTGTTTTATATTTGTGTGCACAAAACTTTCATTCTATCTAAACACTGAATACAATACACATAATTTTCTATGTCAAAACTGTAACTCACAATTCAAAATGTCCCATGTTGACCCAATTAACTTATGCTAAGGGACTCTGTATCAAAATGACATATATATATATATATGAGATTTCTAGGGTAGAACAGCACAGGCATAAAAAGCAGAAATGTCATATAAGTGAAATGTATTTTTCAAAAGTGGGTTAATAGTATGACATATCTGCACATTTCCCTAAATTATAAAAATTAACTTCACTGAACTTTAAAGAAATAAATGTCACCACAACAAATATCACTGCTATTTACATCTGAAAACATTTAATATGGTCAAAATTACCCTGTGCATGGTGGTGCTAGATCATACACATTCATGAAACAGAGGCTTATATTTGCAATTTAGCAGTCATACAAGAAAATCTTTTTAAAAGTAGAAATATTTTTGTGGCAAGAAGTACAAATTGTGAAGCTCCTCTTTATTCATCTCTTTCCCAGATACAAACAAATATTCTGCTCAGCACTTTGTTCCCAGAGATACTCACTCTATGCCAACGTTTTCCATAGGCAAACAAATTTCGCACCCATGTAGAATAACAGTTAAAACAATACTTTTGTTTAATCTCAATATATTTAGATAGCAGGCGGAGTGACAAAGAGTCAGAACAGAATGATTGCATTTCCAGAATGAAACCTGCTCTTAAATCCAGTGTGAATATCGTTTATTCTGTGGACAAGATTATAAACTGTGACATAAGTGTAACTTGGCTAATAACACTGGGAGGGGAATGGACCATGGGTATTAAGAGTCAAGTCAAGGAATCAAGTTAAAAAGAGGAGGAAGACTGGTCTGAAGCAGTCCTTTACATACACCCTCTTTCCCCAAATCTTTTATTTCATCCTCTTCCACTCAATAACCAAAAAAAACATAATAATAATAATCACCATCCCAAGTAGGAAACAAATTGGCAGGACATGCCCCATCCCTCAAGCTATGCTTGTGAACTGTGATATAAAACCATGTCAAATGTGTCAGATCTTCAATATTGAGCCTATTCTGGACACGTTGAGATGGATTAAGTGAAAAATTATAGAGTACTTTACAGTAGTATGGTGGAAGGAGTCAAACTGAACTTCAATGCACTGCATTAATATTTAAGCCGCTGTCTATATTAAGCCAAGCAATGAGAGCAGAAGTATATGATATCTGCCACACAATGCAGACACTGATTAAGAGCATACCAAAATGTTACTGCACAGTGCTGAAAGATATTGGAATACTTTGTCTAGGATGTGATATATGTTGGTTATACTTAAGACTTTTCAGAAAATTTGAAGGAATGGCACAATGAAGCAAACTTAATTTCAAATTAACTTCACACAGCCAGTGAGCAAGGCTGTCAGTAACACTGTAAAGTCTGCAATCACAGTTGAAAAGCTGTAACATTTTGCAGCACTTAAAGCTGAAGAAGTACCAGAAAGTACATCAGATCAGTTAAGCAGCACTAAGACAGTAAACTTAGACTCACTTATTCTTTTGCCAGCAGTGATTGGTTCTTCAGGGGCATACGGAAGGCTGTGACCAATGTCATTTCTAGCAGTGACACGGAAATGATATGAAGTATTGACTTTCAAACCTGTGACTTCAATAGAAGTTTCTTCTGCAGTTGTCATGCCCACCTGCAACATGATTATGAATCTGTATTACTGGATTTTATGCAAAAACATAAATTTTATAAGTATATCCATATATACAATACCCTTGGTAAGAATGAGCCACAACCTGGTTGCTACAGTTACCAGGGTGCCATGTTCTCTAAGAGGTATTAACTGAGAATGAAGAAAGAGCTGAGAATGGAGCATGTAACACAGTACAGCACAACCAATGAAAGTGCACCTAACATCTGGTTTGCATTAAGAATAAAGAAACTACTGATAACAGAAGCTGTGGGGTAGTGCATGAACATTGTGGCAGGCTGCCAAGTGATGGACACAGGGCTGGTTAATACAGTAACAACCCAGCTTCCTACTGAACGGGTAGCAGGGTTCTTTCTCATGGGTAAAGTGGATGAGGGTATGAAGTTGACCACCCACCTCCATCTTGTACCAAGGTTAAGAATAAGTGGAGCTATACCTTTACTCCCCCCATCTGCTTTCATGGTGTGGGCAGAGAAAAAGTTGCCTACTGCTGACATAATTATATACACCCATTTAACAGACAGGATGTTCTCTCCAAAATTTGTTGTAGTGACTGCAAGATTCCATTATATTCATGTACTCACTGTTAGTATTTATGGCAAGTAACAGAATAAGAAACACTGTTTCAGAAATACAAATAATTCCAAAGAAAGACACAACTTTGGGACCTTGAATCAATATCTGATACAGGTATCCATGTTTAATAATTTAGTGTAATGCATTAGCAGATTATATAGTCTATTTCTTCCCCAAGACAACATTCACTTTTAAGCTATCAGAAAAAGATAATATGGGGAGTTTCTGTGCACTACAACATGATAATAGGAATGAACGCAAGTTGATATCTTTACCAAATAAAACAAAACATTATTTTATTAAATCTCTGCACACTAGACTCCACATAAACTTTTCTGAGGGTGCAACATCACTGTTACAGACACAGTACGTACCAAAATAAATGAGTCAGTAAACTTAAAAAGGCATGGTGTTCTTTTCTGTCAAATAAATATGATGAATAACTGTTTTAACCTGTAGCCTGCACAATGAGATGCAAAACATTGTAGTTGTAATGCTGTGATGCTCTGTCACTGGGTCAGTAGTTTCTGCAGGGTCAAAAAATCATCGCACCTTCATCATCAGGATCACATGTATTCCAAGACCTTGACCCTGAAGCTGAAGACACTGCATTCCGTTGAAATGCCAGAAACCACCCACCCAACAACATGGCATCACATCTCAGATGACCTGAATCTTCAGTACTGCCGCTGTAAGAACCTTGAATTTTGTGCTATTAGGTCAGTATACAGTAGCTGCATACCTTCTGCCAGGCTTTCTTGTTGACTTCCTTTTTCTCAACAATATATTCAAGAATAGGAGATCCACCATCAGCCTCTGGGGGTTGCCAGGCCAGCGTGAAGGAAGTGTTAGACATACCAGATACATCAAACGGTCCACGTGGTGGTGACGGTTTGTCTGGAAACATTCAATATATTATTTATTTATTTTCTCATGGAATTGTTCTTCTTATGTGTGTGTCCAGGAACACTGTATGTCTGTTATCTAGATGAAAACTGGAGTTTCTAAGAGCTTGTCAATCAATTCTCTGTTTTAAAGGTAAGGGAAAGTATTGTGGGTAGTAGAAAAAGTTAATGGTCTCAAACAATTTCATAGGCAACAAATCATTCCTTGTCACATGTAACAGTACACTGAACTAGCACCTTTTTAATGAAAATTTAAAATATGTTTGGAAAGTCCATTTATGATAATCAGGGAATAAAAAACACAATATTTTATATTAATGTAACTTTAATTTTTTATTTTTTTGACATTCAGAGGACCGTGCATCGCGATATATTTTTACAATAAAAGCCAACCATATGCACTATTTCTCTAATTTATTTTTGGTAAAGAATTGTACATGTTTCTGACAGTTCTACTGACCATCATCAGGAGTTTCAACACTGTACACACAGCAATGGATATTTGTCATGCTAGTTATGTTGACAAATAACTATTGCTGTGTATACAGTGTTGAAACTCCTGATGATGGACAGTAGATATGCCTGAAACATGTAGAGTTCTTTACCAAAAATAAACTTGAGAAACAGTGCATCTGGTTGGCTTTTATTATAAGAATTAATTTTTTATCTTTGCATTTTTCATGCAATCTCAATATTATCATCCTTCCCAATCCATGATAACTGAGCAGTAGCACCCAACTCTTGTACATATTTCTCATATCTCTACTCTGTGCTATACACACATCATTCCTTTCCATTTAACCATCCTCGCACCATGAGGAAAACAGAACCTGAAGTTCCCAAGTCCATAGACATGTTCTCTTGTAATTCATCCACACAGGTGCACTTCCTTCCCTCTTTATATGGCACAAATAATCTTCTGGACGACACTATTATAAGCAATCTTACAACTTCATCACACCATTTAAGTGCACTATATCCTGATACTCTCAGATACATTAATTTAAATGTGTTCTAGTTCATAGAGTGCATTTAATTTTAGCCAGCATGCTCTTCTCCAGAATGATTTTGACTGAGGGGTTTGCTTGATAAGGGGCTTTTCTTCTGTAATTTGGAGCACAATGTCTAAAATCTACTAAATACAATTATAAATAAAATCTATACATAAATAAATATACACATATACAAATGACTGCTGTGCCTTCAAAATGAAGGTACGTTCGGTCAGTTAATATCTGTCATAAGGCATCATCTGGGAAGATACCATCAAATAAGGTTAAAACAGAGCATCAGTCATGGAATTACTTGATGCTGCTCTTAGATTTATTTTTTTTTTCGAACAAAGCCAGATTTCAGAGTGTTCTGCATACCAGGATGCCAGGTATAAGTTCCCATACGTCTTATATATTTATACAGTATTAAGTGCATCAATCACTGCTGATGTGGCAACAAATTTAGGACCATTCTTAACTTACCAAACTTGCTGCGAACTGTAATTGTTTCACTCTCCAGGGCCTCAGACACACCTACAGGATTTTCAGCAATCACACGGAACATGTACTCAGAGTCCTCACGCAAACGCTGGACGCAGTATGAAGACACATCTTTCTCCACATCAGCGACCTGATTAAATAAAATGTAATTTAGATGTAGAATCAAACGTCTGAACTATGACATGTTAACTGATTTTATTAGTTAGATAAATAAATCTTAATATCTTAATTAGATCATGTGTTGCACAAACACTACACACCACAAACAAGCACATGACCTGTTTGCATTAACACAAATAGGGCTGACCTTCACTTCTCACTATGACTCAATACAACTGGTAACACTATAAAACAGAATGGCAGGAATATTCTTATGTGCCTGTATTTACGATTCCACATAATTTCATATATTTTTTATACATTCAGCCACTAACAACAACGACAACAACAACAACAACAACAACACAAAAATACAAATATATATATATATATATATATTACTATTTTCAATCCCACATAACACATTCTTTTATAATCATATTACACTGGTGACCAGTTTTGACACTAAACGTGGGCCATCATCACATCATTACATAAGAACAAAAAAACTGACTGACACTGTATAACTCACAAGCTTGTAAATCTCCCATTCTTACATCAAATATACATTATAAATGTACGCAAAGTGTACAAGGCTGTATATCTAATTACAAGAGGTGTAAGGATGTTTTAAAAATTGTGTAACTATTTGTAAAATTGAAAATATAAAAACATGTAATTATACAAGTATAAATAATATGCAGTATGTCAACTGTACAATTTTTTAAAAATACATTTAAAATATTGGTACTGTGTGCATATGCATGCTACCAGTGACTCCAGTTACCAATTAAATAGTCTGGTGTGCAATTCCCTTTTTGTAGCAGACTTACACTGCAGGCATAATGCACGATCTTCATTGCTCTAATGCAATGTTATTAACATTCCAAAAGTATTGATCATTAGTCTAAAGTTTCTGAAAATCGGTCATTACAGAACAAGTAAATATTACTGTCAAGAAAGCAGGTATTAAAAGGAGCTTTGAATTAGACACACAATCTTATATACTTTACATATATTTATGAAGGACTTTTAATGTAAAATTGGGACATTTGCCATATTGTGGTACACAGAGTTTCTGTATTTTTTGTGTGTTGTTGTGTAATGGTTTGATAAGGGACCACATTTAGGGCCAAAACTAGTTTCCAGTAAAATATGATTACAATGCAATGTATCACGTGTGACTGAAAAAGTTGATACGTATATCTGTGACTGCTGCACCAATGTTGATACGTATGTGGGTGGATCCAAAATTTTCCGGACTGGTGCCGCCATCTGCACAGCAGTTGTGTTAGCGCCAAGTACCGGTAGATGGTAGGACAACCATGTTTAGCGAGTCTGCTTGCCAAGTTTCACATAGGTGGGATGATCTAGTCAGTTTTTATGCGTGTTTATGTGGAGTCGTGTACGTGACGCGCGGCGGATTTGGCAATGGATCAGAGAAAGGAACAGTGAGTGTGCATCAGATTTTGTGCAAATCTTGGGAAAAGTGCTACAGAAACCCTCGAAATGATTCAACAAGGCTTCGGGGACCAAAGCTTGAGT
>Ga0123355_10007865_pt1 | contig 16056 bp, 11 predicted proteins | sample TergutEmb28metaG_3_FD_89872 | JGI IMG/M metagenome (GOLD analysis project Ga0123355, IMG submission 89872) | Embiratermes neotenicus P1 segment gut microbial communities from Petit-Saut dam, French Guiana - Emb289 P1 | ecosystem: Host-associated > Arthropoda: Insects > Digestive system > Gut ...
GATGTTTACTTCTTGACCAAAAAGCGCGGCTGTAAAGTATATTCTTTGCCATGGGGCGTTTTTGTTAACGTTAATCATGTTAACATAACCTTGGTTGTTCCATATGCGGTTAACGGTTACATGGGCCATGGCGCATGTACCGTCCGGGAACACTGCTTCTACTTCCAGCTCGACATAAGGCACATTTGCATTGGCTCCGTTTAGTTGTGTCCACATGCGTATTGTGCCTGCAAGGGATGTGTTGTTGTCGTTGCCATTGTTAAATACGGAAAGAGTAAAGGTAGGTGCGGCGGGATTGGTCACGAGGATGGTACCGGTTATAACCACATTATTGGGGTTGGTAACATGACCAAGGGTGGCGGTCCACCTGAATGTATTTGTTTGTTCAAAGCCCGGGTTAAAGGGGGTATCATCCGCATTGGCTAATGTCCACACAACAGGAAGTGCGGTGATGGCAGGGTTGGATGTTGCAACGTCAATTGTGCCGACAAGTGTAGTCAGAGCAACAATTGCGGCGGCTTCGTCAGCGGCACGGGCGGTAAGTGTAAGGTCTGCCGGGGCTTGTGCGCTTACAAGGAATGGGTTGCAAACCACACAGCAGGCAAAGTTACATGCAGCATCCGCACAAGGGCTTAGGCAAGGGGTTCTGCCGCAGTCTGTGCATGTTACGGTTACTTGGCTGTGCATAGTTGCGCCGGTTAGCCTTATTTGATAACCCCAGTTTTCGGCGGCACTTGCGGCTGCACCCGTCCAATGTTCGGTTGGTGCGCCGGTCACTACCAGCCACAGATATCTGGTGTCTTCCGGCACAACAAAGCTGCCGGAGGTTTCCGGATTATCAAAGGACGCAGAGAACATATCACCATAATGACGGGTACCATCGGCTGTTTTTGCCAAAAAGCCATAATGCCAGCCGGCAAGATGTCTTCTGGCTTCAGTAATTGGGAAATAGGTGTGGTCAAGACCCCTAAAGTCTGCGGTGACTTCGGTGCCGTATGCGGGTACATTAAGACGTATGGCGTTGTAACCATAGCTGTTGGGCACACGGTTGGCGGCTATTCTATGCCAGTCGCCTATTCTGGTAAAAGCGCTTCTGTGGTCGGTTATAAAGCGGGCGTTTACGTCTCTTACATGGTCAAGATCCCACGTAACAAACCTGCGGCTTGCTTCAAAAATTTCGGCGTTAAACTGCGCTTGGTCAATGCCGAAATATGCTTTGTATGTTTCTATTACATTGGTGCCGCCAAATGTGGAATTACGAGACAGTCTGCCCATAATATCCTGGCCGTGCAGCTCTGCCCAGTACATAAACACCATAGGGGCGCGGAAAAGCTGGGATGTATGCTGGAAACCAAGATGGGTGGCAGTGGACATAAATTCTGGGCCGTGATGCTCGTAATGGAACCAATGTGGATACATTTGCCATACTTTAAATTGGGCAAGGGTTTCCAATAATCCGCCGCCAAATGATTGAGGATAATGCAATGGCTTGGAAAGTTGGAAAGCATGACCGACTTCGTGTACAAATGTTGGGAATTCCATTGCACGGGTAATGGGGTTGGTTTGCGGACGCGACGGCCATACGGACTGTGTGATGTTGCCCAGATGGGTTACACCGGCAACGGTTGTGGTGCCGCCGGATGCCGACCAACCGGAATCATAAACCAGGTTTGCGCGCATACGGTGGGTATCCCATCTGTGGTTAACATATGGGCTGCCGTATCCAAGGTCATCACGAATAAATTCAAAAATTTTGTCAATTTCTTCTGCAATGGCTTCTAATTCAAGACGCAGGGCTTGGCGTACGCGTGGGTCGTCTGGTCTGCCAAATTCGGCCCATTGCCCAGTATGCTGCCAAGTAAGTATAAAGTGCTCTGTTTCGATGCTGGCTTCTTGTCTGTACAGACCTGTAAAGTTAACCAAAGTTATCTTATTGGCATTGTGATGCTCTTCGCAATCAGAGGCCAGGCAAAGACGGGCTATAAGTCCGCAGGTATTGCAATGCAACATACAATTAAGACGGAAGCAGCCGTCAGTTATACACATATTTTGGTGCGCGCCCACTATAGGGCCCACAACCGCGGTATGTACGGGGCCGCCGGCAACAACTTCGCCTATGGAATGAGCAGAAGCTCTTAGCCAAAAACCGGTGTCGGCCGGGGCTATTTTATAATCACGGCCGATTGCGTCTGCAATAGCTGTCCATGGGCCGTCTGCCGATATGCCCCTGTACCATTGTATAACCACATTAGCCTGGTGCATTGGTCTGCCCGCAGGGCTAAAGGTTACAACACCGGTGCGCAGACGGGCGTATGTGTTAATGTGGCCGTCTCTTTGCGCAATATTGCCTATCGAGACGAGGTTAACCACGTCAAGACCAAGTATGGGGCCAACAGCCGCGGAAAATACGGAGTCGCCAAAAACATAAGGGCCGTCGGGGTATGCTCTTAATCTTATAAACGCGCCTTCATCGGCTATAGTAATTGTATAATCACGGCCGGTTGCGCCTGCAATAGCCATCCATGGTCCATCGGCGGCAATGCCTCTGTACCACTGATATGACACCTGGGCAACATAAGTCGGGTGGCTTTGTACATCAAAGGCTGGCACGCCGGCCCTAAGTACGCTATCGCGATGAAGATTGCCTGTAACCTGCACAATATTGCCGATAGAAATAAGCTCGGCAGGTCTAAGACCCAATATTGGGCCTGTAGCAACAGAATACACAGGGCCGCCGGAAACAGCAGGGCCATTGGAATATGCCCCAACTCTTAACCAAGAGCCGGTGTCTTCTGTGGTTATTATGTAATTTTGGCCAACAGCACCCGGAATAGGTGCCCACGGGCCATCGGCCGAAGTACCTCTGTACCATCTAAGCAGCACTTGTCTGTCTTGATACCATGTAGCGGGTGCATCAAAAGCAACTGCACCGGCTCTAAGTGCGCTTTGTACATAAAGATCGCCGGCCGCTTGTACGATTTCGCCTATAGATGCAAGACCGACAGGGGCGGTAGAAGGCGGCGCAGTGAAAACTTCCAATGCGGCTATGCCAACACCAGGGGCATTGCCGCCTGTTTTTGCGCCATAAATTTGCAATCTTACGCTGTTGGTGGTGATAGTTTCCGGAAATTCTACAATATTCCATACAGAATTACGCGCCCATGTGGCAGGTGCAGGCCAGGGGCGGTTTGCCGGGTTTGTGCCGGAATTTGCGTCCACTCCTATTGGGGAATTAGGATCCGCAACACCTACACGAGCGGCATTGTTAGGTAGTGGCGTGTATGGGAAGACATTTTCCCATTGGCCTTGAGCGTTCATAAACTGCACATTGGCCGCATTAGGCCAACGCACACCGGCATCGGTAAAAATATGCCACATTACGCGCAGACCGTCAATTTCGTACTGTCTGTCCCAGGCAAGCTGGAACCAAATTGGACTTTCTTGAGACCCCACGTTTGCCGCAGCGCCCCAGGAATTCCAGTGGTTGTTACCGGCGGCGGTAGGGATGGTGCCGTTAATGGCAAGGTTTGGTGTGTTACCGCCATTGGTATGCTGGGCGGTAGCCGTGGCTATGCGGGCAATATTGCCTTGGGCCAGGGTTGTTGGGTTTGCTTGTGTCCAGTGGGTTGGAAAATCCAAAGCGTCCGTAGCTTCTTCAAGATCAGCATTGCCCGCAAAAACTGTTAAAGGAAATGCCGCAAAAATCATAATAAGCGACAAAATCCATGCAGTAATGCGGCCAAGGCCTTTTGCATTTCTTTTTTTCATTCTTTTTTCTCCTTTCGTTTTTTAAAGCACATTTGCCGGCTTACACGTCGGCCTCGATACTTATTATTGTTTACAGCACAGGCCTCCTTTCCAAAATTTTCATTCTTGCCATAAGTGTACTATACTCGATGAATTGTGTCAAGAGTGCTTGTGGTAGGTGCGGCCTCTGGCCATCTGCCATCTTAGCTAATCCGACCGGTTTTTTACAATATACGCCACCAAACCGGCAATTACCAGCGCACCGCCCAACACGGTTTGTATGGGGGGTATTTCTGACAAAATAATTATAGCCAGGATGCTTGCAAAAAGCGGCTCGCACAAGGTTGCCAGAGAAACAAGGAAGGCTCCGTGGAATTTTAGCAGCATATTGTACAGCGTATGCCCGCCGATGGAGCACACAACTGCCATTGCCGCTATATTTGCAAACTGACCAAGACTGTAGGGCGCAAGAGGCTGGGCAAATATAATGCAGAAAAATAGCAGTATCACGGCAGAGGCCCCGTACACCAAAAAAGAATAGGCGGCAGTGGTAACGCGCTTGCGCACCTCTTGGCCTATTATCAGATAAACTGAAACAGAGGCCGCGCCGGCCAGGGCAAGCAGGTTTCCTTGCAGGCTGGCAAGACCTTGTCCGTCTCCTGCTCCTGTGGTTATTATAATTGTGCCCGCAAATGCTGTGGCCAGGCAGAACAGCAGTACCTTGCCGGGTTTTTTCTTGAAAAATACCCCATTAAGCACCGCCACAAAGATGGGGCTGCACGAAACCAGCACGGTTGAAGCCATTACAGTGGTCATGGAAAGCGAAGCTATCCATGTGGCAAAATGCAGGGCCAGAGCCAGACCGGACAGGCCGCACAACAGCAGGTCGCGGTGGCTTATTCCGTTTAACTGGCCTTTGCGATAAACCAAAGGCACGGCCAAAAGCGCCGCGGATATTGCCATGCGATAAAAGGCAATAACCAGCGGCGGCATTATGGACAGCCGTATAAATATTGATGATGCCGACGTAAATAAAACGGCGGCCATGACTAGGTATTGAGGTGGTTGTTTTAACATATTGGGGGCACCCCTTGAAACAACGCGGCCAGCGTTTCTCTGGCTAATTTAATTTCGGCAGCAGGATTTGTTGAATAGCCTTCAACGCTTAATTTGCCGTTATAATTGATTGATTTTAGGGCATTGGCAAATGGCGCAAGCCTTGATTTGTCAAGGGGCAGACCCCTGCCGGTCAGAGCGTCGGCTATATGGGCGTGCATAAATATGGCTCCATCATCGGCCAGAGTTTTAATCACGTCCACAGGCTCGTTTTCTGTTTCCATATGATAAAAATCCACCAAAAGGCCAACATTGGGGCAGTTCACAAGCTTTGCCAGATGTGCCCCTTCGGTCAGACTGTTAATGATATTGGATTCTGTTTTGTTAAGACTTTCGATAGCTATATTTATGCCATGAGGCGTGGCCTTGACAGATGCCATTTTAAGCGCGCCTACAAGCTGGCATAGGGCGTCGGTCACATCAAACCCCGGTGCCACATTTCTTGCTCCGGAGCTTCCGAACACAATCACTTTTGCGCCAAGCTTATTGGCCCTGTGTATGGCTTTGTCCATATACTGCTCAATTGTGGTCTCACAGACGTTAGACCCCGTCAGCTTTATATGCGCGGGAAAGAAATTGTTGCAAGCCTCGCAGGGTATGCCAATGCTTTGCAGATACTTTATGGCGGCGGCAAATTCTGTATCGTCCAGCTCCATGGTTTGCGCCAGTGGAATTTCGACGTAGTCAAAGCCATTTGCGGCAAGGGTGGCAAGGGTGTTTAGGCCAAGGGGATCCGCGTTTGTTGCGAACATGTTTATGCAACAACCAAATTTTATCAAAATATTCACCTCATGTTTTCCAACATAGCTTTTACGCGCCCAAAGCCCGTATCGCCGCTGTTAAACACCGGCACCTTGGTGTTTGCCAGGTGCAGCGCCAAGGCAGACATAGAAAGTTGAGCCATAACTATGCTGTCAACTTCGGCGGACAGTTTATCAATCGCTTCAAGGAGCATGGAATTATGGGCATCAACATTGCCTTTTTGCAGTTCCGCAAAGGCCTGTCCACAAAGTACCGTTTTTACTTCGACGTCCTTGCCAGCTTCAGCGGCTGCTATACGCAGCAGTCTCTCCGACGATGGCACTGTTGTCTCCAACGTCGCCAGCAATCCCACGCGATGGCCGATTTTAACGGCTTCTTCCATCATGGGGCGGTCTATTTGCGCAATGGGGGTATTTATCATGGGACGAGCAAGCTCGGCGGCATAATTAAATGTGGAGCAGGCCAGCAAAATCAAATCCACCCCGGTTTCTTCAAGATTGTGGGCGTATTGCACAAATTTATAATAGTTAACTTTGGGTATCACACCAACCCCGGCGGCGATGTTGTCACGCTGTATGGTGTCGTCTACCATATGACATATTGTCACATCTGGGATGTATTTTTGGATATAAGGCTCCATGGCGCGGGTGGTTATGATATTGGCATGGATTATGCCCAGTGTTTTGTTTTTTGAAGTCATTGGTCATTCCTCCATCCGGCGTTTAGTATGTCGCCACCACAGTGAATTCCTCACGGCCGGGTATCAACCTAACATTAATCTCCCTTTTTTTACCAGGGAACATGGTAGATTTGCCTTCGGCTTTAAGCTCGCCTTTGGCATCATCCCACACAAAATGGGTTACGGTATTTTCACCCCGAGTATAACCCATGCTTATGCCGTCGTCTTCGTAAAGGGTATATGTGCCGTCTTTACCGGTGTAAATTTCTATGGTCAATGGGTCAAAATCATCTTTTTTGGCGGTGTCCACATATTGTACAACGGGAGCCTTGGCTATTATGCCGCCGGCAGGTGCATATACAGGTATACGGTCAAGCCCGGCTTCCACGTCTTTATATCCGCCGCCCTGCACCTTTTCGCCCGTCCAATAACAGTAAAAATCACCCTGCGGGAAATAGACCCCACGGCCCGCGGCACCTTTTGCCGTGACGGGTGCCACAAGCAGACTGTCACCAAACATATATTGATCCCCAAGCCCGGCAGCGATGTCGTCGGTGGGATATTTAAACCACATGGGGCGCAGCATAGGCAGCCCTTTTGTAGCTTCGTAGGATAAATTGTAGATGTACGGCAAAAGCTCGTACCGGGCATTTAGCATGTCCCTACATATAGGCTCCACCCGCGTGTCTGGCATTATGCTTTCCAAAGGCTTTGTATCATGCCAAAAATTCTTTGTTAGTTCAAGAGGGATTTCGTCAAGGGAGTTAAACATTGTCCATCCCCACGGGTTGCGTAGGAAAGACGACCTGCCGTGGCCCCGCATCATAGGAGTAAATACGGAGTGTTGGAACCAACGGATGAACAACTCGCCGTCAAATTCCGCATCAGAGTAAAATCCACCGGTGTCCGTACCCCAATATGGGCTGGAGCTTAGCGCGGCGTTAAGGCCTATAGGTACTTGATTTTTAAGGGTTTCCCATTTGCTGTCCACATCACCCGTCCATATGACGCCGCCCCATTTGTTTGCACCAGGAAAGGTGTTGCGCTGCATTTGGAAGGGCCTTACGTCAGGATTTAGCTGCAAACTGCCTTCATAATACATGCGCCAGCGGGCAAGGCGCGCCCGCATGTCCACTTCGTCAGCATCATCGGGCCACCAGCACTCGTTTTTGGCTTGTCCGTACAGTTTTACATGTTTTTTCCAGTAATTCTTAACATGGTCGTACTCCATAGGGCTTACGTCGGCATCGCCTATTTTGCCATGCAGGCCGGAGTAACACCGGGTTATGTGCAGGTTTATTTTGTAGCCCATGTCATGCAGCTCCTGCATGGTTTTTTCAGGCTCTGGAAAAGATTCCGGGTGCCAGTCAAACACACCGTTAAATACATTCCAACCATTATCACAATATCCCGTGCCCAGGTATATAAGCATATCGCAAGGTATTTCATTATCCCGCATATATTGGGCAGTTTTTTTCACATAATTTACACCGTTGTGTACCAGAGTGCGGTAGCTTTGTTGATAACCAAAGGCATATTTTGGTAGCATTGGTGGCATACCTGTTAATTTGTAATATTCTTGTGTGGCGGTTTCGGGCTTGTCCGCATCTATAACAAAAATATCCGCATATGCCAGCGGTTCCATGGGCTTTTTGCAAAACACACCTTTTTCGCCCTCAAGATTGATAATGCTCTTCCAGGGCTGGTGAAAATACAACGCCCAGCCGCCTGTGCTGATAACCAACGGGGTAGGGGAGGTGGCAGAATAAAGCTCCATTATGCCCCGCACCTGGCCGTTTACTTGCAGGTCATATGTCGCGCCCTTGCGGTCAAAATGCTTGGCATAGCCGTGGCCCAGACCAAAAATGCGCCCTTTGTCCAGAGGGAAGGTCACAGAGCCGGTTTTGCCGCATATGTTTAGTGTTTGGATATGTTTGTTGTCTTTAAATATCTTGATGGAAAACTCCTTGTAGTTTACGATGGCAGTAAAGCCATCAATTTTGTATGCGGCTTCTCCTTCGCCGCCGTGTGTAGCTATGGGCGGCTCGTTCCATTGTCTGTCTTCATCAAGATCAAGGGTGGAAAATACGTCTTTTACTGATTCTTCCACAGGCAAAATCGCTACCCTAAATGTCTTGCATGTAAGTGCCTCAAAACATACCTTTACTGGCACACCATCAATTTTTAAAGTATTCATAATTATCAAACCCTCCTCATTATTTTCTTATTTCCACATCGTATAAAGCTTCATAAAATTTCGCAGTAGCCGAATGGTCACTTTGTCCTTCGCCCCGACCCCTTAAATATTGCACCGCCTGAAAAACCTGGGCTGTAAGCAACAGCGGCACGCCAAGGTTTTCCGCCGTATCAAGAGCATTCGTAAGGTCTTTGGAGTGCAAATCAATTTTAAAACCGGGTTTAAAATTGCCGTCTAAAATCATTGGCACCTTGGCGTTCATCACCGTACTGCCTGCCAGACCGCCTTTTATAGCGTCAAAAACCGCACGTGGATCAACCCCTGCCTTGGTTGCCAAGGCAAAAGCCTCCGACACAGCGGCTATGTTTAATGCAACAATTATCTGGTTTGCAAGTTTTGTGGTGTTGCCGCTACCCAGTGCTCCAACCAGCACAACCGAAGCACCCATGTGTTTAAGCACAGGTTCTGCCTGGGCAAAGTCCTCCTGCATGCCGCCCACCATAAAAGACAGCGTGCCGTCTATGGCCTTGGGTTCGCCGCCGGAAACAGGCGCGTCCATAAAGCGTATGCTCTTTTCGGCCAGTGCCGCGCCCACTTTTTGGGATACCAGCGGCGCAATAGAGCTCATGTCCACAACAAGGGTGCCGGGTTTGGCATGGTCAAACAGTCCGCCCGCACCAAGAGTCACTTCTTCCACCTGAGGCGAATCGGGAACCATAATCAGGATAATCTCGGCATGATCAGTCGTTTCTTTGATGGAACTACAGGCTTTTGCACCTGCCGCCGCGATCTCCCGCATGTTTTCGGGAACAATGTCATACACATAAAGCTCGTAACCTGCTTTCAGCAGGTTTTTCGCCATGGGTCGGCCCATTATGCCAAGCCCTATAAAGCCTATTTTCATTATATACTACCTCCTGCCGTTTTCGGGCGGCCGCAGGCCGCCTCTACAATGTTTTCGACTGTAAGGCCATAGTGTACTAAAAGTTCATCATAGGTCAGTGCCGATGTGCCGAATTGGTCATCAATGCCAACATAGCGTATCGGGCGCGTTAAGTTGCCTTGCAAGGTCTCAGAAATAGCACTGCCAAGGCCGCCGACTATGGAATGCTCTTCTGCTGTCACAACAAGCTCGGCTTTGGCCGCCAAAGCTAAGACCGCAGCTTTGTCCAGGGGCTTTATGGTGCCCACATTTGCCACCGTGGCGGCAATGCCTGTTTCCGCCAACTTTTCTGCGGCTTCCAGTGCCATAGAGACCATTATGCCCGTGGCAAAGATAACCACGTGACTTTCCGCACCATCTCGCAAAACATCAATTTGCCCTATTTTATATTCTCCGACGGACTCTGTTAAAATAGGTAAATCACTGCGGTTCACTCTTATATAACACGGCCCGGGATGATCCGCCATAGCTCGCACCATCTTTTTTGTCTGGTGGGCATCGGCAGGGGAAAGCACGGTCATGCCGGGTATGGCTCGCATTATGGCAATATCCTCCACGGACTGATGGGTAGAGCCATCGCCAAAATCAGACAAGCCGCAGCTTGAGCCGCATATATTAAAATTAAGACCGGCAATGGCACCCACGCGTATTTGGTCATATGCCCTGCCGGTGGCAAACACGGCAAAAGTGCTGCAAAATGGCACCTTGCCCGCAAGACTAAGCCCCGTGGCCACAGAGATCATATTGGCTTCGGCTATGCCCATTTCAAAGTAACGGCAGGGGAACTTCTCTTCAAACATAAAGCTCATTGTAGACTTGCCTAGGTCGGCTTCCAGCACCACAATACCTTCATGCTCTGTGCCAAGCTCGACCAATGCCTCACCGTATGCTATTCTCTGGCTTTTTACGTCCATTTGCTCACCTCCCCAATGGCTGTTTCCAACTGCCGGGCCGTCATAATTCCGTTATGGAACGCCGCCGTATTTTCCGCAAAAGAAACACCTTTGCCTTTTACTGTATTAGCGATAATAATAGTCGGTTTGTCCTTGGTTTTGGCCGCTTCCTCCAGGGCCCACAAAACCATGGCTGTGTCATGGCCGTCAATTTCAATCACATGCCAGCCGAAGGCCCGCCATTTATCACCATGGGGATTTGTGTTAAAACGGCTGTTTATAGGCCCCATGGCCCCAAATCCGTTGCGGTCCAGGATGGCCGTAACGCCGTCTAGCCCATAAAACGAAGCCGTCATGGCCGCTTCCCATATTTGGCCTTCTGCCAGTTCGCCATCACCCAGCATAACATAAACCCGCGCCGGACTTTTGTCCAGCCGCAGGCCCAGGGCAATGCCGCAGGCAATGGACAAACCCTGGCCCAATGAGCCCGTGTTGGCCTCTATGCCTGGTGTGTGTCTGATATCCGGATGGCCTTGCAGTGCAGAACCCAGTGATTTCACTTCCTTTAGGTGCGTCTTATCTATGTAGCCAATTTCGGCCAGCGCCGCGTATTGTATAAGAGCCGCGTGACCTTTGCTTAGAATAAACCTGTCCCTGTCCTTAAATTTTGGGTCTTTGGCGTCCAGCTTCATTGTGTCAAAATAAAGGGCTGCCACAACCTCTGCGGCAGAATTTGAGCCGCCAAGATGCCCCTGTTTGCCTTCGCCTATCATTTCCAGCACGCTTAGCCGCAGTTTATTTGCCATAAACGCAACCCTTTCGGCCCGTTTTGTGTACTTTTCTCTTGTATTTACTGCCAAAACATCACCTCCGGATACAAGTTACCTCCATTATACCTTTAAAGTTGCATCGTTGTCGAGGGGTATTTTGGCACAATTTGGGTGGCACGAAAGATTTTTAAAATAATACTTGACAAAATATATCAAGTATAATATAGTTATCATTAGAGAGGATTGGTAAAATGCTGTTGACCAAGGAGTGTGACTATGGCCTTAGGATTATACGCGCATTGTCCGGCGGCGAAAAAAAGACGGTGGAGGCCATATGTGAAGCCGAGCGTATTCCGGGCAAGTTTGCGTATAAAATCCTTAAAAAATTGGAAAATGCCGGTTTTTTAAAGAGTTTGAGAGGCCGCGACGGCGGATATCAGCTTATTAAACCGCTACATGACTTTACCCTGCATGATGTGATAATTTCCGTGGACGAAAGATTGTTTGTGTTTGAATGTTTATGTGAAGGGGCATCATGCCCTCTTAACACGCTGGGTGCGCCCTGCGCGGTGCGCAAAGAGTTTGCCCATGCCCAAAGTGCGTTGGAGGATGTGCTAAACAGAAAAAGCATGTATGAAATCATTAATGGGAGAGTACAAGAGCAAAATAGTGAACAATAGCGGGTGCAGCAAACAGCACCCCTACGCAATATAAATAAGGGAGGAATGCTTTGTGACACAAAGATTTAGCTGCACAACTTGTGCCAGCGCGGACAAAACCCTGGAGTGTTTTGTGGCGGATTTGCCGCTGGAGACCTCGTTTCATAGGGTAGAATCACAGGAAATAAAATGCGGTTTTGGCTTGCAGGGCGTATGTTGCCGCCTGTGTGCAAACGGACCATGCCGCATTACGCCGGATTCTCCAAAAGGAGTTTGCGGTGCCAATGCAGACACCATTGTTGGCCGCAACTTTTTGCGGTCTGTGGCGGCAGGTTCCGGCTGCTACATTCATGTTATCGAAAACACCGCAAGAAATCTGAAAAACACAGCCATTGCAAAAGGCGAGCTTAAAGGCAAAAAAGCCCTGGAAAGACTGTGTGGTATGCTGGACATCAGCGGAACAGACGAATGGGACAAAGCTGAAAAAATTGCTGATGCTGTTCTTGCCGACCTTTACAAGCCATTGTTTGAAGAAATGTCTTTGACAAAAAACATGTCTTACGAGCCACGGTATAAGCGCTGGCAAGAGCTTGGTATTTTGCCTGGCGGCGCAAAATCCGAAATAGTTGCGGGCGTAGTAAAAAGCTCTACCAACCTAAATTCTGACCCAGTAGATATGCTGCTGCATTGTATGCGTCTGGGCATATCTACAGGTATCTTCGGCTTAACGCTGACCAACCTGCTTAACGACGCACTTATGGGCGAGCCCGAAATACGTATGGCCTCCGTTGGGTTAAGAGTTATTGACCCGGAATACATAAACATCATGGTAACAGGCCATCAGCATTCGATGATTGCATACCTGCAAGAGTGTCTGACGGACGAAGCAATAGTGAAAAAAGCCCAGGAAGCCGGTGCAAAAGGAATTAAATTGGTCGGCTGTACATGTGTGGGCCAAGACCTACAGGTGCGTGGTGCCCATTGCACGGGCTTTTATGATGGCCATGCCGGCAACAACTTTACCAGCGAAGCGATATTGGCCACCGGGGCAATTGATGTTGTTTTGACAGAATTTAACTGTACCCTGCCTGGTATTGAGCCCATTTGTGATGCCCTGCAAATTAAACAAATATGCATAGACACCATTGCGAAAAAAGCCAATGCCCAAACCGTGGATTATTCTTTTGACGAGCGCGAAAAAGCTACAGCGTTTATACTTGACGAAGTTATCGCCACATATAAATCACGCCGCAGCCAAGTGCCGTTAAATATGCTGCCCGAACACGGAAATGACAATACCCTTACGGGCCTTAGCGAAGCGTCATTAAAAGGCTTTTTGGGTGATACCTGGCAGCCGCTTATCGACCTTATTGTATCAGGACAAATAAAAGGTCTGGCAGCCGTTGTTGGTTGCTCTAATCTTACAGGCGAAGGCCATGATGTATTGACTGTAAAGCTGACACAAGAGCTTATTAAGAAGGATATTTTGGTGCTGACGGCCGGTTGTTCTTCCGGCGGCATAGAAAATTGCGGCCTTATGTCACCGGAAGCGGCAGAACTAGCCGGCCCCCAATTAAAAGCCGTGTGCCAGGCGCTGGGTATACCGCCTGTGCTTAACTTTGGCCCATGCTTGGCCATAGGCCGCCTCGAAATAATAGCCATGGAGGTTGCCCAAGCTCTTAATATTGATATACCACAACTGCCCTTGGTGTTGTCTGCACCACAGTGGCTGGAAGAGCAGGCTTTGGCCGATGGTGCATTTGGTCTTGCTCTTGGCTTGCCAGTACACCTTGGTTTGCCGCCATTTGTCACCGGCAGCCCCATAGCCGTACAGGTATTGTGTAAAGATATGCTTGAGCTGACAGGCGGGCAGATATTAATTAACGGCGATGCGGCGGAGTCTGCCAATTTGTTGGAAGACATCATCATCCAAAAACGCAAAGGCCTGGGCCTTTCATAAAGGGGGAGTGGAGTATGAAGCGTATTTTAATTGATTCGAGTAAATGCGCGGGCTGTAAAAACTGCTCCATAGCCTGTATGCAAGCCCGCAGACCCGATGGAAGCGTGTATGATATTGACCTTACAAGTCCGCAACATGAATCCCGCAACACAATTTTGATAAACGCGCAAAAGCAGTGCAAGCCGCTGTTTTGCCGCCATTGCTCTAACCCCGCGTGTGTTAAAAGCTGCATGAGCGGCGCAATGGTGAAAAGCCCGGAAACAGGGCATGTGGGCTATGACCCGGAAAAATGCGCCGAATGCTTTATGTGCGTGATGAATTGTCCTTTCGGCGTATTAAAGCCCGACCGTGCCACCGGCACATATGTGGTTAAGTGCGACTTTTGCGCAGACCACAACAGCGAACCCCAATGCGTGAAAAATTGCCCCACAGGGGCGATACGTGTAGAGGAGGTGGAACAATGAAGCATATTATTATAGGTGTGGGTGCTGCGGGAATTTCGGCGGCACGTGCCATACGCAAGCACCGCCGAGATGACGAGATTTTAATGATATCCACGGATGACGCAGTGTACTCACGTTGTATGCTACACAAGTACATAGGCGGCGGACGCAGCGTGGGAGAAATGTCCTTTGTACCCGACAATTTCTTTGAAGACAACAATATAAGTTGGCGTAACCGTACAACAGTTACCGAAATAGACACGGCCAATAAGCGTGTTGTTTTTGAGGGCGGCAGCGAAAATTATGACCGCTTGCTTATTGCCACGGGGGCTAAAAGTGTGTTTCCGCCTATTGACGGATTAAAAGGAGCCACCGGCATATACGGCCTACGGGATCTGCCAGACGCAAAGGCCATACGCGAAAAAGCCGGCGGCGCAAGCAATATCGTCGTCATCGGTGCCGGACTTGTTGGCTTGGATGCCGCATATGGCTTGGTTGAAATGGGCAAAAAACCCGTGGTGGTAGATATGGCCACCCATGTTTTGTCAGCAAATTTGGATGAGCCAGCTGCGGCTGTGTACCAGGCCAAATTTGAAGAAGCCGGGTGCGAATTCCGCTTTGGCTGTAAAGTCAGTAGCGTAAAACAAAACGCCGCAGGAGAGGTAAGTGCCATAATTTTGGATGGCAAAGAGGAGCTGGCATGTGACCTTTTGGTTGTGGCAGTAGGTGTGCGGCCAGAAAACGGCCTTCTGCCAAGCAATAGTATTGATGAGTATTTATCGGTTGGAACTGATGTGTATGTGGCAGGGGACGCAACCGGTTTTTCACAAAGCTGGCCCAGCGCCATTGAGCAAGGCGAAGTTGCCGCGCTAAATATGTGCGGCATTATCACACCATATGACGAAATTCTTGCCTTAAAAAATACTGTTAACTTCTTCGGCATTGCCTCTCTTTCTGTGGGCCAACTTGTGCCCGCACCGGGAGATACCTGCGATGTACGCGAATCCAAAGGCCGCTATCAAAAAATTATTAGCCGCGACGGGGTGCCCGTTGGCGTTATATTGCAGGGAGATATCTCACGCAGCGGCTTTTGGCAGCATTTGGTAAAAAATAAAATCAATATTGCCGATATACCAAAGCCCATATGGAAAATGTCATTCGCCGATTCCTATGGACTGGATGAAAACGGCGAATATGAATGGATGACATAGTAATATAGCAAGCTCGTTTACAGGGGCGACCGTATTTAGGTTGCCCCTTTTGGGGTCGGATAGTATTTTCTCATATATGCCCATGGTTTGTATTGACAATGGTAAATTAATGCTTTATACTTATATTAGGGTCAAACCCGTGATTTCATGGGGTTTTCTTACAGTATTATGTTACAAGATACAAAAAATATGACCCTGCGGAGCACAGGCGGCATTGCGATAAATTTATGGGAATATGCACCGAAAGGAGGGTGGCTGTGGCCCGAAATACAAACCGCATATATTCCTAAAAACTTGACGCGATGCTTGTTATATGCCGGCACAATGCTGCATAAAGCTGTAGCTTAGCTTTTGCGCACTGTATGCCGAGCTTATTTTGCAAGAAGGAGGAAAAATTTTATGAGCCAAATTAGAAAGCACTTTCGAGCTTTCGTGGCTTTCGTCTTGACGCTTACATTTGTACTGTCGTCAAGCGTATTTGCCTTTGCATACGAACCCGGGCTTGACGAAGTCAACGAAGTCCAGGCGTATGAAAACACTTATGATTATGAGGGCTATGAAGAAGTTGAACTTATAGCTTCTACTGATTCTGCCACCCTTGTAAGCCCGCCATCCTTTATGGACTATGCTGTTTTTGACATGCTTGACCTTAGAGGTATTGAAATTCAAGTGGGCA
>Ga0123355_10007866_pt1 | contig 16055 bp, 14 predicted proteins | sample TergutEmb28metaG_3_FD_89872 | JGI IMG/M metagenome (GOLD analysis project Ga0123355, IMG submission 89872) | Embiratermes neotenicus P1 segment gut microbial communities from Petit-Saut dam, French Guiana - Emb289 P1 | ecosystem: Host-associated > Arthropoda: Insects > Digestive system > Gut ...
CGGGCTTACGTTACGAGTGCCAGCAGTGAATGTTGATGGGCGGTGGATTTTAACGTTGCCGGAAGGCCCCGAAGGACAATCGCAGCCTGATGTTTTACTGCGGGTTGTGCTGGAGGCGATGGGCTTGCATATTGCTGGCTGGGATAGAGAGACTAATACCATAGCAACTATACAAAATTAAACTCAAAAAGCCCTTCTTGGTGGCATCAGCCGTTAGGAAGGTCTTTTTTTATTTGAAATCTATCTATGCACATTCCGCCCAAGCCCTTGTTTATGAATCTCTTTATTCTGGTCTGGGTTTTGTACTTTTGTACCACTCGATTCTTTCAAAAATTCTTCCTTTGTTGCTTCCAAAGTGCCTACAGAACCTGTAGGGCTTGTGTCTTTGTTATTTTTGGACATACATACACCTCCGGGTTTTTTTGTTAGTGTACGCATTTTTTGGCAGTTTATTCTGGTGTTGCTTTCAGACTTATCTGTATCTCCGTAATTTCCATATCAATACCAAGCATTTCAGCTATTTGCGCGATTTGGTTTAGCTTGGTTCTGCATGCTTTCGTATCTCTCATCAGTTCATCCATAGCAGCGATTGCAAATAGTTCGTTCACCTCTTGATGTATTGCATTTTTGATAGTTTCTAGCATGATTTGATAACCTCCTTGTGTCGGGATGATGGCTGTTTGCCTAATTTTACGACACAAAAGAGATTTAGTCAAAAGTTAGTCATGACAAAAAAATAAAGGCTTCCAGAATTGCTTGGGAGCCTTTATTTTTCAGGAAGCCGACTGCCGGACTCGAACCGGCGACCTATTGATTACAAATCAATTGCTCTACCAACTGAGCTAAGTCGGCATAACGATAACGTAAAGTTAAAGATATTAGCGAGCGAAAAGCGCATTGCCTTTCGCCCGCAGAAATTGTCTTTAAGTTTATGCTGCCGAGCCGCATTGCTTACAAACTTTAATAGGCTTGTCTTCTCCGGATTTTTCCCAAAGAAGTTTAACGCCTGAACGATTGCAAACGGGACAAGTGCCGCGCCAGCCTTTGATTGTGCGGGCTAATTTACCGCGTTTAGGTTTTGGCATAATGGTAACGCTCCTAAATGTTTAATTAAGATTTTGTCAAAAATTAAAACCCTCGACAGAAAGTATACGACTAAGTCTAAGACTTTGTCAATAGGGAAATGCATTTTACATGAAATTGCAGAAAATCTTAAAAACTCAACTTCTCCTCAAGATACTTAACAAGTTCTGAAATCTGTACACGTTCCTGCTCCATAGAATCACGCATTCTTACAGTTACAGCGTGGTCTTCTTCGCTGTCAAAGTCGTATGTTATGCAAAACGGCGTACCAATTTCATCTTGGCGGCGGTAGCGCTTCCCTATAGATCCGGCGTCGTCATATTCGCAGAAGAAATGCTTTGATAGTTCATGGTAAACAGCTTCTGCACTTGGTGCGAGTTTTTTGGAAAGCGGCAGCACCGCCGCTTTAATAGGCGCAAGGGCAGGATGGAAGCGTAATACCGTACGTACATCCGGTTTCTCCGGGGTGCCAAGGTCTTCTTCGTCGTATGCTTCGCACAAAAATGCCAAAGTCATGCGGGTAAGCCCAAGTGATGGCTCTATACAATAAGGCACGTAATGCTCGTTTTTAACAGGGTCAAAATAACTCATATCTTCGCCGCTGTGTTCCATATGCTGCTTCAAATCGTAGTCGGTACGGTCCGCAATACCCCATAATTCACCCCAGCCAAATGGGAACATATACTCAATGTCCGTCGTGGCCTTAGAATAAAACGAAAGTTCCTCCGGGCCATGATCGCGAATGCGCAACGCATCTTCCGGCATTCCCAACGAATGCAGCCAGTCTATGCAGAACTGACGCCAGTATTCAAACCATTCCAAATCTGTGCCCGGTTCGCAAAAAAACTCCAATTCCAGTTGCTCGAACTCACGGGTGCGGAAGGTGAATTTACCCGGTGTAATCTCGTTACGGAAAGAATGCCCGGCTTGGCCTATGCCAAAGGGAATTTTGCGCCTGGTTGTACGCTGTACATTTTTAAAGTTAACAAATATCCCCTGTGCCGTTTCCGGGCGTAAGTACACGGTCGATTGCTTGTCTTCTGTAACGCCGGCAAAAGTTTTAAACATCATATTAAACTGGCGGATGTCCGTGAAGTCATGCTTGCCGCATTTGGGGCAGGGGACTTTTTTCTCATCAATGAATACTTTCATTTTCTCGTTTGGCCAGCCTTCGGGGCTGTCTTCAATTTTGTGCTCCTGCATAAAATCTTCAATAATATTGTCTGCGCGGAAGCGTTCTTTACAGGCGCGGCAGTCCATTAGCGGGTCGTTAAAGCCTCCCACATGCCCGGAAGCTTCCCATACGGCGGGGTTCATCAAGATTGCGCAGTCTACGCCTACATTATATGGGCTTTCTTGTATAAACTTTTTCCACCAGGCTTTTTTTACGTTATTTTTAAGTTCCGACCCCATAGGCCCATAGTCCCATGTGTTGGCGAACCCCCCATATATTTCTGACCCCGGGAATACAAACCCACGGCTTTTGGCTAGTGATACAATTTTTTCTAGTGTTTTTTCTGTGCGGTTCATGATAGCAACGTCCTTTCAAAGTAGTGTCTAAGACTTTTTCATATATAATATATGGAAAAAGGGCGATGTCAAGAGCAACATCGCCATGATGTCACGTGTGTCATCATTTGAGCAGGATTAGCCGCCTGATAGGTTCTAAAATTTTTTGCAAAATGGCAAGACACAGTATATAATTAATCTGTACTCACAAGTAAATAAACCGATATAATAATTTGCAGGAGGGTTAGGATAATGAACAATGAAGAGAAAATTCTTACATTGCTAGAGGGGATTCAGGCTGAAGTAGGGGGATTAAAAACCGAATTAAACGGGGTTAAGTCTGAATTAAGTGAAATTAAGTCTGAACTAAATGAAGTTAAGTCAGATTTAAATGAAGTTAAGTCAGATTTGAATGAAGTTAAGTCAGATTTGAATGAAGTTAAGTCAGATTTGAATGAAGTTAAGTCAGATTTGAATGAAGTTAAGTCAGATTTGAATGAAGTTAAGTCAGATTTAAATGAAGTTAAGTCAGACTTAAATGAAGTTAAGTCAGACTTAAATGAAGTTAAGTCAGACTTATCAAAGTTCAAAAAAGACACAGAGAGGAATTTTATCAAACTCGATAAGGACATTTTGGAAATTAGAGAAGATATTGAAATTATTAAAGAGTCTGCGGAAGAAACGCGAGCCGGTACCAATTTATTGATTGGATGGGCTGATAGGGCTGAACACAAAATAGGTGTTCCGTTATTTGAAGTATCATAATACGTTGGCGAGTTACTAAGCGCATAATATTTTTTTGTTTTTACGCTAACTACCCCCTGATAGCACTTTTGAATGTGATATCAGGGGGTAGTTGCCCCATAAGTGCAATTTTTAGGAAAAAACACATATGTATGTTTACATACCACATCTTTTGTCAGGGGAGATGTTTTAAGCCACAAGCATAAACAACTGCAAGACCTGATATTGGGTCATTTCCTTCCCAGTTTAATTTATGCTCATATCATGGTTTATTGTAAAGCCTCCCTTCACCATGTCTTACTCCACAATATGAAGGTCATCATTTTTGTTGCATATGCCCAATATAAAAATATTTTTAGTTTCTCATAAACCGACAAGCTTTTTTCATGTATTTTTGCACATAATAAATGATTGCCAATATACTAATGTTACAATTCTATGTCAAGTTGTTGAAATAGTACAAGCTATATGCAGAAATTACAGTTGATTTTGGCGAAAATTCGCAAATTGTAATCAAACTGTTAAGAGTAGACAAAGACATTGTCCTGTGATACTATCTGCGGAACAAAATTATTTGTGCAATGAAATAGAAGGAGGAAGTGTATGAAAAAGTACTTATTAGGTTTACTGATGTGTGTTGTTCTGGTTGCGTTGGTGGCTGCTTGCGGCAATAATGCCGGTACTGACCCTGAACCAACACCGGTAGACCCCCCAACAGTAGTTGCACCACCCCCTGTAGACCCCCCAACAGAGGTTGCTCCACCCACAGAAGTTGTACCGCCAACAGAAGTAGTATCGACAGACCGTGACTATGTTGTTATCCGCGCCACCATCCGCCCAACAGCAAACATTGCATGGGCGCGTTGGGAAAATGCGGGGGTTAACTCCGGCCTGCGTGACCTTATGTGGGGTTTCCGCGGCACAATGGAACGTAACATGGATGATGAGTGGTTCCCTAACCCAACCGTTATGGTAGGTGGGCAGTGGCCTACAGTTACAGACAATGCTGACGGCAGCCGCACATACACCTTCGAAATCTACACAACAAACACATTCAGCGACGGCCGCCCCATAACCGCATGGGACTATGCAGGTGATATCGCATTCCTCACAAGCCCGCAATGGGCAGCAGTTCCCGGTCCTGCTATCACAGCAAACGCCAACGAAGTTGTTGGACGCCATGAATGGGAAGCCGGCGAAACACCTACACTTACAGGTGTGCGCGTATATTCCGACAGCAGCTTTTCTGTAACAGTAGGCGCAGAATTTGTGCCATTTACATGGGAAGTTGCAATGCTTATGAACTGGTCTCCGTTCCCTGTGCATGCCTTGGGTATCGAAGTGCACGATGATGGTGACGGCGTATTCCTTACGGCTATTGGCGGCGGCGAGCTTACAAACGACGCAGTGCTTGTAGCAGTAAACGGCGGTAACTATCAAGAGGCTGACGGTGATACAGCCGCAACGGGTGATGGTTTCCGTTTTAACCCTACAGTAGTTGTAGGTCCTTACATGTTCCATAGTGTAGACATTGGTGCTGCTATACTTCAAGCACAACGCAACCCTAATTTTGGCCAAACATGGGATGGCTACACCCCACGCATCGAGTATCTCATCTGGCGTGAAGTGTTGGATCCGGTTCTTGTAGACTCTCTTGCCGCCGGCGAAGTGGATATGACAATCGGCCAAGGTCAAGGTGCGATCATCAACCAGGCGCTTGATCTTCTTGTACAGCAAAACGGCACACATACCTTCCTGCCATACAACCGCCACGGCTTCGGTCAAATTCTCTTCCACTGCGACGTTGGTCCTACACAATTCGTGGAAGTTCGTCAAGCGATCAAATGGCTGATCGACCGCGATGTGTTCGGCGAAATGTTCACAGAAGGTCATGGTAACCGTGCGGAAGGCGCATACTCTACAGCGTGGTGGTGGCATCACGAAGCAGTCGCACGCGGCATGCACGACCAAATGATTATGTATACCTTCAATATGGCTGAAGCTATCCGCACACTTGAAGCAGGCGGCTGGGTTTACGCCGCAGACGGAAGCCCGTTTGTAGGCCCCGGTACGGCGGATAACATTCGTCATAAGCGTGTAGACGGCGAATTGATGCCGCTACGCATCGAATGGGCAACATTCTCAAGCCCTAACCGTATCACAGATATCATCAACATCCTTATGCCAGAGCCGCTTACAGAAGCAGGTTTCTACCTGCACGAAGTGCGTATGGCTGCTCCACTTGGCTATATGAACAACTTTGAAGGACAAGGCACAGGCGACCGTTACAATATGTTTAACTTGGGGCAAGGCTTTGCAGCAATATGGACACCATGGAACAGTTATGATCCGGCAATGGGTCCTGCATTTAACTGGACACAAATCGATGATCCTCACCTTGTAGAACTTGCAAACCGTATGCGCTTCCTGGATCTAACAACAGAAGCAGGCCGCGATGCCTTAGTAGAAGCTTATAGCGACTTTATGGTATATCTGAACTATCTTGTAGTGCAAATCCCGCTTTATATCGACATCTTCTATGATTTCATCCCAACTTGGATTGGCAACTGGCACAACAACTCCATCTGGGGCGGACCTCAAGCACTTGTACGCGCCTATATCCGTTAATTAATTTTACAATAGACTTCTTGTATAACTTCAAAAATTTCTACGACGCAACGAGAGGGGCGGTGAGCAAATCAAGCATTTCCGTAGGAAATGCGCCTTGAGCGAACGGTTTTGCCCCGGATTGCGAGTAGAAATTACAGTTGTGCAAGAAGTCCAATTTAATAATGCGGTGAAATACGTATAGCCCGGCACCGGCATTTGCTGTCGCCGGGCTATTACATAAATTACTGTTTGGAGGAATGTAATGTTCAAATACATTTTGAAAAGACTGTTCTATATCCTGCTCGTACTTGTTTTAGTTACGGGCGCGTTGTTTGTAATCTATCGCACCATGCCGGGTGACCCGGTAGATATCTTCCTCCCGCCGGAAATGGCAATGACCATGCGCCCGGAAGAAGTGGAGGCTATGCGGGCAGACATTATTGAGGAATTCGGGCTTGACCAACCCCTTCCCGTACAATACTTCCGCTGGCTTGGCGGCATGTTACGCGGCCAATTTGGTACGAGTATAACTACGCGCCAGCCTGTGTTAGATCTTATCCGCAGCCCTATGATGAACACGATTGTCATCAACTTAATGAATCTTGTCTTGGTACTTTCCGTTACGGTGCCCATAGGCATTTATTGCGCCATAAAACGCGGTAAATTATTTGATAACGCCGCACTGGGCTTTTCTATGATCGGTCTCAGTATTCCAAACTTTTTATTTGGTCTTATACTCATAGTCATTTTTGCCGTTTTCTTGGGAGTCCTGCCTATTTCCGGTATGCGAAGCCCAATGCCCGCTGGGGAGCCAGGTTCATTTCCATACCTCATGGATCGCTTGCGCTATATGATACTTCCCCTTGCAACAATATTCCTCACTTCACTTGCGGGTCTTATCCGCTTCGTGCGCAGTGCTATGATAGACGCGCTTTCTATGGACTTTGTCCGCACCGCCCGCGCAAAGGGCTTGGCGGAAAAAACAGTTGTATATTCTCATGCGTTCCGCAACGCACTCATTCCTATCATAACCGTTTTGACCGGTACTTTCATAGCCGTATTTTCGGGCAGTTTGATTATTGAACAGACTTTTGGGTGGCATGGTATGGGCTGGTTGATGATTACTGCGCTAAACACGCGCGACATGGCAGTGCTTATGACCATGGGTGTGTTTTATACGCTTGTTGCTTTTGTGGGGTTGCTGATTATGGACATCGCATATGTTATTGCAGACCCGCGCATTAGATTGGAATAGGGAGGATATATTATGGACAAGAAACTACCCAAAAAGGAGAACTTCCTCCTGGCCGCCATAAAACCACTTTTCGGCATCAAGAGCCGTACTTTAAGCCTTATGGAAGAAGAGCGGATACAAAGCCCCGGGCGCACGATTCTTCGGGAGTTTTTCCGCAGAAAAATGACAATCGTTGGCCTTGTTGGCTTTTGTACTATGTTTTTACTCAGTCTTATTTTGCCATTCTTTTTCCCTATAGACCTGCGCGACTTTGACACAGGCCAGTTCAACCAGCCTCCGAGCCGCAGTATGATGCGCTTGCCCGGGAGTTTGCGGGGCAATGTGGCTATGATAGACGCGGGTCCGGGGTACGGCGTTGGGCTTAGCACAACAAACCGGCTTTATACATGGGGCGTTATGCATGGCCACAGCGAACCGCTAAACGACCCGCCGCAGTCAAACCGCACTTTTAACCATGTCAGTGCGGGGCAAGGTCATGCCCTTGCCGTTACAGAATGTGGCTACGTGTACGTTTGGGGCGACCAGAATATTGTATTTAACTTGGCCAATGTACCGCCCGCCATACAGGGACGTGTGACGACAGCTACAGCCGGCCGCCGCGTTAGCGTGGCACTGACTGACGATGGCCGCCCACATGTGTGGGGAAATATGAGTGATGCAAACAATATAAGCCTGCCGCGTTTCCCGCGTGACGCATTTGGCGTACACGTTGAAATGAATACGCATTCAGCAGGCATTTTAACAGACGACGGCCGTGTGTTTGTTTTGGCTCCAACCATGCGCGAGTTCCGCGAAGTGCCTGATGAAATACAGGGCCGCATTGTGGATTTTGCACTGGGCGAACTGACAGGCGCGGCTGTACTTGACGATGGGTCGGTATATGTATGGGGTGCGGCAAGCGATGCCCGAGACACGATTCCGGCACACATCCATGGACAAGTTGTAAGTATCCAAGCTGGACGTGAGCATTATACCGCGCTGCTGCGTGATGGCTCTGTCGTCAGCTGGGGTGATGATAACCATGGCCGTGCAACGGCTCCAAACCTTTCAAATGTTGTAGATATTTTTGTGGGTGTTGACCACAACTACGCCCTTCTTGCCAATGGAAATGTGGAAACATGGGGTTTGCGCGGGTTCATTTTTGGTACGGATAATACAGGGCGCGATATCTTTAGCCGCTTATGGTTTGCCGGAAGGTACTCTATGTTAATTGGTGCGGCGGCTGTGCTTGTTGCAGGCATTATTGGCCTGATACTGGGTAGTCTTAGTGGTTACTTCGGCGGTACGGTGGACATGTTTATCATGCGCCTTGGTGACGCTGTTACCGCTTTACCGCCCTTACCTATAATATTAATATTGATGTGGCGTTTTGGAGGGCGTTTTGGGTCTGTCGGGGGCATGGTCTTAATCATGTGCTTCATGGGAATGCTTACCTGGCCCGGGCTTATGCGTCTCATTCGAGGTCAATTTCTGCAAGCCAGAGAAAGTGAATATGTCACAGCGGCACGTACACTTGGCGTTAGACAGATGAAAATTATTTTTAAGCATATTTTCCCTAATATTTCATCGGCGGCCATTGTATGGCTTACGCTTACTCTTGCGGGAAGTATGCTGACAGAAACGGGGCTTAGCTTCATTGGTTTTGGTATTACAGAGCCTACGCCAACATGGGGCAATATGCTGACGGGCGCAAATAATTCAATTGTACTGCGCGAACAGTGGTGGCGATGGGTGTTCCCGGCTATTGCACTGGTCACAACGGCTCTGAGTATCAACCTGATTGGTGATGGTCTGCGTGAGGCCACTGACCCCAAATCGCGTGGGAGGTAGTTATGGAGACGAACAATAAAACTGCATTACTTGAATTGCAAGATTTGCATACTTTTTTCGAAACAAGGCGCGGGCTTGTAAAGGCCGTAAATGGCGTGAGCTACACCGTGGAGGCTGGGAAAACCCTGGGCATAGTTGGTGAAAGCGGTTGTGGTAAGTCTGTTTCTGCCATGTCCGTCCTTAAACTACTGGACGAGAACGGTAAAATTGTGAAGGGCAAGATAATATTCAAAGGCCGCGATATGACTACGCTATCCCGCAGCGAGATGAACAAAATACGCGGCAACGAGATAAGCGTTATTTTCCAAGAGCCCATGACCAGCCTTAACCCCATTTTTACCGTGCGCCGCCAAATTGCCGAAAGTTTTATACTCCACCAAGGCATGAGCAAGCGTGACGCAGGCCGCGAGGCAGTTAAAATGCTTGCGGACGTAAAAATCCCGGACCCGGATCAAGTGGCTAAAAGATATCCGTTCATGCTCTCCGGTGGTATGCGCCAGCGCGTGATGATCGCTATGGCTTTGGCTTGCAAGCCGGATTTGCTTATTGCAGACGAGCCCACCACCGCTTTGGACGTAACCATACAGGCGCAAATCCTACGTCTTATGAACGACCTCAAGCATGAAAAGGGTACTGCCATCATGTTTATTACCCATGACCTTGGCGTTATAAACGAAATGGCGGACTTTGTGGCTGTTATGTACTGTGGTCAGGTGGTTGAGCAGGCGCCTGTACGCAAAATTTTTGATTCATCCGGCTTTTCACATCCATATACCGAGGCTCTGCTTACCAGCATCCCAAGGGTTGATACCCCTGTGGGTACGAAGTTGGAGGCTATCGAGGGTGCAGTGCCGCACCCGTTAGATTTGCCCGTGGGTTGTAAATTTGCCCCCAGATGTAAATATGCCACCGAACGTTGCCAGAATGAAGAACCGCAGCTGGAAAAGATAGCAGATGACCATCTGGTACGGTGTTTCTATCCAGAGGAAGGAGCGCGCAAAAATGGAAAATAAAAAACCGCTTCTAAGCATAAGAAACCTTAAACAATACTTTCCGGTGCGTGGAAAACGCGGGCTTTTTGTAAAAGCGAACGATGGAGTGAGCCTTGAGATATACGAAAACGAAACCCTTGGCGTCGTTGGCGAGAGCGGTTGCGGTAAGAGCACACTTGGGCGCACCCTTTTGCAACTGTACAATCAAACAGATGGCGAGACGATCTATTACGGACGCGACATAGATGATATGGTGCCGCGGTATGTGCTGGATATTTATCATAACCTTGAAAAAAAAGTGCGCGCTACAAAGGCACTTGTTGTCAAAGCGGAAGCGGCAGAGGCGGAATACCAAAAGTTAAAGGCCGCCGCCAATGAAGACCGTGCGGAAGGCGGCTATTCGAAGGAATATTACGCCAAGCGTAACGAGCGTAACGAAATAAAGCGTCAGGCAAATTTAGAATACCTTGCCATGGTGAGGCTCGTGGGCGGGTTTTATACAGTGGATCCAAAGGAGTATCCTGCCATAACCAAGGCTCTGGAAGCGCATTTTTATGCCAGCCGGGAACTGAACAAGGTGAATCGTGCCATAAAAAAACTCACTGCCAAGTTAAGTGATGCAGCATATGATGTGGAAAAAAACGGTGTAAACCCTGCCGGACGTGACGCGATAAAAAGAAAATTGGATAACCTTACGGGTTTGGAGACTACGCGGTGCAAGGAAGCGAAGGAAAAGACTCAGGCCACAATAGACGCGCTCCGTGCTAAATTTGCTGACGACCCGGAGTTTCAAAAATACGAAGCCATGCGCGACAGCGGCATAGACTTGGCGCGCCTGACGTATAACGAAATGCGCTATATCAGGCGTGATCTGCAACTTATTTTCCAAGACCCATACAGCTCTCTTAACCCGCGTCTAACCGTTGGGCAAATCATCAGCGAAGGGCCTATTACGCATAAAAATTTCTTGTCCAATAACGAACGTATGCAGGACTATACCATGGAAGTTATGGAAAACTGCGGGCTGGCAAGTTATATGATACACAGGTATCCGCATCAGTTTTCCGGGGGCCAGCGTCAGCGTATTGGCATAGCCCGCGCCCTTAGTGTAGACCCGCGTTTTGTTGTGTGTGACGAGGCCGTGAGCGCATTGGACGTGAGCATACAATCTCAGATTATCAATCTTTTACAGACCCTGAAAGAGAAAAATAACCTGACATACATGTTTATCAGCCACGACCTGAGTGTAGTGAAGTATATTTCTGACCGCATAGCCGTTATGTACTTGGGCAATATCGTTGAGTTGGCTACCAGCGAACAACTTTTTGCAAATCCTCTGCACCCGTACACAGAAGCGCTACTCTCTGCAATTCCTACTACAGACGACCCTGCCACACGCCAAGAAATGATACTGCTTGAAGGTGACATACCAAGCCCCGTGAAGCCGCCCGCGGGTTGCAAATTTAATACCCGTTGCCGCGATTGTATGGAGATATGCAAGCACGTTGTTCCTGAATGGCGGGAGCATGCTCCGGGGCATTTTGTGGCATGCCACAAGTACGATTAATATGCTATTATCCAAAAAATTGCGGCGTAAGTTTACACGAAAAGATGCGGACGAGATAATCGAACGCGCTAAAACCGAGGAACCGCTGGAGTTGGAAAAAGGCGATATTCCCGCTATGATACTGGCGGCGTTAGTGGTGTTTTTGCCATTTGTGCTGGCGCTTGGCGGGGTTATGATTTTACTTTGGTATTTTATTTTCTTTGTATGGGGGAGGTAAGCCATGCACAAGATTTTTTATAGGTGGACGATACACCATACCTATTGGCTGGTGATTATCCTTCTTCTTACAGGCGTGCTTTTATACGCACTGACGCTGTCTTTTACGAACCCTCATGAAGAGGTCTTTGTCGTGCGGGAGCAGGCTATGGCGCGTTATCGGGAAGAGATGCGTCCTTTTGCCAGGGAAGTGGGGCGCATTGGCGACTTTGCATTCATGTATAATTTTTTGTATGACAACTGGCCATACTTTGAAGCGGCAGAGCGTGCCGGATACGATGTGCATGAAATAGCCCTTGATGCATTCAACCTGTTGGCTGATGAGGCATTTTACGGCGAGGGGCAGCATTTTTTATGGGATTTCATGGAGGAGCACTTTTTCTTGCAATTCCCTGCTTTTGGTGGTTTGCGCTTGGTGAGTGAGGCCTTGGGATTGCCGCCATGGGTGAATCTGCCATATTTTTTTGGACTGTATGACTGGCGTTTTACCCATGACAATATGTATGTGCCATTTGCGGAAGATCCCAATTTTTCTTATGAAATAAGTGGTGATGTGGCTTTTGCGCACGTGCGGAGTTTTTTGCCCCATGGGTACAGGCCGGGCAACAATGAACCGTATTGGCTGTTTGATTGGGATAGCGAGCGCGCACGCGTGCATGACTTTTTCCTGGCGGCAGAGGGTGCGGAAGATATTGTTATTGATATCCGCTGCAATGCAGACGGTTTTTATGATTATTTTGTGCGCATGCTTTTGTTGCCTTTGGCGGCAAACGGGGCACCGGTGACTTTTTCTGTATACGCCACAAGCGGACAGTTTGCCCAAGATGTACTGGGTGCTTTTCGCCAATGGTATGGTTGGGATGACAGCGTGACGATGACTATGGACGGTGGCTGGATTGATACCAATGCATGGGTGATTGTTTGTGCGGCAGCTTTCAGCGGGCCAAACCATGCGTATATTGCACTGGCACAGTCGGAAGGCGTAAACATTGTCTTGGACGAGCGTTGCGGCTGTGGCAACAGTTGGGGAACCAGTTTCACTCGGTTGCCGCACAGCAGGCTGACCCTGCGTTTTAACCCGCTGGCATTTAGCTGGCAGGATGGGCGGCTCTTTGAAGAATATCCTGCCCGGGCTTGCTATACACTGGACGCCGTACCTGCAAGGATACGTACAAGCTTGATGAATTGAGATTTGAGCCGCGAAAGCGGCTTTTTTTTATTTTCAATTGCAAGCATTGTTCCAATATGTCATAATATCGCAATAAACAAGGTGGTTTGGAGATGGTACCAATGAATAAACCCCACAAAGTGCTTATGACATTAATGGGCATGGAAATAGGCGGAGCGGAAACCCATGTGCTGGAGTTAAGCAAAACGCTAAAACATATGGGTTTGGATGTACACGTTGTAAGTAATGGTGGCGTGTATGTGCGCGAACTTGAGGAATGCGGTATAAAACACTATCGCGTACCGCTGCACAATAAGCAGTTTATCAATGTTTTTTCGTCCTACCGCGCGCTTAAAAAAATTATACTGGAAAATGATATCCAGCTGGTTCATGCCCATGCGCGCATTCCAGCGTTTATATGCGGGATTTTGCAAAAGCGGATAAAGTTTAAGCTGGTGACATCTGCTCATTTGGATTTTTCCGTTGCGTTCCCTTTCAACTTACTTAGCAATTGGGGCGACAAGGTGTTGGCAGTTTCCAGCGATATCAAGGATTATTTGTTAGCACACTACAAAGTGGAAGAGCGCAACATTAGCCTGACGGTAAACGGCATAGATACGCAAAAATTTACCCCGGATATAGATGTGTCGGATATTATGGCAGAACTGGGGCTTTCGTCGGATTCCCGCAAAATCGTGTGTGTGGGCCGATTGGATTTGAACCGTGTTTCCGGCTTGTCGGCATATACATTGGTAGAAATTGCCGAAGACTTGAAAGCGCTGTCTCCTAAGCCCATAGAAATTATTGTTGTAGGCGACGGGGCAGACTTTGCGCCCTTAAAAGCAAAAGCTGATGCAGTCAATGCCAAGGTGGGCAAGTTCATACACATGACGGGGCAGCGCACAGACATTAACAAATTTTGCGCGCTGGCAGATATTTTTGTAAACCCGAGCCGGGGCGCTTTAGAAGCGATGAGTGCCGCAACTCCTGTGGTTTTGGCGGGCAATCAAGGATATATTGGCATTTTAAACGAAACCACCAAGGCCGTTGCCGTAGAAACCAATTTTACCTGCCGTAACTGCGGCGAGACTACACCTGAAAAACTTCGCAAAGACCTGCTAACCCTTCTGGCAATGAGCGACAGCGAACTGGCGGAGTTAGGGCAGTATTCCAGAGACCTTGTGTGCAACGAATATTCCTTGGAACGCATGGCGCAAGATGCCATAGATGTATACGATAAAGTTTTCGCGCCTGATACGCCTGTAAACGTGGTTATTTCCGGTTATTACGGCTATAACAATAGCGGCGATGAAATAATGCTTAAATCCATACTGCAAAATTTACGCGCCCGCAGAGGCGACCTTAACCTGACGGTGCTTTCACCTAAACCTAAGGAGACACGCAGGCAATTTGGCGTGGGTGCGGTACATCGCTTTAACCTGCTTGCGGTGTTCTTGCGCTTGCGTAAAGCAAAGCTGCTGATTACCGGTGGCGGCAACCTGATACAAGACGAGACAAGCACCCAATCCCTGCTGTACTATTTGTTGCTGATTAATACCGCGCGTTTTCTGGGCGTAAAAAACATGTTGTATGGTAAAGGAATTGGGCCTGTTAACCGCCGCGGAAATATTGGGCGTGTGCGCCGCTCTATTGATAAAGTTGACCTTATCACCTTGCGCGAAGGCGGCTCGCTGGGCGTATTGGAGGAAATTGGCATAACTAAGCCGGAAATCCATGTTACCGCAGACGCGGCATTTGCGCTTCCACCGGCAGAAGGTGGTGCGGTTGATTTGACAGCGTTTGGCATAGACAAGCCGTTTTTTTGCGTTGCCTTACGCTCTTGGGCGCATAACCCGCCGGATTTGGAAGCGCAAGTTGCGCGTTTTGCAGACTATCTTGTAGAAACATACGGATACCAAGCTGTTTTTGTACCAATGCGGGCGGACCAAGACAGTGAAATATCCCATCGCGTGATGGCACTGATGAAACACAAAGGAATATTTTTAGATTCGGCTGCCAAAAATTATGAGATAGGCCGGAGTGTGCTGGGGCAAGCATCTTTTGCCATAGGTATGCGCCTGCACGCGTTGCTTTTTGCAATGGAAAAGGGCGTGCCTGCAATTGGGCTGGAGTATAACACTAAAGTCCGCGGCTTTATGGAAGCCATGGGGCAAAAGTGGCATATGCCTGTTGAAGAAACAAACGCGGATACGCTCATCCAATTTGCCAAAGAAATTCACGCAAATAAAGATGAAATTTCTGCCGAAATATTTGGATCCGGCTGCCGCTTACGGGAGCTTGCGGCACGTAATGCGGAATTGTGTATTCGGTTATTGGAGGATTTCTAACATGGAAAAAATAAAATATCAGGAATTGGCGCAAACCGCCATAGACGCGCAAGCCATGTCATACTCGCCGTACTCGAATTTTCAGGTAGGCGCGGCGCTGCTTTCAAAAAGCGGAAAGATATACACGGGCTGCAATATAGAATCCGCATCGTATTCCCCAACAAACTGTGCCGAGCGCACAGCCCTGTTTAAAGCTGTATCTGAAGGGGAACGGGAATTTTTGGCTATCGCCATAGCCGGTTCGCTAAAAGACCAGGCCCCGGATTATTGCTATCCTTGCGGTGTGTGCCGTCAAATGTTAAAAGAATTTGTGGCAGACGATTTTGTGCTTATAATCGCAAAAACGGCAACAGATTATCGTGTGCATAGCTTTGGCGAATTGTTTCCGCATGGTTTTGGGCCGGGTGATTTGGGAGTTTAAACAAATTATTAAAAAGTGAGTGGGCGAACACAGTTCGCCCGTTTTGAACAATGAAAAAAATCTTAAGGTGGTATCACATATGCAAATGTATGAAATCATAAACAAAAAAAAGCACGGGCAAGCGCTAACAACAACGGAAATCCGCACAGTTGTAGATGGTTTTACTTCCGGTAAAATTCCAGATTATCAAATGTCTGCGCTGCTTATGGCCATATGCTTCAAGGGAATGAGCACACAAGAAACGACGGATTTAACCATGGCAATGGCAGATTCCGGGGACAAAATGGATTTGTCCAGCCTTGGGGATAATAC
>Ga0123355_10007867_pt1 | contig 16055 bp, 14 predicted proteins | sample TergutEmb28metaG_3_FD_89872 | JGI IMG/M metagenome (GOLD analysis project Ga0123355, IMG submission 89872) | Embiratermes neotenicus P1 segment gut microbial communities from Petit-Saut dam, French Guiana - Emb289 P1 | ecosystem: Host-associated > Arthropoda: Insects > Digestive system > Gut ...
CAGAAAAATATTAGATTACTTGCTGGTAAACCGCTTATCCAGTATCCTATCAAACTTGCTTTGTCACTTAACGCTTTTGATGGAGTGTGGGTTAATACGGAAGACGAGCTATTGGGAAAAGCGGCGGAGTCCATGGGTGCATCTTTCCATAAGCGCCCAGAAAAACTGGCAAATGACAGTGCAACAAATCGGGAATTTACCTATGAATTTCTTAAATGTCATAAATGTGATTATTTGATAATGATTAACACCACCTCTCCGCTAGTCAAGCCAGAAACCGTTAAAGGGTTTATAAAATATTTAAATGAAAATAAATTCGATACACTGCTATCAACAGTACAGGAGCAGGCAGAGACGTTTTACAAAAGTAAGCCACTAAATTTCTCGTTTTTAGAAAAGATAAATAGCCAATTGCTTGAGCCGACAGAAAAAGTTGTGTGGGCCCTAACTGCATGGAAACGTGAGACATTCATCAGCCTACAGGAAAGGGGGATAAACCCGTCGTTTGGTGGCTTGGTTGGAAAATTTGCTATCCCAAAAGACGAGTCATGTGATTTAGACACAGAAGAAGACTGGCGCATTGCAGAGGGATTACTATTATCTAAAAATATAAAATGCGAAAAGGAGTATATGCCATTATGAAGGTAGGCTTTTTAGGATATGTTGAAGACATAGCCGAGTGCTTAAAGAACATGGAATCAACGGGCATTGACGGCAAAGTTCTTTGTAATGAAGCGGCTATGGAATTGTTTATAGAAAGATCCAAAGCCGTAAGAGATAGCGGCGGAGTATTTTTCTTTGCCGGGAATGGGGCAAGCGCTACAATGGCCGAGCATATGTCTCATGATTGCTTTCAAAATGCTGACTTTTTAACAATGACATGCTCCGAAACGTCTCATATAACAGCTATTTCAAACGATTTGTCCTATGAGGATGTATTTGCTTATAGGATTGGCAAGGCTTTATCAGGTAAAGATGCACTAATTACAATATCATCTTCAGGCAATTCGCCAAATGTTGTTAAAGCCATTGAAATAGCACGTTCCAAAGGTATGTTTATTGCAACAATATCAGGTATGAAACCAGACAACAAATCAAGAAAGCGCGGTGACATAAATTTTTATGTACCAGCGCAAACTTATGGTATGGTTGAATCTGCACATGCCACCTTATTACACTGCTGGTTGGATTTATTCTTAGATAAGCATATGGGAGGTAGGCATTAATGAAAATAGTCGTTGGAGCATCGTCTTTTGCAGCACAAAGCAATAAGGCTATTGATTTGCTTTTAAACAAAGGCGTGGAAGTTGTTAAAAATCCATATGGGCGGAAGCTCACTCCTGAAGAAACAATAGCGCATTTAAAAGGAGCAGACGGGATTTTAGCCGGTCTTGAGACTTTGGATGAAGCAGTGCTTAGCAAAGCGGACTCCCTTAAGGCAATAACACGCATAGGCATAGGTATGGAGAACGTTGATCTTGACTATGCAAAAAGCAGAGGAATAAAAATATCAAACACCCCATCTGGCCCCACCGAAGCAGTTGCTGAAATGACCGTAGCTGCATTGCTTTCAATTGGTCGTCAGATTATCCCAAGCAATGATGATATGCATAAGGGTATTTGGAAGAAAAGAATTGGGTTTTCTTTAAACGGCCTTAGAGTGCTTATTATTGGCTACGGGCGTATTGGGCAGCGTGTAGGAGAGATGCTAAAGGCATTTAACGCAGATGTAATTGTTTACGACCCTGCAAAGGAGGGCCATACAATAGACTTATTAAAATCCATGCTGTCCGAAGCTGACGCAATTACACTCCATGCATCCGGTAAAGATGAAATATTAACAGCTGAGCTAATTGAAGCTATGAAAACGGGAGTTGTTTTGCTTAATAGCGCTCGTGGTGGGTTAGTGTGTGAAGATGCTTTATATAAGGCCTTAAAAACCGGTGAAATATCCCACTATTGGGGTGATGTTTTCCCACAGGAACCGTATAATGGCAAGCTTCTGGAATGCGAGAATGCAATACTAACCCCACACATAGCAACATATAGCCGCCAGTGTAGGGAATCTATGGAAACTGAAGCAGTGCTTAATATTATGAAGGATCTTGGTATATAAGCATGTTTGAAGCCGAGTTAAAAATTGCCGTTGAGGCAGCAAAAGCCGCTGGAGATTTTTTAGTAAAACGTATTAATCTACTTGTGGATAGCCAAGACGGAAAAGATATTAAGATGGCCGCAGATAAACAGAGCGAATCTATCATTGTAGAGAAGTTAAAGAAAACTGGGATACCTATATTGTCAGAGGAAGCAGGCTTAATTGCAAACTCTGATTCCGATAAGTTGTGCTGGATTGTAGACCCAATAGACGGAACCCTTAACTACTCACGTGGTCTAGGGGGGATGTGCTGTGTATCTATAGCACTATGGAAAGGTGGACATCCAGCATTAGGTGTCATTAATCGTTTTGAGAGAAATGAGATATACACCGGTGTTGTTGGAGCAAGCGCAAAAATAAATGGAGCTACACTCAAAACATCTGGCATAGCACGTATTGACCAGGCGGTTTTGGCAACCGGGTTTCCAGTTGGACGGGATTATTCCTCTGCCGGTTTAGCAGATTTTATCACTAATATACAGCGGTTTAAGAAGATACGCATGTTGGGCTCAGCAGCACTTATGGCTACATTTGTGGCAACCGGCGCAGTAGATGTGTATATGGAAGATGGGATTATGCTGTGGGATATAGCAGCGGCAGCAGCAATTGTATTAGCAGCCGGCGGCGAGTTTAAATATTTACCAAGAGGTAACAATAAATGTTTATGTGTGATGTACGCAACCAAGGATTTGGCGGAGGCTTGTGATGTTGAAGGCATATGATTATATAGAATATTCCGAAAACGCGATTCAGGCATTTCATATTCGCCATTTTGATGAGGAATTGCAAATTGCGGAAGCCCTTGTAAAAAAGCTTACAGAAGTAGCCAATAAAACTGCGAGCAATGCAAGTTGCCAGTGCGGACAGGAAAGATTACCCTTGTTTTTTACCAAATGGGGTATTGATTATTGCCGTTGCCCAAAATGTAAGACCGTAGTTGCCGATGCGAGTAAAGAGCTAGTTATTGATTATAAAAACAACCAAAATATGATTAACTTCCGTACGTCAGAGGAGTACCAAGCCGAAGCCGCAGCACGTAGAGAAAAAAGCTGGGAGGAACTCCTTAACTGGGTTTGTTTCCGTACATTTAGATATTTACGCAAGCGTGAGTTTAATATAATTGATTACGGAAGCCGTTACTCGATGTTATCACAGCGAATCGAAGAAAGCAAATTTTGTGAAAGCTATGAAATTAGAGATTCAATAATGAGCTATAACGCAAAGAAGCCTTTGCCCAACGGTGCAAAAGCGGACATAGTATTAAACCTAAATAATCTACAGCAGAGTGTAGACCCTGTTAAAGATATAAGACTTGCAGGTGAAGGGTTGCGCAAAGGCGGGCTTATGTTTTTCAGTACGCGCATTGGAACCGGGTTTGATATTTTGACATTGCGAGAGCATTCAAAGATATATCCATTTGAGCACGTGTTTTTGCCTTCTATGATGCTTTTGTCAGACATATTTGCTAAAGCTGGGTATAAAGTGTTGGAAACAACAACCCCTGGTATGCTTGATACATTGTTTGTTAAAGACAATGAAAGCAAAATAAGAGAAGATGAGCTATTTGTAAAATATATGATGAGCCATTGTGATGTAGCGGTACTACAAGACTTCCAACGTTTTCTTCAAAAAAGCAGCTTAAGTTCGTATACTCAAATTGTTGTGCGAAAGGAGGCGGATTAGCTTGCAGAAGCTTAAAATTGCCATACTTGGGATGGGCAGAATGGGGATTATTCGTTATAAGTCGATGTTGAGACATGGATGCGTTGAAATCGTTGGTATATGCGACACAGATGCAGATAGCCTTAAAGAATACAGCGAACCGTCATTTGCCTCCTGGCAGGAGTGTATTGACAGCACAAAGCCCGAAGCCGTGTTTGTGTGCACATTTAACGCATTTATACCCGACATTGTATGCTATGCATTGGAACGCAAAATACATGTTTTTGCAGAAAAGCCGCCAGGGCGCAGCTTGTCAGACACACTAAGAATGAAGAGCGCACTAGATAAAAGCGATGGCATGGTGTTAAAATTTGGCTTTAATCACAGGTATCATAATTCCGTAATAGAGGCAAAGGCACTTATTGATTCTGGTATAATAGGCGATGTTGTGTGCGCACGTGGCGTATATGGCAAGGCGGGAAGCCTTTCATTTTCTAGCGAATGGCGCAACGACCTTGAGATGTCTGGCGGCGGGATACTACTTGACCAAGGTATCCACATGGTGGACTTGCTTTACTATTTTTTAGGCGAATTTTCTAATGTAAAAAGTGCGGTACATCGTCTGGTTTGGAAGGAAATGAAAACAGAGGATTCAGCATTTGCTATACTAGAAACTCTAAAAGGCCAAGTAGCATCTTTGCACTCTAGCGCTGTACAGTGGAAGCATAAATTTAATGTGGACTTGATTTGTACCAATGGCTATGTGTCCTTGGATGGAATACTGACATCAACACAGAGCTATGGCGAGGAAACATTGTCCTACTATCGCAAGGACTTAGCTGGTAGCACAGGAAAGCTGGGAAAACCGCTAGAGCATACGCTCTGTTTTGATACTGATGAGTCTTGGGATTATGAGTTGGCGGAATTTTATGATGCGGTTGTGGGGGTTAGTGGACTTGCGCAGGGTACTATTGAGCAGGCTGTTTATGTTATGGGGCTTGTTGAGGAGATATATGGGGATAGTAATTAGTAATGAGGGTGAATGTTCCTTGCGAAAGATAAGGACTAGTTCTTATGATTCCAACCAATTCGCAGCTATATGCTCTCGCCTCAGACGAGAGCATATATTAGACTTCTATAATGGGGTGCGTTAATATGATGATTACTATAGCACTAGTAATGATACTGATTCCAGGATTGATTTCAGTTCGCATCCTATGGCACAATAAGCCAATTGCAAAAACTGACTATAAGTACATTGTTAGCGACTATTTGATGTGCACATTCTTGATTATGTTACTTGTATATGGTATCATGTTCGCTACATACACTAATCGCACTGTGTCCTTTTCAATACATACTCTTGCAATAAGTCATATTTTCTCAGCAAGGTTTGTATTCATGTATTCAGTAAGCGCTTTGGTATCAGCCATTGTCCTGCCACTTGTGATAATTGGGATAAGCAATCTTTATTTATATCGAATCAATCCGTCAGCGCATTCGCATCATCAAAAATCCAGTAGGTTAACTTTAGCTATTGTCTTGGGATGTGTGATTGTCTTTATTGGGGTCTTCATTGCTTTAAATATAATAAACAATAACCGGTCGGATGATGTACAAGAAGCCAATTTTGCATACAGCGAGCCAATCATAAATGATGAGACTGAGGTAGCGCCTATAGAAGTGTCAGAACGCGAATATGAATCCAGTGTAGAATATGATTATGAGACAATAAATCTCTTGGTTTACGATATGCTGGCGCAATTAGAAAGACAAACTCAAATTGATGAAATGCTTCTGGCAGAATTGAATAGCGGCATTCATACATTCGACGATCCATTTGTTATATTGAATCCATATGGAATGTCGCCCCTTACTGCGTTAGCTTTATTCAGCAGCAGCGAGCCCATGAATATTTCAATCTATGTCCATGGAAGGAACGAACACACAGGTGTCTATTTTACATTTGACGGCTTTAATACAAAACACGAAATACCGATTCTGGGGCTGTATCCCAATAAGCTGAATACAGTTATACTCACGGGAAGGACATTTGACGAAGAAGAGCGTACTGTAATACTTGAGATCCAGACTAACCCATTGCCACGTCGACTTGCAGGAGATATTTTTCACACAAACTTGCTGCAGCCGGAAAATTATCAAGTAGGCTTCAACTTTACATGGGATAAGAAAACCGCCTTTGATGTGAATGGCGAGTATCGTTGGTTTTACAATGACTTTAGACTTTCCCAAGTGGCTCTACATGATTATAATGGGCATATGATTTTTAAGATATCTGAACATGAGCCACGGTTGGGGCCTCCTCAAAGGGTAATTGGCGAGGATACGCTGATATTTGAAGTAAATAAACTAGGCAGAATTTTTAATGTTTGGCATACACCATACGGTCATTGTCATGACCTAGCGGACATTTATGGTGGAAACCTTATACTCCTTGGACATTACGGGGAAGCAACCGAAGATTTCATTTATGAGCTTGACATAAATACCGGAGAAGTAGTAAACAGGCTTGATTTGAAGCGTATTTTACAAAGAACTCGGGCGGTTGTTCCAAACTTCAATCCACTAAATTGGTTCCATCACAATTCAGTTGAGTATCGTGATGGAAGCATCATTATTTCCGGTAGATTCCAACACGCTGTTGTTAAGCTTTCTTGGCCCGAAGGAGAAATCGAATGGATATTATCAGACCACACTGGATGGCACCCCATGTTCCATCAGTATTTATTGACTCCTGTCGGTGATGGATTTGAATGGTTTTATGGACAACACACCCCCGTTTTTCTTCCCGATTCCGATGATAACCCAGACACAATTGACATAATGCTTTTAGATAATGGTTTTGGAAGATTTTATACTGACCGCGAGCTTCAGCGAGCTATTGCCTTGAATGAAGCAATTGAACCAGAAAATTTTTCAAGAATGGTGCACTATCGCATCAATACCCGCGAGAGAACTGTTGAGCAGATATGGGAATGGGGTAGAGAGTGGGGAAGCTTGCTGTTTGCTGAATCAAGAAGTAGTGTACAATTTCTTGAAAATGGGAACAGATTAGGAGTATTTGATATAACTACACATGGAATTCACACTACCGTTTCAACCCTTTTTTTTGAAGTAGATATTTTAGGGAACACCGTCTGGGAAGCCTTAGCAACTGAAGTATCAGACAGAGGGGTTTTTCGTTCTTATCGTGGTGCTCGTCTACCACTCTATACAGCTGCTGCAAATTATATTCGGATAGGTCAAGCCACGGGAGTTTTTATTCCAGATCATTTGCTACCATAAAGTATCTATCTATGTGACATGCGAAGTGCATTAGTTCCACGTGATATAAATTGAGGTGAAATTATTGATGTCGTGTAAAGTATTTATTTTTGGCTCAGGAGCAACAGCTAAAGGTATTTTGAATAAAATTAAAGATAAATATTCAATTCTTGGCTTCTTAGATAATAATGAAGCTAGATGGGGTAAGCAAATAGAAGGCTATACTGTATATTCACCTGAGGCTATTACTCAAAATGAATATGACATGATTATAATTGCATCTTATCCGGGCTTAAACCCAATCAGAGATCAACTTACTGCAATGGGTGTTGAATATGGGAAAATAAATCCGGACTATGTCGAAACTACGGAAAAAAGCCGAATCATATTTTTAGAAAGATTAGGTGATTTGTTTCTGTCCAAGGATATACAAGGCTGCGTTGCTGAGTGTGGCGTGTTCCAAGGAGAGTTTGCAAAGGAAATTAATAGAGTTTTCCCAACAAAGAAATTGTATTTATTCGATACGTTTACTGGCTTTGATGTAAGGGATGTGGAAATAGAGCAGGATAATCAGTATTCTGAATCTGGAGAAGGACATCTCAATATTACTAGTGAAGACATTGTTATAAGCAAATTGCCACACCCTAATATGTGTATTATTAGAAAGGGCTATTTCCCGGAGACAGCAGAAGGAATTGATAAAGAATTTTGTTTTGTCAATCTTGATTTTGACTTGTATAACCCAACATTAGCTGGGCTAGAATATTTTTATCCTCGAATGGTTAAGGGAGGCATTATACTTGTCCACGATTATTTTGCAGAAGGATATAGGGGTGTGAAAGAAGCTGTTCATGATTTTGAGAAAAAACGCCTACTCCAATTGAATATGCTTCCAATCGGAGATGGGTTAAGCGTATGCATAATCAATGATTAATTTAGGGAAGATGTAGTGCGCCAAAGAAATAACTATATCGAATAAAAGTTTTTGCGTGATAAATATTTTAATCATTGTAATGCTATTTCTGTACATGAAATATGTAAGATGGAATATTAGTTATAACTCAAAGAATGATTGTGTAAGAAAGGATATGTTCAATGTACCATCTACCGTACAAGCCATCAGAGCCATTAGATGAAAATATGATGCTGTTTTATAGTGACCCTGATTTTTCAGGCAATTGCCTTTCGTTTTGGGAGTATGTAAAAAAAAACACATCTTATAAAATTGTTTGGTTTGTATATAATAATGACAGGGTATCGAAACTTAGAGAGTTAGGTATTGAATGCTACTATATAAATGATTACGAAAACTGTAGTCGGTTTTTTTGCAAGGCAAAGTATGTAATATGTGAAAGAGTGAGTAGACATAGGTATCCCAAGCCCGAGGGGCAAATTGATGTTCAACTGATGAGTATATCCCACTTTATTGCTGATCTTTTTTCAGTTCAAGCAGATGATAATCCGTATGATAAAATATATGTTTTTTCAAAACTGCGCTCAACATATACAGATTTTTTTATAGCAAATTCTGAATTTGGGAGAATAAACACGTCAGCTATTCACTTTGCTGATCCGAGAAAAATATATGTTACAGGCTCTCCGCGATATGACCCTATGTTAAATGAAGACGGGAAGACTATATTGCTTTCAATGTTTCCTGAATTAGCTAAATTTACGCGATTTATTATTTATTGTCCGTCACCATGTAAGTCTAATGGATTTGAGGCTGATTCTTTTTTCGTTCCAAACATATATAATCTACCTGATTTAGTGAATAACAACCTTGAAGCTCTTCTTTATGAATACAATGCCGCCGTGATTTTTAAGCCGCATCCTGCTGATGAAGCATCTCTGTATGGTAAAAATTTGAAATTACCTCGCTATCATTATCAATTTGATACGTTATCATTTATGGGAAAGAGCATATATCATGTGTTAAATGCTTTTGATATAATGATTACAGACACATCTCAACTTGCAAATGAATTTCTTTTGCTAGATAGGCCTATATTGTTTAATCGTTGCACCTACGAAAGAAGGCTATCACTTGTCAAGCCGATTATCAACAATGATATGGTTGTGGCACCTGGAGCGAAGCATAGCAATGCTGAAGAATTCCTAACTGACATGAGAGAAGCACTGCAGCAAATAGATATTTATTCTGAAGTCAGAAAGGCCGCGTGTGATTTCCATCATAAGTTTAAATGTGGTAACGCATCAGAGCGCGTCTTGAGCATGATTGAAAAAACTAGTACTTTCAATGATATAGAGCATGATATTTTTATGAAGTCATCAACATCTCAACATGTTAAAACACAAGCGGAGTTACAGCTCGAAAGTATTTTAAAATCGAATAGTTATAGATTTATGAAAAAAACAATAAAGATTTTATGTCCAGAAGGGAGTATTAGGCGTAGCTTTTGTACTCGCATGGCTAAAATATTTACATGAATGGGGGGATTATATGCTTAAAACTCTTGAACCTGTATTTAGCGAGGATGCGATTACAGTTTTTTTCTCAACTAGCGAGAAGTTTGCACCTTTCTGTAGTGCAGCAATATTATCACTCCTTGATCATATGAATCAGGAGCGATATTATGATATAATTATATTGGACTCTGGAATGAAGCAAAGTACAAAAGAATTGTATCAGCAACTTTTTAATTGTTATGAAAATGCTTCAATACGTTTTTTTCCGGTTATGGAGATCTTGAGTGGTTACAACCTAGCTACAAGTCGGCATTTTGTGGTTGACTGTTATAGTAGATTGCTTATCCCATATATATTGCCTGATTATAAAAAAGCAATTTACCTTGATGGCGATATGATATTAATGAGCGATATAGCTGAATTATTTGACTATGATATTTCAGAAGTTAGTATTGGAGCGCTCCGTGTATTAGGTTTTGCTGCTGCATTATTTGGGGGATTCAAAAAAATAAAGCAAAAGGTAACGGATTATTTCTCGAATGTATTACACATAAGCGAAGAAAATTGGGATAAATATTTTACTACCGGAACTTTACTTATGAATCTTGAGCGAATGCGTGAAAAGTATCCATCATATAAGCAAGTATTCGAATATGCAGATGAAAATAGTCATAAATTTTGGTATTTAGATGTAGATGTTCTTAATACGTTATATCAAGGTGATGTTTTCCTTTTATCGCAAACTTGGGGCTGGTTAGCTTTTGATAAAGATGATACTGTATGGTGGGAGCCTATCTGCCTTACACCACGATGCTTGTATGAAGAATATACAAGCGCATCAGTTAATCCCCAAATAATCCATTATGGTGGGCCGGATAAACCATGGGATTTTCCAAATCGTATGCGAGCTGAAGAATTTTGGCGTGTTTTCCGAAGAACACCATTTTATGGTAGCTATCTAGAGAAGCGTATATTAGGTGACGCATCATATAAAGATGTGAATCAATTACAGAAAAAGATAGAAGAGTTACAGGTATCTGAAGCCGCATTGTTGTCATGGATGAATCGAGTAAGATTTTCGATGCCCTATAGGCTAATGCGCAGATTAAGAAAAGTATTCAGGAAAGGGGTTCGCAATGATTGAACCAATGACACCAGTTTTTGGGGAAGATGCAGTAGTTGTAGTGTTCTCTTCAAGCGAAGAATTTGCACCCTTTTGTTGTACTGCGATATTATCGCTAATTGACAATGTTAATCCTAAACGCTTTTATGACATAATTGTTCTGGACACTGCAATGAGTTCCAGAAGCAAAAATCTATATAGACAGCTAGTTGCAAATTATATCAATGTGTCGATACGGTTTTATGATGTAAGCACTATCCTAGAACAATATTCACTCTCGGCGAAGCAACATGAGGCTAGAACTTTTACAGTTGATTGTTTCGCACGATTGCTTATTCCTGATTTATTATCAATATATAACAAAGCAATCTATCTAGATGGCGATCAAATCATAACAGATGATATTGCCAATTTATACGATATAGAAATATCTAATTTTTGCATTGGAGCATGTATTAGCGTTGGAATAACTGCTGATTTAAACGGATATCCGAATGCTTTTTTGGGCACAGACTATTTTATTGATACGGTATATATTGATGAAGATAATTTAAACAATATTTTTATGTCAAGCACATTGCTTATGAATCTTACAAAAATTAGAAATAAATATTCATGTGCTCAGCTCCTTGAGTATGCTCATTGTAAAAAATTTAAAATTTTAGATATGGATGTATTAAATTCGCTTTTTCAGGATGATTTCACTTCTATTCCGCAAGAATGGGGGTGGTATGCAGCAACTACTGAAGAAGCTGTTGGTATACGTTTTTCATATGCACCAGATGAGATTTATAGTGACTATATGACTGCTGGAAAGGCACCAAAAATCATTCATTTCGCTGGAGCAAATAAACCGTGGGAATATCCCGATCGAATATATGCTGATAAATTTTGGTGTGTTTTTCGAAGAACTCCGTTTTATAAGTGTTTTGTTGAGAAGCAGATTATTAATAATCATGGAACAGGGATTGATGAAGAAAATTTATGCGATCAGTATGGTGAATTAGGCAAAGAAATAGAGCGCTTATGCGAATCATACAAGAGTTTTCAATCGCAGCAAAATAGAATAAAGCGCGTTATTCCATATAGAATATTGAGAAGAATAAGGCGGTTATTTGGAAAGGCGCAGATTTATGATTGATTCAATTTCACGTGTCTGGGGTGCTGATTCAATAGCAGTTGTATTTTCTAGCAGCGGAAATTTTGCCCCTTTTACGTATACTACAATTTTATCCCTAGTTGATTGCTCGAATAAGATTAATAAATATGACATTATAATATTAGAAACTGATATGAACTTCAATCAAAAAAAAATGTTTGAGCAGTTGATTGGAGACAGACAAAATATATCGATACGTTTTTATAATGTACTAAAGATATTAAGTAACTATAATTTGTCTACCAATTTGTATTGGACTAACGATTGCTATGTAAAGCTATTAATACCAGACATATTGATTGAATATACAAAAGCGATATATTTGGACAGTGATATGATAATTAAAGATGATATCGCAATTTTATACAATTTTGATATGAAAAATGCTAGCATTGGTGCGTGTCGTGATCCTGGTATAATTGCACGAATATGCGTATTGCATATGAATGATGAAAAACATGCAATATGCAGAAAATATATTAATGAAAAAGTTTGCATAAAAGAAAAAAACTTAATTAATTTTTTTTGTACTGCGACTCTTTTGTTAAACCTTGACAATATTCGAGTAGCATATTCAAGCGATGATATGATGTCATATGCTATGAAAAATAATTTTGTTCATTTAGACATGGATGTGTTTAACTCATTGTTTCAAGATAATGTTGTGTTTTTGCCATTGGAATGGGGGTGGGCCGCCACTAATAACGATAATAGTGATTATATTGGACGCTTATATCCCAGCGCACCTCGCGAATTATACAACGAATTTATATCCGCAGGAAGAAATCCAAAAATTATCCACTATGGAGGCCCTAATAAGCCATGGATTGTTATTGATCGTGCAGCTGCTGAAGATTTTTGGATTGTATTCCGTAGAACGCCGTTTTACAATAGTTTTATTGAGCAGCATTTATCAGTTGTTCAATATAAAATTATGCTTAGTAACTACAATAAATTAAATAGTGCTGTAAAGTCACTACAAAGAACGGAAGCGCTTTATCATCAATGGATAGATAGACTCGCGAAAACATTACCATACAGGTTGTTAAGAAGGATATTTTAGTAGGAGGATATGAATTTGAATATAATTAAGAGAATTATCAAGGGAATTTTGCGACCCATAGCTAAGCCATACTTCAACCGCATACGCATAATTCTACGTGAAGAATTGACCCATAACAATCAGCATAGAGGAGTTTCTCTTAACAACAAGAACGGATATTCAGTTTCGACGATTAATGCTAAGCCATCAACAGCTATAAAAACGGTAAAAATATCAACCTTTGCTGAGTTAGATGCATTTTGTGATAAGTATAATCGCGGAGACTATGATGGTCTTAGTTTCAGGGATTTTCTTGGAAAACATTATATAAGCGTTTCACATTTCTTCAAACTATATGGTTCGTCTCCTCCAAAATGCGATCCATTTTCTGATGTATATAAGGATTGGGAAATAGGATTTTTTAAGTTTCTATATGGGCGTGAATATTCATTTAACAATGAAGGTGTAGGCATTAGCAACTATGATAAACCACCAACATATGCACATGACCTGGATAAGAGGGTTTTTTCATTACGTCTTTATGCTGATTTTCTAAATATAGTAAAGCCCATATCGGGTATGAACATTATTGAGATGGGTTGTGGTGCAGGTGACTTGCTTGAGCTTTTGGGGCGGTGCGGATGTATAGTCACAGGACTGGACGTAAACATTAGTGATGAAGGCTTTGCAAACTATGTGAAAAACAGATTGACATTGCAGAACATTAAGGCTTCAGTCATTGCAGGTGACTTTTTTCAACTTGAGAACATATCTGATTTGTATGATTTAATCATTTTTGAAGCGTCATTCCATCATTGCAATGACCCTGTAAGATTGATGAGATTATTATATATAAAATTAAAGCCAGGCGGCAGAATTATTTTTTTTCGTGAACCATTTTCAAATCGCTATGATAGACCATGGGGTGTAACGCGATATGATGGCATGACAATGTACTTTATACGAGCACGAGGGCATATGGATTTTGCTCATCGTAATGATTTTTTTGAAGAATTACTGTTGCGCACAGGTTTTTCATATAAAAAGCATGTATTGTTTGATTCTTCTGAGCTATATGATGTCTGCAAGCTTTAATTTGGAGCAATAGATTATGAAGCAATGAAAATGAACCTTGAAGAGGAGCTAGTTAAAATGGGTATAATTAAGAGGATTAGTAACGCTGTAGCGACAATTAGAAGTGTAAATAAAAAATTTGAAGAGTTAGAATGCGCTACAAATGTAAAAATAGATACTATGCAAAAAAGACTGAATCAATTAGAAAACCCAAATATATTGAATGATGCAACAGTTGATGAGCAAACCAATCGATCTTATTCCCAAGCAGGAGAGGATATGATTCTCACTTTTGTATTCAATCAGCTAAATATCCAACTAAAAGATGTCACTTACTTAGATATTGGAGCAAATCATCCAATAAAATATAGTAACTCTTACTTCTTCTATAAAAAAAAGGCAAGAGGGGTATTGGTTGAAGCAAATCCTGATCTTATTCCTGATTTAGAGAAATACAGAAGTGGTGATGTAATACTTAATAAATGCATATCAAACAAAAGTAATGATAAGGTTAAGTTTTATATAATGAATGCGCCAGGTCTATCATCGGCTTCACATGAAAGCATAAATGAGTTCTTGACATTGAACCCCAATTTGCATTTAAGACAAACAATAGATGTCGAAACAATTACTATATCAGATATAATGGACAAATATTTTAATGGTGCGCCGATAATATTAGATATTGATATCGAAGGCAAAGAAGAGGATATGTTAGATTCTATTGATTTCACGAAACATCGACCTCTTGTTATAATATGTGAAATGATAACGTATGACCCGAAGCATTTAAGAACAATAGGGAAGTATAATCAAGCAATTATGGAAATTATGAAAAAAAATGATTATGTTGAATATGCGTTTACAGGCATTAATTCAATATATATTGATAGCAAAAAATTGCGTGAAATAATTTAAGAAACTATGGTAAAAAATGGTGATGTATAACGAAGTAATGGCATGAAAAACTAGAGTTGAAAGGATTAATGTATAATGTCATTAGTATCTTCTATTGTTACACGTTGGTGGAAATATAATTTTTTATTTGAGGAGTTAGTAAAAAGGGATTTCAAAAAAAAATATAAACGTACAGTACTGGGAATAATATGGAGTTTATTAGGTCCATTGCTGCAACTATTCGTTATGGCTTTAGTATTTACGTATTTTTTTGGTATGCAAACTGAGCATTTTATAGTATATATGTTCTCAGGTCTTTTGGTCTTTAATTATTTCAAGGAAGCTACTAATGGCGGAATGCAAGCACTTATTGTAAATGCAAGTATAATAACTAAGGTAAGTGCACCAAAGTATATATATTTGCTCTCAAAAAATGTTTCAGTTTTACTTAATTTTGTGTTGACATTGATTGTTTTTTTCCTGTTTGTGATTATAGAACCAGGCCTTTCATTTCATCCTCGCTTTTTATTCCTGCTTTTTCCTATTATGTGTTTGCTGCTTTTCAACATTGGTGTTGGGATGGTATTATCAGCTTTTTATGTTTTTTTTAGAGATACTCAATATTTGTATGATATTTTTACAATGTTGCTTATGTGGATGTCTGCAATTTTTTATCCGGTTAGTCAATTCTCGCCCCTTATTCAGCGCCTGTTCGTTTTAAATCCGATATATGCCTATATCCAGTATTTTAGACTAATAGTACTTTATAGACATGTGCCATCGTTTGCCTATCATTTAATTTGTGCTACTTATGCAATTGCTGCACTTTTAATGGGTTTCTGGATATATAAAAGATATAATTACAGATTTATTTATTACATGTGAGTGGTGATACGCAAATGACAGTAGAAGTTAAGGATGTTTCAATTTGTTATATCGTTGGCGACTTCAGGGATATAGGTTTTAAAGATTTTATTATACAAAAGATAAGGCGCCAATATAAAGTTCAGGAATTTTGGGCAGTTGATCGTGTTAGTTTTCAGCTAGAAAAAGGGGATTTTCTCGGAATCCTGGGACGCAATGGTTCTGGCAAAACTACGCTATTGAAAGCTATTGCAGGAATAATGCACCCCACACGAGGAACATTAAACGTAAATGGTAATGTTTCTGCACTTTTAGCGCTTGGTGCAGGTTTTGATGGCGAAATGTCTGTAAAAGAGAATATTTA
>Ga0123355_10007868_pt1 | contig 16054 bp, 9 predicted proteins | sample TergutEmb28metaG_3_FD_89872 | JGI IMG/M metagenome (GOLD analysis project Ga0123355, IMG submission 89872) | Embiratermes neotenicus P1 segment gut microbial communities from Petit-Saut dam, French Guiana - Emb289 P1 | ecosystem: Host-associated > Arthropoda: Insects > Digestive system > Gut ...
CAAAGCCTCTTCCAAATCGAGCTCTCCACATAGTGCGATCTAGAGCTTCCTCCTTCAACTGTGAGTATCCTCTCCTTTCCTTAAGGTCATCCAGTAGCTTCCTACGTTTTCTTCCTCGGCTTCTTGTCACTTCTATACCTCCTTTTATCTTTCCTTCAATAACCCGTTGTAGAAGGCAGTTTCTACGCAGAATGTGACCAATCCAGTTAGCCTTCGGTTTCCTTATTTCATGTAGGATATACTCTCAGTAATACTTCTTCATTTCTCACATGATCGGTCCAACTGATCTTTTCCATCCTTCTCCAGCACCACATCTCAAAACTTTCCAGGTGTTTTTGATCTACTGCCCGAAGCGTCCAAGTTTCAGCACCATATAAAGCTATGCTCAAATGTAGCACTTCACATACTATGTCGTATTGTGATGGAGTGGGATGTGACGTCGACTTTGGGTGCATCTGGTCAAGGACAGAAACCATTGGTGTCCTGTTGTAAAAACGGTACTGACTTTGCGTGTTGCTTATAAAAGTAGGATGTCTTTATACTTGCTCACATATTTAGGGGTTTAAAAGCGAAACTCTTCCTTTAATGTTGTAAAATGAGTAGCGATTTGTTCATTAATAATTAGGACAAGGGCGCGTCGTAAATTTTGAGTGTGCTGGAGATACGGTGGAGACTTCTTCAAAACCAGTCCAAATCCGAAATATCTTTCCCGTTTTCGCTTGCAGTATTCTGTGCCGCTAAGAAATACACTATATGGATTCTTGAGGCTGGCTGCTGTAAATTTCATCTTAATGCAGGTAAATCTTAACTATTTATTAAATCGGAGTAAACGTATATGCCACCTTTTGTACTATTAAAGAAGTCAACTTTATGCCTGTTAGATACAATTGGTTCTCACACTAAATAACGACGATATTCATGAACGTCGTGAACTGAATTCACTGCATAATTGTTATTTCATTTTCTCTGCTGTAGGAACCAACCTCATACCACCTTCCCTCTTTGCATAGTTAATCAAGCTTGGAAGCTGAGAGTGGCTGAGATAGTTGGCTGCCGGCGGGACGTAAGCTAAACACAATGTTTAGTCTCTTCATAATTTTTGTTTTAAACATATTCAAATAATTATTAATAGTGATGTTGACTTACAAGGAAGTGTAACGGAGAGATTGGATTTTGGTCTTATAATCCACACACAAATTGAAAGAAAGATGTAGTTGTGTGTAATATGAAAGAAATAAGAAATGAAAGTGAGCTGCACATCGCATTTGACTCATTGTGGCTATGAGGTTAACGTGCGGCAAGCACGCAACTTCGCTACTCAAGGTCGCGCCGGTTGCTCCAAAACTTCGAACTGCCACTCTTCGATACTGACCCAGCTACTGAAACAGTGACGCAGTACACAAGACTGACCCGCTTATAAACCTTGTAACACCCAGCGGTAATTCTACGTATCAAATGCTATACCATTAAGGAAATCTGTATTTTGATCTAAGTTTCTATGTGTTTTATATAATTTTTTATTCAATGTATATTACTTTTCTGAAGGGAATTAATATACCGCTTTTTATGATGGACAAGGATTGATTTCCCTGCGAGGATAAACTGAAATTTAGTACATTGTGTATAATTTAGACGAAGGACAGCCTTCCAGTAATTCACGCACCACCTGCTGATATTAAGATACTGTGCTACTTGTTGTATAGAAATGAAACTTCTTACATGAAGGTATATTGTTCAAGGGAACAAAATTTTCTGCTATAATGTCAACACCGCTAAGAATAATTTCATATTTCTTTTACTATACATGCTAGTGCGTGATCATTCCTGTCCATTTCAAATCACAGATTTTCAAAATATTTTTGAGGGCATTTTTTGATAACAGAGATAAAGAAATGGGCGTATTATACAATCCCCCCCTTGTAGTGTCATTTCCACTTGCCGTGTACAGCCCCATAGTCATGCTGCCCTGACACGGCAATATCGTCATTATTTATCCACGTCGTATCTGAAGGCATTAATAATTAGTGGTTTGAATGAGGGGGTAGCAGTGTGTTTTATATTATCGCCATGTGATATCTTAACGTACTTTCCGTCCATCAGTGCAAATGCGCGAAGCCCTAAAATTAAGACGTCTATTTAAGTTATTTAGAGGAAATACGACGGAATCATTGTTATGTGTTACACACGTGTACCAAATATATTTAATGCATTCTGCAGGTGACAGTAATGTAGAACATGATGAAATATAATCCTCCTCAAATATAAGTTATACTAATTGTGTCAGCATATGCTGCAACTTGACTGTCTTTAATCCTGCGTCTTTAATAAGTTCAGTGCTCTCGTTTGTAACCCTTCGTCGAAGACTGTCTAGAGAAAAGGTGAGAGAGTGAGAGAAGTAAGTAGTAGTAGAAGTGTAGACGAAAGAGAAAGACAAAGCAAAGTTAGAGACACTTTTATATCGAGTGGGAAAAAGGGAATTACATTACTTGTACAGCAGGGTTATCTAAGCTTTTGCACGCGTGCCCAAAATGGCACGCGGAAGGATTTCTTTGACATGTGGCATTCACTGCTGTCCCAATTTGTTTTCTTTTGCCCTACCAGTGTCTCTTTATTGTGAAGAATGTGTGTGTGTGTGTGTGTGTGTGTGTGTATACACACACACACATATCCGACTGCCTAGAGAATGTATATGAACTACCGTTGCTACCAAATATCACTGCGAGTGAAACATTTTTACACAAATCGGGAACGGTGCGAGGTATAATTATCATTGGGTAGCCGGCCTGACGGTGAATGGGTAAATACATGACATTGGACAGAAAGTTTTGCAGTCTTCTTTTCAAACAGGAAATAGCAAAAGCCCCAGTTACTCCCAAGTTTTATTCCTTATAGCATTCCTCGAGGAGAACTTTCCAGGGGTGCTGATAAGTCCTTAGCCCGACCAGGAAGGAAACAAGCTAATGTTTCTGTCAGAATGGCGTGAATTTCCTTCGCCGCCTTGCCTTGCAGGAAGAGAAACTTGATGACAGCTTGTATCTCGATTTTGTTGTAATCGCGCACGTCCCTGACGTGCTGCCGAGCTTGTTTCCTTCCTGGTCGGACCGAAGACTTATCAGCACCCCGGTATTAGAAATGTGGTAATTATATTATGTATTTTACAATATAATTGTAATATGCATTAATAATAATGCAATAATTAATAATAATTATGGAAGACACCAAGATCTTATTTTGTTCTTCAAAATTCCCAAGTGCACGCAATTTTAAGACAGTTTAGAAACGGGCACTAAAAAAAAGTTTCCCAAACCCTGTTCTAAAGTTCCCAAACTTTACCCGCTCCTCCTTCTGGTGGGAGTAACTTGGAAATGAAGAAGTTAGAATGGTTAAAATTAGTAGTTTGAAATAAGGACCGCGGAATTTTTATTTGTGTTTATTGAAGGGGTGTATAATTTCGAAAAAAGTAATTAGTAAATCTTTAAAACAAGGGGGTTAATTTCGATGAATTTAAAACAGGGACCTCATTAGAAGGACAGAGTAACAACGTGCGCGAAGACAGAGGAAAACCAAGACAGCTTATTGATGCAAAATAGGGAAGTAATCACGTGTGATATTTGTACGAAACTCATAGCGTAAATCCATTCTATAGGCAAAACGGAGATTTTCTTAATCTTGTATTAGGCGGTGGCTGTAGCTGCTACTAGACTTTGAAGGGCTGAGGAATGATTATGATAATACCGGGTAGCCATAACTCCCGGAAACGTAGAAAAACCCGGGGAACATTTTGAACACATTTTATAATGTGGGTACCCCGTTGTTATGTTTGGAATTAGCCCTTATTTTCCATGTTAATACATTCTAGCATTGGGTTTTCATTCAAGAAAATGCAGTGATTATTAAATAATTGAAGAGAAAGTAACTGTGAACCTGACAACGTATTCTCGGACTATCACCGGCCCTGATGTTGGAACGAAAAAAACAGAAGTTTCCGAAAACGTGAATTTGTGCTCCGAATTAAAGCGACTGGTCGCGATAGACGTTCTGTCACCTGTAGTCTTAGTGAAAGGTTGGCTTTTTATGAAATGTGACACAATTATTGCAGCTAAAATTATGTAGTTCATTTTTCGCTGTATTTTATATCGGCTTTCGTTTACATGAGCAGAAAGTGTCAGATACCAAACATTATGACAGAAATATTGACATGTATACAAGTAATACAGGCGAGACACTGACGATTCGAATGTGGTGTAAGGAAAGGGTGGAGTTGACCGTTTGTTACATTAAGCACCGTACCATGAGCATATTTGGTGATGTGGAGGCACGATCCTCTCATTCTTAACCTCGTATGTGGTTCGTAACGTTCACATCCTCCGTACTATCCCCCCCCCCCGGCCAATTACCGTGGAGAGAAAACTATTGTCGCTGGGCTAGAATGCTAGGCCAAAATATCAAGTAATAAAAGTTTCTCTTTATTTTGTAAGGAGGTGCCATGTCGTATGAGGATGAAGCATTGCTAACAAGTATGTTTGAACAAAAATATCATAAATGTGTAAAATGCATGGGATGACTCGAAAACTGAGAAAACTGTGCAGTAGGAAGTTTGTGGTGTTTAACCCACGTCTAATCTACTGTTAATGTTGTGGGTCTTATTTTGGTGAATTTGTGATTGATTGGACAGGTAACTCGAATAGCGTTGCAAAGAAAGAAAGGAAGAACGAAAGAAGACTGTCGTGGAAGTGCGAAGTTGATATTACAAATGTTATTTGATAAACTGGAATTGTTTGTGGCAAGTATGACCAGGGTTCAGTTGTTGCAGATTCGGTACCAGAGTTGGGTCTTCGTTTTGTCGCTGTTGGATTTTCCATTGCTAATTCAAGAGATTTAATTATTTAGTTCGTTGGTTAAGACTGTTCATGAACTGTGTGAATAATTTCACTCCGTACACCTCAAAGAGAGAGTATTGTTTGTTTCACTAAACCCTCCTGAATGTGATTACAGAGCAGAACATTGGGTGGAAAAGCAAGTAGACCGGGAATAGATTTGGTTAGAATTTTTTGAAGTACTGTGATTTCGACGCACTTTTAATTTAGAGTTTAATTTTGTCATTGATTTTCGTTTTCAATTTTCCAGTTTGCTTTCCATAGCAACGCAGAGTGTAAAATGTTTGCAAGCAGCAAATTTTTAATGAAACAATTTATTGAATTAAACTTGGTGTATTTATTTAATTTCTAATTAAGTTGTAACGCTGTGATTAATCTCGTGAATGAATTTTCTTTTTCATTTTTTTATTTTGCGAATCTGTGTTCAGAAAATACATAAAAACTCTTCTTACACCGAAATGTTTATTTGTCTTCGAACTTCGTTTTCTCTCTTAGAAGCTCGACGCACTAAAATGTGGGCCTAATGACAAAAATATAATACGTCATTTTTGAGTAATCAATATAGTGACATATCTAAATATTTTGATAAAAACAGTTCCGTCCTTAACGTTTTATGAAACGAATAAAATAAGGTTTATCAACAGTTACGAAACGTATGCAATTGAATGGTATTCGGTCGTACTTGTATTACTGATAACCATTTGTGGTAACTTTAATTCCGTAATGGAAGTGATAACTGTACTTTAACCTACTTCTAATGCTTTATGAAAAGGGTGAGACGTTTGGGAGTCCGTTAGTATGTTAATGCATCATGCAGACCTAGAGGGGATGCAATTTAATGTTTTAGCGGAAATAATTTGAAAATTAACTAAAATTTGTTATAGAGATGGATCAAGAAATTGACGCAGGGAAGGATGGAGAACTAAAATGCATGAATTAGCCCGTGTGCAGTGATGCCCAAAATTTTAATTATTTTTAGTGCAGGAAATTAAAAAAAATATTGCTACACAGTTGCACACAACTCGGGTAAAATTATGTTCGTATGTACTTTAATTATGTTATCGGAGAAACAGAAGCCAAGATGTACCATACTGGTGCAGTTTTGTATGGCTGTCAGGATGTAGTCGCATCATGCAAAGTATCGAGTTTATGCGAGGAAGTTCCCTTTTCTGTCAAGAATTTACACCAATCGGTGATGTAGAATTTTATTTGTAAATAGGTCCACATGTTTCAACGCAGTTTGATAATCATTTCTTGCTGCATCCTACAGGTTCTTTCAGTAAGACTAAACCAAGGACCTAGAGTTCTTTTCGGTATGTGGGTTACTTAACGACGGTGCTGCTGAAGATTCAAGTCTTTTGAGACGTTGGGCCGTGCAGACTGTTAAATAATTACCAGTGAAGTGTAATGGTCTATTTGAAATGAAAGATGAAAACAACACAATTCTCCGAACCCCCGGTAATTACTCACAACTCGACATGTCCTAACGTCAGAAAACGTGAATATTCTAACCGAGTTCTTCTTCAGTAACAATACTGACTAAACACCGTAAAAAATTCATTTTTCTTATGCAATGATTTTAAGGTGTATGTCTAATAAATACAAATATTTCATTGTTAAAGTGTAAACATTTTTGGTGAGCCGCAACTAGACTGCATGCGGGACTTGGACGCCCCTGTTTGATAGATCAGGTAAATATGAACTGGCTGTTAAATATGAAATAACCTCAAGCACAGATAATGTTATGATCTAATTTTCCTTAAATCTTCTCCTCTAGCTAATAATGTAAGTTTGAGTGGAAAGGTAGTGAAGTTAGGCAGCTAACGGGGGAGGAATGAACTGAAATAATAAGGCAGGTTGTGGCAAAACTGCATCGATCCATTAGGTGGATTCACACGTAGGTTTCAGTTCAGTGGCTGCAACTTCGTAGGTCACAGAGGCAGCGTCTGTCCCCCATTGTTAGAATGTTCGCCGCTAAACAAGCCAAGAAATAAGCTGCAGTTTAAGAAGAATTGCCTTCACGTGGTTTTCGTGTTATATTTTTCGTTAACTTGTGAGTCACGTTATTGAATTACGAATGTAGGCTTATAATAGCTTGGCGTTTACGGTGGGCCAGGATTTACGGACGGGTATCAGAGACTGAATAACACGTCTGCTAGAATTGTCGTGAAATGTGCAGTCAACTGTCCACTCTGCCGTACAACACCAACAGTAATGTATATTGTGTACGAATAAACTAATCGTTTTCCTCTGCTCAGAATCGTTTCTGGCTGTTTAAGTATTAAAAAACGGCGAATTGTTTTGTTTGTATTCAGTGGTGCAAAAATCCCATGCGTGACGTCACGGTGGAGAATAAATATTGTACGGTTGCACCCATTATTTGTGTATCTCCAGTATGGGACATTTACCACATAACCCTTCTGGCGCCTAGAATTTAAACATGGCTTGTAGATTTTTAAAACATTCGTTCACTCTTGTTTATACATTTCTTGTTGTTGTAGCTCCCTTACTGTTAAAAAAAGTGTGAATTCTAGAAACTTTTTGGCCAGTAGTATTAAACGTTTTGTCTGCGTATGTATAATCTAGAGATTATTATTATGACGATAACGACGATGATGATAATAATAATTGTATTTCTATATCTGTTTGCGCCAAAATCGTCTTGGCAGGCTATAATCAAGTATGTAAGTGGGGATATTTAGCTAACTGCTGTGTTCATTCTAAGGCTTATTAACTTATGAAAGGAAACATAATAAATTCATTTCCTTAGCGTGATAATTCTGTTTTCTTGATACGAACTCCATGGAACAGACATCTTTAAGGAGATAATATTCGGTCACCTGATCTGAGAATTTCTCACTTTTCGTGGGACCGCGTTTCCTGGTCCGCCATTGGCACAAAGGGCCTGTCAAAAAGCCTACATGCATCGGGACCAAAAGGGATCGAACCTATTGACTGTTATATTCTAAGGTCCGCTGTTTCACCCTGTTCAAAGTCACGTTAATGCAGTCCTTAGCCCCGTTTTCTGTTTCTTGAGAATCCGTTTTACAGTATCCTACCATCTGCACCTAGGTTTTTCAAGTAGTCACTTCTTTTCGAGTTTTCCAGTCAAAATTCTTTTAACGCTTAATTTTGCTTTAGACTTAACTCTCTGGAAAGCGAAATTATACAAGTGCTTAACCAAGCTAGCGCTTAATCACAAGTTGCGCTGGGACTAAAAATAGCCATAACACACGAAGCCATCTCACTTGTGCGTCCCTAGCTGGTGACGTAAACCAGACACAGTTTCCGAAATATATTTATTTATTTTGAAATACAAACTCCATAAAAGTTAATGTGGTGGAGGTAAAGGCTGTCCCATTATGTGCTAAGCAGTCAAAAAGTGGTGGTAGAGATGTATTTCTATCGAAACTCAACCCCAGAGTTAGAAGGGAATAGGTGATCGGCCCCACGCTCCGACCGCTTTGCTCTCAGGGAAAAGACCTAGTTCTCTTTGTACAGGGGGCTGAGTGGGCCTTGGGGCTGGTCTGGATGGGCCAGGAAAACTTTACCTCACCGTCCAGGCCTAGTGGGTTCTACCGACTGCGCTCTAAAAGTGATATCTGTCCTCCTATCATCGTCTAAACCCTAGCTAACAGAATTAGTGTCGTAATGACAACCCCAGATCACGCATTAATACCCTGACAAAGAAAATATGGGCAGTGAGATGGGAAACGATTGGTGTGTCCGAAGGAAAGATCTGTTATGTCTACAGATTCTTTACGTATGAGTCGTCTGTTCCTGTGTTGTAATATTTTGTGCTTATGTTCAGTCGCAATTGGGAACTAGGTTTCAGCTTGGAATGTTTTGAACTGCGAACGCAGCCTGGAATTGAACGTTGACAAATAGAACACGAAAGCCAATAGTACAGAAAGGTCTTCCTACTGACGAGTATTAATAGATTCGTATTTAAAGAAACTTTTTAATGTTAGCCTTTATATCTGCCGTCCTAATGGAAACGCGTGAAACGAATCATCCTTGCTTGAAATGGGTCTGAGAACAGACGGGTCCTGTGCCCACACAGTTCTTTTCTGTCTCTGCACAGGCCTGCCACATGCCCCTGTGTTTGTTCCGTCGATAGGACATACCCCTATTGGGACCATCCTACACAGACGGAAGGATCAAAAGACCGTAACCGATTTAATAAATATGTGTTTTTGTAATGTTGGTTCCTGTCGTTTAGGATCGCACACTTTTATTAATGTGACGTTAATGGATAGTTTACCGTGGATAAATGGTATTAGATCTGTCTTTTGAGGAATGATAACGGAAAATCTACTTGCATTGGAGACGAAAGTAGACTTATGGACATGCTTGTAGTGTGTGTTGTGTGTTTGTGTGTGGGAGTGCGTGCGTGATTGCTTGCGGTGGGGAAGGGTAGCTGGGGTCTGTGTGAGAAAAGAAATAACATAATATTGCAAAGCATTAGGTATTCGGAGCTTTTACTTCCCCCTCTGTAGTACATGGAAGAATCCTTTCGTATTTATGTTATTTGGATTGTTGTTTAATTAAGCACCGTGTCTTGAAGAAGTATGGGGGAGCGCAGATATAGCCCCGAGCATTGTTGAACACTGCACTAGATGGAGCATGAGTTATCAAACTTTCTCGCTGGCGTGCCACTAGATTAAATTTAACATTTGAAAGTGCTAGCAGTACTTTTTTATATTCAAATAAATAAACCGTAATTGGTAAGGCTGACAGCGGGGATGAGTTATAGAATGTTGGTAACAATACTGTTTACTATCAACAATATGTGGCTTATGTTTTATTTATTGTTTAAAGCTTTAGCCCTTTATATTTCAATTTTTTATTAAGTCCGCTTGGTGTGCCCGTAGTGGTAAGCATACTGCAGTATGAGGAACCCTGAGGTAACGGTAAGTGATGTGCTTGACGTTGTGGCCATTTTATCTCCATGGGCAGGTTGCCCGATGTCTGTTGGATGGAAGGCTGAGTGGGTCTCAAAATGCTGGATGCTGCGGACAAGAGGAAACCCATTGCCCTTACCTGAAATCGAACTTTTGTCAAGGCCGTAGCGTAGTTAAATATACTGACTGAAATCTTCCGACTCCATTAAAGAATTATGTTACCTAAAATATAGTTGTGTGCTGAATTAGACAGGAAAGAGGAATAAATAATTTTGGAATATGAAGTAATTACGTAATAGAGCATCTTTCAGTCCCTATTTGTTTCTTAAGGAAAGGAAGGTGTGTACAGCTGTGCCGTGCTGTGCTGTGTATCGTTGTGCCGTGCTGTGTATTACTGCGCTGTGTAGTGCTGTGTACCGCTGTGCCGTGCTGTGCTGTGTAGTGCTGTGCTATGTAGCGTTTTGCCGTGCTGTGCTGTGTACCGCTGTGCTGTGCTGTGCTGTGCTGTGCTGTGTAGTGCTGTGCTATGTAGCGTTTTGCCGTGCTGTGCTGTGTAGTGCTGTGCTATATAACGTTTTGCCGTGCTGTGCTGTGTAGTGCTGTGCTGTGTAGTGCTGTGCTGTGTAGTGCTGTGCTGTGTAGTGCTGTGCTATGTAGAGTTTTGCCGTACTGTGCTGTGTAGTGCTGTGCTGTGTAGTGCTGTGCTATGCAGTGTTTTGCCGTGCTGTGCTGTGTAGTGCTGTGCTATGTAGAGTTTTGCCGTGCTGTGCTGTGTAGTGCTGTGCTATGTAGAGTTTTGCCGTGCTGTGCTGCGTAGTGCTGTGCTGTGTAGCATTGTGCCGCGCTGTTCTGTATAGCGTTTTGCTGTCCTGTGCTGTGTAGCGTTCTGCCGTGCCGTGCCGTGCTGTGTAGTGCTGTGCTGTGTACCGCTGTGCCGTGCTGTATTGTGCTGTGGTCTGTGTGCGTATCTCTGTCCTTCACTGACACTTTCGCATAAAACCAAATTTCGAGAACTTGATTTAAACTTTTTGCCACGGAAGGCGTCACAAATTGTAATGTTTAATTTACTTTGATCGGTAGTGGCAACATGGCGGGGTCTTAATCTTGGGATTGTAGGAAACAAAAAAGCCATTTTATTTAAAACCCTGAAATGTTTGAAAAATACATTATGTTACCGTAAATTTTGCCTACAGTGTGGAATGGCGATATGGTGACCATGCGAAAATTTTACGAACTTTTGACTTGATGGCGAGGAATAATAAGCCACTGGATCCAGGTAGGTGAATTGGTAGGACAGACCATGCACCTGCCTGCATGCCATTATCAGCAAGTCAACAGCTACAGACTATTGATATTGTATTGGACAAATTTAACTAGACGGAATTTATACTTTTAGGTAAAATAGTCGCCACTGTAATAGCATTGGTAATATTAGCCTGTGCGGTTAGTTATTTGTACAGCCGAAGTCTGTTCATAAGAAAAATTTTGCACGGGACGCATCGTATATTTCGAAGTTTGTTGTTTTGTTGTGAGCTCCTCTTATAGCTCGATATTCTTCCAATATGTATTCAGCTCTTACTATGCGCCACTTACAAGAAACAGTTCTGATATTTAGGAGATGAAACACAGAGGAGAGACAGACATGCAGTCAGAAAGACAAGTACGGGCACCTACTTATTAATTTCTTTCATTATTTCATATGAGAAGACATATAAGCAAGCAAGTATTCAGGTTGGAGACCATTGCGATGATGTTATTGATATTATTAAAATAAAATAAAACCATGAAGCACAACTAGAATACTAGGATACGCTTTTAAGGTTTAGTAACTACGTATGGACTCTAAGTTCATCTAGCACTGGCCGATCAATATTCGAGGGATCGCTTGTGGAGAAATATAGAGGAAGATTGAATGAGAAAAATTCTTACAAAATGGGATGTATGTGATTTTTCTTTCTTCATATTTTTACTACTGCAACAAGGAATGTCTGGAATGAGTGACTATGAATATGAAATTTATATTCGCTTAAATCCGAGCGGTCACGCTTGCTGTTCTGTCTCCCACACGCAGTAGATTTATGCTGTCCAGAGAGATCCCAACATATCGCCGACTATTTTCGTACACAGTACTAAGCAGTTTTGTCTTTCTGGCGGATGAATTATGTTTTCTGCGACGTAGGAACTGAATTCTTAAATCTAACATAGGTTAGTTTTAGTCTTTTAGGGGATAAATTAACGTAACATTAATTTTCGAAGTTTTTTTTTGTCCGTATTGGATCTGTTTGGATCGGAATTATTTGTACGTAGCGTCTGTCAACAAAATAAGACATGACAGTGGAAGCATAGTATGGTGGTACGGAACAGCTTTATTATATAAGGCAACAAAGGGACCGCGTCCCCATAATCCTCACTTTCAGTTTCGTGTATGCTATATACAACATTTATAGGTAAAAGTCTTTTCTTCTCAGAGTCCGATATGAAAGCTGAGATCAAAGCAAAAACTCAAAGTCTGTGGTGATTTCAAGGGATGGTAATGGTGGTACTGGAAGTGAGGAGGAGATGGAGGAGGAGGAGGAGGAGGAGGAGGAGGAGTGTGTGTGTGTGTGTGTGTGTGTGTGTGTGTGCGCGCGCGCGTGTTGCGACGGAAACACAACGTAACATTGAAAAGGCATTAAGGTATTCAGTGCTTTTACGGTTTAGGTACAAACGGCATGAAAAAATCCTGAATTCTTTGTGTTGTGTGGACTCGAAGACACTCTTTTAATATTTCGCCGTCAGCTCTTCCATTCCCCGCCCCCTTCCACGACCCCCGTTTGCATGTACACTGTAAGCTCAGTTTACGTTGATGTGAATTCACGAAACGGAGGAAATGTACATCAGACAATCTGCTCTATAACTTTGGCCACTCTGTGTTATACCGCTTCGGGACGTAAGGATGCTGCGTGACACAGTTTATATATACACTAATTTAACAGAATTATAAGGTTGCTTGTGCCAGCGTTTTTTTGTAATTAATCGATCCGGCCCTTGAAAGCAGAGTTTTGTGTCCCACTTAATTTAGAACTTCAAATACAAAAAAAAGTTGTCTAATTTCCTTTCGTGTGTTTCCCTGTATGCAAAAGATCATTGCTTTGTTTAAAGGTTCCCAGGCTTCTCCCACCTGTCCTAGTCAGAACAGTATCGCGCACTGGCGGAATGATACTGACGGAGTAGAATAGATGTAATGAGAGCAGACCTTGTCTCAGTACCATATCCATCACAATTACTACATGGACTGGCCCGTGATCGAACCCGGACCTCCGCAGTGCTGAAGATTCGAATTAATCTGTGTGTTATATAAAAAGATTCAGTTCCTCCCGCACAATGAACAAAATGCGCTTTCCATCAGAAACACCAACCAGTGAACACCGTGTGAGAATCATGCGTGTCACAACACATTTTATAGACAAAAATGCAGTTTTACAGTGTTAAATCTGTTTAAATATTCAAGTATGCGAACAGTCTGCTTTCAAACATTACATCAGTATCTGCTTTTTCCGTACTGTACCACAGAAGCTACAACCGATTCACAGTTCCGGTGACTTTGCATGCTAGTGTTCTTACTAGAGTAATGGGAAGTCACAAACTGGCTGATGTATGCAGTTGAAGTGATATGAGGTCAGGTTTTATGTTCACATATATGCCTGTGGGTCCGAAGCTGGATTGGGAGCACTATATGCCCAGAGTAGAATGGCGAACGCTGGTGTGACCATCCCATTGCGCAGTTCGTTACATAAAAAAAAAAATTGTAAAATTGTTAATGTTCACACCTTGAACACGTATCGGAGAAGTGGTGGTAGAGCTCCAATTATTTTTAACCTCGACACTCTTCGTAGCTGAGCGGTCAACTTCATGGTTCGGCCGTTTTTTCCCTGCATTTAATAGAACGCTGGGTGGCCTCCAGAGCCGTTATTGACGTTGTGGAGATCGTTGCCTCTATCGGAAATCGAACCTCTGATGTGTAAGCCTTTGGTCTACCCATTTTACCGCCTTCTTAATCCCCGGCTTCTTTGCGTGAAGTAATTGAAGTTGTAAGTTGTCAGTAAAAGCTAAAAGACACGATATTTTCGTAAAACTGTTTAAAACAGAATTTCATGAAAATGCCTCAGAATTTTTTCAGCTTTTACATGCTTACAGACAATACGGAAATACAGAATGACTGTAGTAGATACTCCGTAGGAATGCGAACAAGCCTAACACCCAATATTGTCCACACACGTTGTATTTGTTACTTTTTTATATTTCTTTGAATAACTGGATTATTTCCCTACGTGTAAAGATATGTACTTTGCACAGCGTAAACTATGCGTTTGTTTTGCGGTAGACACTGATTTTTTAATTAGCAGTTAGGCGAAAATAATGCTGTGAAGGATCGGAATGCAAATGATAAAATGATATAAGTCAGCACAACTAACTTTTAGTGTTAAAAAAAATAACTTGCGTGTGTAAGCTACTACGTGTTTCGAAAAATACGTTTCATAGTCAAGTACGAATATTGACCGTCAGGGTTCGACACATGTAACATCTTATACAGACAAATACTGTTTCCATAATATAAGGTAGTGGAGTTGTCTAAAATTCTTTTTATTACTTAGTATGTGAATCTAACAGGATTTCTCTTCCAGTGGTCAAATGCACTTCATTATAAGGTACTAATTTGATTTAAGTTAAAGCACTTTGTACTTGACTCCTTTGTTGCTGTGTGCGTCGCCTTGAAATTCTTCGTATCTAATTGGCTTTGATGCCAATTTTTTGGAGATTAAGATTCGTTATATCAGGCGCAGATATGGTGCTGTAATTCAGTAGCCATTCAGAAACAATTTAGTGAAATGTTATTCCGATATTGAAGAGTTTTATGCCTAAATTAAATCTGATATTTTTATGCAACAGCATTTCGGTCGGTCATATTTAGATCACACGAATTTAAAAAACCGGCCGAATATTTTTATCTATTATGCGAAAAAATAAACCAAATATGGGGTCGAATTTATGAACACTTGTTGCTCAGTGCTGTCACTAGCTATGTGCTGAGTGACCATATAGCCAAAGTGTAATGTTCTTTAGGATCAGCAATGTTTCTGTTCCACAGGGTCCAAGCCCTACATCGGGAAATATTGGACTTCAGTCGAACTATAAAATGCAAACCGCTGGTTTCTTCCCCGCCCATAATGTGGCTTTAACACAAAGCTGATCCATTTGTTGCTGAAGACAAGTAAGTCTGAAGTTGTTCGTATACCGCGTCGTAAAATCTGCATTATGCTTCGTTAAAAGAGTGAAAACTATCCATACGTTTGAAACCATGCGTTCCAGGGCGATGGAACAGTACACACTGATCTGGTAATCGATTCATTTTCTAAGAGGCTTCATGATGACAGGTAGACCAACATGTTTGAAATTTGTCAGCGCAACACCCTATATGATATTATGGAGTCGATTCAATGTTATATTACTGGCGATGTCGACGATGGATTTAAGGTTTAATCGCGTATTCATAAATGGAACATGTGGTATTATTTCAGCAATTCTCTCTTCCAGTGTGCTGTTTGAAGTAATACAGGTGGCTTTCCCAGCTTCCACTGCGTTTCCAGTCACCAATCTAATCTAGTAACACTCAACCTGCAACGATACCTGTATACCTACCTAACTATTTATACATCTGTCCATCCATCCGTCAATCCAATCATCCGTCCGTCCATCCATCCATCCATCCCTCCATCATCCATCCCTCCATCATCCATCCATCGATCCATCTATCTATCGATCTATCTATTTATCTATCTGTCCCGTCCGTCCCGTCCGTCCGTCCGCCCCGTCGGTCCCGTCCGTCCCGTACGTCCCGTCCGTCCCGTCCGTCCCGTCCGTCCCGTCCGTCTCGTCCGTCCCGTCCGTCCCGTCCGTCCCGTCCGTCCCGTCCGTCCCGTCCGTCCCGTCCGTCCGTCCCGTCCGTCCCGTCCGTCCCGTCCGTCCCGTCCGTCCCGTCCCGTCCGTCCGTCCGTCCGTCCCGTCCTGTCCGTCCGTCCGTCCGTCCGTCCCGTCCCGTCCGTCCGTCCCGTCCCGTCCGTCCGTCCGTCCCGTCCGTCCGTCCCGTCCGTCCGTCCGTCCCGTCCGTCAGTCCCGTCCGTCCGTCCCGTCCGTCCGTCCCGTCCGTCCGTCCCGTCCGTCCGTCCCGTCCGTCCGTCCCGTCCGTCCGTCCCGTCCGTCCGTCCCGTCCGTCCGTCCCGTCCGTCCGTCCCG
>Ga0123355_10007869_pt1 | contig 16054 bp, 4 predicted proteins | sample TergutEmb28metaG_3_FD_89872 | JGI IMG/M metagenome (GOLD analysis project Ga0123355, IMG submission 89872) | Embiratermes neotenicus P1 segment gut microbial communities from Petit-Saut dam, French Guiana - Emb289 P1 | ecosystem: Host-associated > Arthropoda: Insects > Digestive system > Gut ...
AATTGAACTACAAAAACACTCGCACTCATATCATAGTTGTCCTTAGGGTTCCAAGCAATATACATGACAAATGACTGCCCAGCTGTGACGTAACAAAGCTTACCGCGCATTCCGATAAAGCCTGGCGTGAGCTGAACTGCTGTTATATGACTCCACACCCAAGTGCGGACATGGATAAGATTGTCAACTGACAGGTACAGTGCGTGTACCCGCAAGAAGACCACACTTTTCTCTGGCCATTTTCTCCGTAACCGTTCAACTTTGGACATAGGTGTTTTGGGTTATATCGGTATACTTTAACATAAGGAACACCCTCCCCAAGTCTGGCACATTCCTCCTGGGACACCCTGTATAAGATATATTTTTTACGGAAAATCATTTACATAGGCCGATTTGGAGTATTTGTATTTTATTTTACATAAGGATCCACGGGTCAGTCAAACCCACTTTTTGTTCACGAAAGTTTTCTCAGTTTATGACTTTATGAGGTAATGTGTTTAAATGTCGATAATTATAGTGTTCGACTGAAATAGAAAACAAACTCAAAAGTGGTGGGAATTTGTTTTTCATATTAAGTGTGGTGGTCTGTCTAGTAACCACTGGTATTTAGGGGGATTTACGAATATCTATATAACTTAAGAATTAATTTTATTAGATCAACCTGCCTCCATATAAATATATTTTTCGTTTTGGTGAAATTCGTTACGCCCTATACGGCATCCAAAAAGACGCTGTTTGGTTAAATTCAACGCAGAGCCGATCGTAATCATAGGCACATACGACACTAAAAAGAACGCTTTGTTCTTTAAGAACGAATGACTTCTACAAATTTAAACGTGCCGCCTGCCTTCTGCGCATAAGTACTATATACTGTTTACACCTCCTCAGCTAACCTGATAGCCTAATCAATGTGTGATGTTGCGCTGTTTTGTGCGCAAGGCGTCGCTATTGCTGTGTCGTGTGCAGTTGGGTTGCTACGAGAAGTTATTCTCGAATCAAATTCGAGAGCCTCCAAATTTGCAATCCTGCGCTAATTAACGATGTCTGTTTGGTCCGGAACCGTCGGTAAAGAAGAAGGTCCCCTTATCTGTAGAGCAAAACAAGATGTCTGGTACATTTTTGTGAAGTACATAACTACAAAGAGAATTTACATCACATTCTAACAGAACGTGATGTAGATTTCCTTTGTCTTCAGAGGGTTAGTGGAAGTTGTACCTCCTCAAACATCATAACCGCCGGACAAAAGAGGGGGTCAAAACAGTAATATCTGTGAAGTTTAGAGCGCTTTCGAAAGTTATCACATACATCAACACATGTAATCCGCGGCATAGAGTGTAGAAAGGCTATAATGTTTATATTTGAATTTAAATTAAAGAAAGTACCACGAAGCGGCATTTCTTGAAGTCTGAAGAGTGTAACAAATGGCTCTCGAACAGTTCGGAATCGGCCGCTGAAATCTTTAGCAACAGAGATTATTAAGATCCAAACGCAGAAGCATTGTAAGAAGGCAAACCGAACAGTGTTCAAAGAAAAGTAAATATAATATATAGCATGGGTTTTGTGCTACTAAAAACTCCACGGGTCATACAGTGAAGGGCAGACGGTCACGGGATGCTCACAAATGACCGACACGTACACAGCAGCTGTGAGCTTCGAATAAATAGCTTGAATTTATTTAAGGGCGTAAATGTGGACATATCAGTAGTGGGAAGTGATTGCCGTTCTGTATGACAAGATTTCTGCGAAATTGAACAACAATAAAGCCTAACAATGCGTTTTGTTGTTATTGTTGCTTCCGGTCTGGTATAAGAGACTTATCACAATGGAGGAGGTGCGAGTGACATTAGTGCTTTGAACACTATTAAATCTACTTGACATTCAATTCGCTAATCACAGATAACACCCCGTGCTTGGGGTTAATACCACAGTCTGCAGCGGTAGTACATGTAGTGGCTGTTAATTGTTGGATATTGAATAATTAGATAACACGAAATAGTGTGGAGTTTACGGCGTTATGACTGACGCTGCGTGTAGTAATACCTGCCATATTAATTTTCATTTATCGTTAAATTCAGTAGGCCATATAAAGCAATCATATAGGGCGCTGTTTGGAGATATTGGGTGAAGTGGCGAACCTACTCGTAGGTACAGATGACACTACAAAATTGTTTTGTTTTTTGAAGCCACATTCATTTTCAAAGTTGAAATTACCGCCTGAGTATTGCACAGTTCTCCGAACGTCCTGTTTATACCTCTTCAACTATCCTGACAGCCTACTACAATTTGTCCGCTCCGCGTAGCTCTTGTCGCGTCATGTTGCCCCGCTCTTGTCGTGAGGACTGAGCGTCGCTTTCGTCGTCGTCGTCGCGTCGCGTTCTCTGTGAGGTACGCATTAAATTCATGACGTGTCGTGCAGGGATTGGCCAGACGCCCTAGGCCTCAATCACACTGCAAGCCGAGCCGAGCCCAGCCGAGCCGAGCCGAATATAACCGAACCGAACCGAATCTGACTGCCTGAGTAGTGCGCAGTTCTACGGGCGTTCCATTTATACCTCTTCAGCTATCCTGACGGCCTGATCCAATTTGTCCGCTCCGCGTCGCGCTTGTCGCGTCACGTCGCGTCGCCCTTGTCGTGAGGAATGAGCGTAGCTTTTGTCGTATCACTCTCGTCGCGTCGCGTTCTCTGTGAGGTACGCATTAAATACATGACGTAGCGTGCAAGGATTGGCCAGACCCGTTGTACCTCATTCACACTGCAAACCGAAACGAAACGAACGTAACCGAAAATAACCGAATCGATTCGGCTTGGAAAACAAACCTACCTTACGAAATGGAAGCGTTCACACTGCACGCCCAACCGAACCGAACAGAACCGGACCGAGCCTGACCGAGCGTGTTCACTGGTTTATGTTTGTTAATCATAAGACTAATAAAAGACAGGTCTGTTACACTTTTTTTGAGGAAAATGAGTATCTTACGTGTCCATTGGTACTAGGGTCTCAGAGTAGTTGAAGGGGTAAATCGGAACTTAAACTGTTTTCTCTGATGTAAATTCTAAATACGTTTATGTGTTGCAGGAATTTCACAGACTTCATAGCATGGAGTACTTAAAACTACCGGCCTCAAAATATTTACAACTTTTTTCTTATGGGAAATATTATCGAATAATTCACGAGAGCTGTCAAACTGGCTGCTTCTGACTTCATTGTAATGCTAGAAGTGACGGACAATGTCCGCTGCGTTCGGGCGCAAATGTACCCGGCGTATTTTTAAATATTTACACACACTGATAATATTCTAGCTATTAGGCCCACTTCTGTTTCCACAAGATTTTCATATATGTGGTTCATTAAGCGACTCACAAATAATTCTATCAAGTTTTCCTCCCACAATCTCTGTAATTGTGTCTGAACTTTTCAGTAACATCCTGTATATTTATACATATGGGGTGTTTGTGGTAACCAAAAAGCAAGAAATCAAGCGGACCACTTAGTAAGTTTGATCGGCGTTATTGTCTGTGATTTACCCACCGGAAACTGATATGTGATGTTAGAATTTTTGGGCCTTTAGTGTTAAATTCTAAAATCAACAGGAGACGGAAAAGCATTTTGAAATTTTTCGTATATTTCTTAGTATTTGTCGGTTCTTTTGATTGCGTCTTTTTAGCTTAATTATAGCCATGGAACACATTAAATAAATATGAGGCTGTAATGTATTTTATATTTTTCTTATCGCTTTCATAATATTCCTTCAGATGCTGCTGAAATTGAGACACTACTTCTTATTCCTCCTACTCATATCTTAACAGTGAAATTCCCGTTTGCGCCCCAAAGTAAATTTTTAAGAATACCACAAGTGTGCTAGCACAAATATAGGCCAATATTGTATAAGTAAATTGTCCTTCCTTAGTGGCAGATCGTAACCAAATTGACACCGTATGTAATGTACGTGTGGCGAGTGGCAATTGTCAATTGACAAGGTAGCAAAATCCGTCCAATCGTGACTGAGATAGGGATAAAAATAAAAGTTTCCCTATAAGTCATAATCTGGACGCAGTAAAATCAGTCCCATTACAGGTCCGAGGTGCCCAGAGGGTTCCAGGAAGTTAAGTTTCCCAGATTATGTGACAATGACCCAGAATTGTGGTAGGGTAGTCAGCCTTACGCACCGGCCCTTTTTTACCGCCAGGAAATAATCCTGGTAATCATTTCTGTTAGAGGCTGAGTCGACCCCAGGGCCATAGTGCGATCGGTAGGATTATGTGAATAAAAAATTCCAATGACACCATCTGGAATCAAATCAGCGACCTACGGCTTTGTAGCGCCGCACCTTAGCCACTTTGCTACCGCGGCCCCTCATCTGGACGCAGTATTTCGTGAATATTCGATTGGTTGTAATGGGGTGTAAGTGGTTCGCAAACACACGCCTACCAATCTCAGTAATTGGCAGACTTCTTTTTGTTGCATTGGAGTTACCGAAAAAATCCCATATATTATGTACAGAGGATTTTAATAAATAGTTCGGAAACATATTCAGACGTTGCTGCAGGAAAGTGAGCTTCAAAGAACGACAGAATTCGTTGGGATCGCTTAATAAGCTACATTCATGAGAATCCTGTGGAAACAGAAGTGCATCTGATAGCTAGGATATCATCAATATGTGTAAATATTCAAATATACGCCAGGTACATTCGCTGTATCATGCAGTGGTCATTGTGCGTCACTTCTAGGATTACAATGAAGTCACAGTCAGCCAGTTCGACGGCTCTTGTAAGTTATTCGAAAAAAAAAATACTACTGAAATACACAACAATAGTAAGATTCGAGAAATGTGTTAACAACGATACAACAAAATTTAAAATGCTTTTCAAGCTTGAAAGTTTTAAGTACTTGATGCTAAGAAGTCCCTGAAACACATAAAAGTATTTGGAATTTGCATTACAGAGATCACCTTTGGCTTCGTTTTCTCTCGTCGACTACTCTGAGAACCTAAAACCAGAGGACGCTTACATACCGATTTTACTGAAACAAAAAAGTATAGCAACCCGGTACTTAATTAAAGTCTTCTTACTAAAGTGCCAGGAAAATCGCTGCAAGCATGTAATTATTTAGTACGTACCTCACAGAGAACGCGTCTCAACGCGAAGCGGACCACGATGCGTAAATGGAGTAGGCCCTCAGGACTGATGAAGAGGAATAAACAGAATGTACGTACTCATTGGTTAGATAATTAGTTGATGCTAATTCGCTAAATAATCATTCGCTGCTGATTGGCAAGATAATTCTTGTTGCTCATTGGATAAAAAATTGTCGATATTCATTGACTAATTAATTACTTGGTGCTCATTGGCTAAAAATTATTTCTAGTTTATTGGCCTAAATATTAATTGATGCTCATTGGCTAAATAAGTATTTGGTTCTCATTGGCTAAACAATTTTTATCAGCCAATTACAATGATCTAGATGGTAGAAATGAATAATAATCTTAAGAAAACTCTACAAAATCTACAATATTTTTGGTTCGTACCTCACAGAGAACAACACATTTACTGTGATACGGTAGTGTTGGTACACGGCTATAGTATCAAATAATTATTTAGCCAATGAGCACCAAATAATTATTTAGCCAATTAGATTCAACTAAATATTTAGCCAATGGAAACCGATTTTTATTTAACCAATTAGCATCAAATAATATTTAGCCAATGAATACCTAATAATTATCTAGCCAATTTGTAGTTACGTTTTGTTTATACCTAATTTACCTATCGTGGGCCGCTTCGCGTCGCGTTCTCTGAGAGCTAAGTGCCAAATAATTATATGCTTGTAGGGATTGATCAGACGCCTTATTAAGAGGGCATTAATTAAATACCGGCCCGCTACACTTTTACATTTTTAATAAAATGGGTTTGTACGCGCCCAGTGGTACTAAGTTCTCATAGTAGTGAAGAGCTGAAACGAAGCTCAAGGTGTTTTCTGTTACGTAAATTCTAAATACTTTCATGTTTTGCAGGGACATCATAGATCTCTCAGCATCAAGTAATTAAAAAATACCAGGCTGAAAAGCATTCTAAAGTTTGTCTTATCTTTGTTAATATATTTGTAGAATACACTTATTGTTGTAAATTTCAGCGGAAATATAATCGAATAATTCACGAGAGCTGTCGGGCTGTCTGCCTGTGACTTCATTGTAATGCTAGAAGTGACGCACAATGTCCGCTGCGTTCGGGCGCAAATGTACCCGGCGTATTTTTAAATATTTACACACACTGATAATATTCTAGCTATCAGATCCACTACTGTTTCTACAGAAGTCTCATAAACGTGGCTCTTTAAGTTATCCCCATTTATTCTATCAAATTTAGAAGTCCCCCTTTCCTCTCACAATGAAAATTTTCCATAACTCTTCAGGAACATCCTGTATATGTATAATTATTGTAAGTTTAAGGTTTACCCAAAGAAAGAATTCAAGCAGGCCAAATACTGAGGCTGATCGGCATTGTTGTCTGTGTTGTACCCGCCTAAAACTGATATGTGATGATTGAAATTTTTAGAGGCCTTAGTGTTAAGGTCTAAAATCAACAGGAGACTGAAAAGCATTTTTTAATTTTTTATATTTTTTCACGGTATTTTCGGTTCTATCAATTGCAGTATATTCTAGTGATATTATATTCTAACAATACGCCAAAGCTGTCCAAGTAGCTGCCGCTGATTTCACTTTAATAATAATAACAATAATAATAATAATAATAAGGGCTCAAGAGGTATGGGAGAGGTAGCACCATTGTATGGAGTTGACTCTGCACTGGTCTTCACCAACCCATGTGCGCAATAGTGCAACTTGAGGTACAAGCCACCCACTTCTTTGCACACAAGAACGTCCGTGCGTAGTGAAAGACTACACCCGACAAGAGGTGGGCCTGTTTAAACGGAACGCGTCGGATCTAGAGGAGTAAACCTCGAAAAAAAAAATCCCTGAGTCTAAGGTGTAAACAACCGTGCCGAAGGACTCCAGAAGCATCTGAGGTGGAAGGTTAAAAGCCATGAACGGTAAACTCTGGGCAACTGGCAAACCCGGTTTAACAAAGCCTTATTGTGGCAAGCGGGGCTGTGCTGCAATGGACCCTATAATCCCTAGCTACTCGTGGGACAGCGATGAAGAAACAGAGCAATCAACAAAACCCAAAAAACACAATTGAACAGCAGCTATTCTTGGAGACCAGGAATGGAAACATCAGGCGTAGTGGGAAACCGAGTACTACTAAGGCTGAGGAAGGTTACTGCAACGAGGCAACTCAAAGCGGACCACTCAATCACAGTCAAAGCCACCAAACCCAAAATACATTGGAACATACAGAGGTAAAACAAAGAAGGGATTGGACAAAACAGGAATAAGAGAAGTGATATGGTGCTATATGTATTGCAAAACAGTACATAAAAAGACATGATAGAGTGTGTGCACAACTCCACTTCAGCATATGCAAGGGAACAGGGGTACAATTGGACAAAAAACACGGGTATGAACATGTGCCAGAATCAGTAGAAACAAGTCAAGAAGGCAAGGTAACCATATTGTGGAATCAACAAGTACAAACTGACAGAACTATCCCCAACAACAAATCAGACATTATAATCCGTGATAATGAAAAGGGAACATGTATGTTAATAGACGTTGAAATTTCAGGAGACAGAAATATGATTAAAAAAGAAGTCGAGAATATCATAAAATATAAAGACCTTACAATAGAAATATAACGCATGTGGAATGTAAAAACAAATGTGATACCAGTAATAATAGGGGCGACTGGGACTATTTCAAAGTCATTCAGAAAATACATGAGCAACATAAAAGGAAAACATGAAATTAAGGAACTTCAGAAAAGAGCCATATTGGGCACTGCACACATACTTCGAAAAGTACTAATGTAAAATAGATAGATACAATAGGTACTAACGATATAAACACCATGAATAGTAACAACAGAATAGCTGCAACACTATGTTCCCTGTGGATATAGTTTGTCTCAGGAATATAAGTATAAATACCCTGCATAAAGGAGATGATGACGATGATGATGATGATAATAATATTTTAAAAGGTACATTTCATTTGAATAAACGTCTCTACATTTCGACAACACTGACAATTACACTCTTCGAAGCGGATTACCGGTGGTTTGTGTGCAGTTCGCAATGTAGTCTACAGCCATGTAACAACACTACTGTCGCCAACTGGTCTTTCATCACAGCAACTGCGTTGTTCTCTGTGAGGTATGATACAAATGTGCTGTAAAATCTCTGTAGTCTTCATATGATTATTTTCTCATTTCTGCCTCTTCGATCATTATAACTGCATGATAAAATCAGGGCACAAAATGTTTGCAGCTTGTGGCACTCGATCAGTCCTACAGCGCTAGTGCTCTCGGTATTAAGATACTCGTACATTCATTCTGTTGTCTGCGTTATGACAGTTCGGTCCATAGTGCCTTCTAAAGCGAGTTGCTCACAGAGGTCGATCTGTTGCTTCGTATTTCAATTTCCAAAATAATCTCTGTTCCTTAAGGTCATTCAGTAGCTGCTTACGTCTTCCTCCTCCTCCTACTACTACTATAGTTTCTTTAGTAAAGCGTTTTATAAGGCACTTCTCACGCAATATGTGATCAGTCTAGATAGCTTTTATTTTATTGGTTGTGCGTAGAATAATAATTACTTACGTACCCTGCGCGACACTTCTTTATTTCTCACGCTAACTGCCCAAATGGTCTGTTCCTTCCATCTCCAGCACCACATTTCGAAACTTTGCAAGTGCTTCTCGTCTACTACCGAAGTGACCAAGTTACAGCACCACACATCGCTCTGTATCGACTGTGGAACGTGATTAGTTTATACTTAAAAATAATTTCAGTTTGCTGGTGGAAAGTTCCTTCTTTTTCCAGGCTAATTTTGTTATGGCTGTACTTAATTTAATTTCACGTGTATATCAGTATTACTGTGCCTAGAAGAAATAAGAAATAATACAATAATATTTATAATAATATTCACCTATTTTAATAATTTCATTGAGAACTGTTGGTCTATATTACGACCAAAACTCTCCCGAATACGCGGGAAGCCGGATTACCGATAGATTTGTGTTCCATATGAATTTCGCATTGTTGGCTACAACCATTTACCGATACTGCCTACACCTAATAGTATTTCTCATCACTGCACACAATGTTGTTCTCTGTGAGGTACGAACTGAATATTTTGTAGAGGCACACATACGTCATCCTGAGAAATTGGCGCTTTGATTACTCACTGTGGGTTTATCTCAAAAGTCCCAGATGCATTCATGCACATGGCGTTACTGAATAGTTCCGAACCACTTTAGGGGATTCTGATAGAGGAGTCTTCTAAGGTAGTTAGGGTCATTTTGTGTCTTTTCACGATCTATATTTATGAAAACAGAATTGGATGTTATTTAGAAATTTATCGGAGTGGGTGATTATTCAAAATCAACCCAGGAACGTTTGACAGGATAAGCGGCGGAAGTTGTGCGGCGCTGCAGGTTTTACAGTGTGGTCAGCTGACAGCTATTGCGAATTATTGGAAAATAATGCCACTAAAACATACAACAATAGTGAGAACAGAGAATTAATATGAAAGTGATACGAATAATTTAAAATTCATTACAGCTTTATATTTATTTAAGGTCTTAATACTTATAAATCAACCAAATCCCTGCATCACAGGTAAGAATTTAGTAGATACCTCACACAAAGCACCTTGAGCTACGTTGTACCTCATCGACTAGTCTGAGAACCTAGTACAACTGATCGCCTACAATCCCATTTGTCAAAAAAATAAAATATTGTAGCAGGGCGGTATTTAATTAAGACCTATATACTAGGGCGTGTGGCACATCCCCGCACCACGTATAAGTATTTAGCACGTGCCTCACGGAGAACACCTTCAGTTTCGTTTACCTTAAGACAATTAATAACACTGGACGCCTGAAAAATATTTTTTCAATAGAAAAAAGTGTAGCAGGTCGGCATTTAGATAAGGCCTTAAAACTATTGCGTCTGGCAATTTCCTCAACCACATATAATTATCTAGTACATACGTCACAGATAACGCGAAGCAACTCGACGCAACAAGAGCGACACGAAGCGGACAAAATGGCGACGATGCGTGAAAGGGGGAGTAGGCTAACAGTAGTTGAAGAGGTATAAACAGAACGTAAGTACAAACTGCGCGCAAATCAGGTGGTACATTTAAATTTTAAAATATCGTGCGGTCACACAGAACAAAGGGTAAATGTAGTGTCTACGGGTACGTAGTAACTTCGCCGACTTCCACAAAATAGAGCCTTGTGGCAATACATGAGAGTGTCCAACGAAGTTTTTGCCGGCCTCAGTCGTAGCCACAGACGGCACTATACTTAGGATTCCGATAAATGAGTTCATTAAGCGAACACAAAATATTCTATCAAACTTAGAAGCCTCATTTCCTCTAACAATGAAAGTTTTTCCGAGCTCATAAGTAAATCCTCTATATGTACAATTATTGGAAGTTTGAGGTTTCTCCAAAGAAAGAAAACATGCGGGCCAATTACTGAGGCTAATGAGTGCAAAGTTGGAGGCCCTTTGTGTCTACGATTTTGGTTGGTCCTTCGCTGAATTTAACCAAACAGCGTCCTGTTGCATGCCTTATAGGAACTAACGAATTACACCTTAACGGAAAATAAGTGTGCACGGAGACAGATTGAAACTAATAAAATTAATTCTTAAGTTATGTAGATATTCGTAAATCCTTTTAAATCCCGGTGAATACTGTACATACCGCCATGTTCACTACAAAAAAAATATTCCCATTACATTTGTGTTTGTTCTCCATTACAATCGCACACCATAATTCTCAACATTTAAACACATTACATCGCAAAAGGCATAAATTGGTAAAACTTTCCTGAATATAAATTTGGTGTGACTGACCCGTGGAGCTTAATGAAAAACAAAATATAATTTCACCCACACTGCCTATGAAACTGATTTTCAGTAAAAAATATTTTATAGTCCTGTGTGTGCTTTACGCTCCGTCAGGTATAACACCGAAAACTTCACACTTTTCCATGTCATTTAATTATTCATTACCCCACAATAAACAGCCACTCACATATACTGCAGTAACAGATTTTCGTTTTTACTCCAAGCACGGGTTGTTCTCTCTGGGGTGATAACTGAGTGTCATGTAGACTTGATAGTCTTCGAAGTGTTAATGTCACTCGCCCCTCCTCCACTGTAATAACTGCCTGATACCAGACCGGAAGCGACAATACCAACAAAACCCAATATTACGGTTTTCGATTGTTCATTTTCGTAGAAATCCTATCACAGAGAACCGCAGTCACTTTCCACTACAGATATATCCGCAGTTACGCCCATCAGTAAATTCAGATATTTTGAACGAAGCTCACAGATGCTCAGCGACGTTACGTGTAAGTCATTTGTTAGCATCCCGTGACCGCCCGTCCTTTACTGTGTGACCCGTGGGGTCTTTAGTACCACAAAACATATTGGATTATATTAGAGTTACTTTACTGTGAACACTGTTTCATGTGCCTTGTTACAACGCTAGTGTGAGTGGTTCATAGTAGTCTATGTTGCTAAATAGTTCAACGGCCGCTTCCGAACTGAAAGGGAGACAGTAGGGGCACTCCTCACATTACAAGTATTGCCGATTTGTGACTTCTTCTTTTCTTTAATTCACTTATCTTAATATTTTCTTTGAGATTTGCTGGTCTACATTTGGAACAAAAGTGTCCCAAAGACTTGGAAATCCGGATTACCGATGGATTCAATTCTAGTGTCACGTGTTCCTACGAAATTGAACAATCAGAAAACCTAACAATGCATTTTGTTGGTATTGTTGCTTCCGGTCTGGTATCAGGTAGTTATCAGAATGGAGGAGGTGCGGGTGACATTATCGCTTTGAACACTATCAGATCTACTTGACATTCAATTCGCTAATCACAGATAACACTCCGTGCTTGGGGTTAATACCACATTCTGCAGCGGTAATACATGTGAGTGGTTGTTTATTGTTGGATAGTGAATAATTAGATAACATGTAAAGTGTGGAGTTTTCGATGTTATGCCTGACGCCGCGTGTAGTAATACCTGCCATATTAATTTTCATTTTTCGTGAAATTCAGTAGGCCCTATAAATCAGTGTCGCTCATTTGTGAGCTTCCCGTGACCGTCTGCCCTACACTGTGTGGCACGTGGAGTCTTTAGTAGCACAAAACACATCTGTTTTGACGCGAACTGTCGGTAAAGAAGGTCTCTTTACCTATAGAGAAAATCACGTTGTGTGAAGGATCTCTGTGACGTAAGAAGTGAATGTGATGTAGATTCTTTTTGACTTCAGAGTGTTAGTGGCATGTGTACCTCGTCTAGCATCACAACCGGCGGATAAAAGAGGGGGTCAAAATAGGAACATCTGTGAAGTTGTGAGCGTTTTCGAAAAGTTATCACATACATCAACACATGTAATCCGTGGCATAGAGTGTAGAAAGGCTATAATGGTTATGTCTGAATTTAAATGAAAGAAAGTACCACGAAGCGGCATTTCTTGAAATCTGAAGAGTGTAACAAATGGCAGTCGACCAGTTCGGAATCGGCCGCTGAACTCTTTAGCAACATAGAGTATTAAGATACATTCGTAGAAGCATTGTAAGAAGGCAAAACGAACAGTATTCACAGAAACGTAACTATAATATATTCCACGGATATGTGTTTTATGCTACTAAAGACTTCACGGGCCACACAGTGATGGGCAGACGGTCACGGGATACTCACAAATGACCGACACGAATACAGCAGCTTTGAGCTTCGATTAAATAGCTTGGTTTTATTTCAGGGCGTAACTGCGGACATATCTGTATTGGGAAGTGATAGCCGTTCTCTATGATAAGATTTCTACGAAATTGAACAATCAGAAAACCTAACAATGCATTTTGTTGGTATTGTTGCTTCCGGTCTGGAATCAGGGAGTTATCACAATGGAGGAGGTGCGAGTAGCATTAGCGCTTTGAAGACTGTCAATTCTACCTGATATTCAATAAGCAACTCACAAATAACACCAAGTGTTTGGAGTAAAAACCGCAGTCTGTAACCGTAGTACACGTGAGTGGCTGTTTATTTTTGGATAGTGAATAATTAAATAACATGAAAAAGTGTAGAGTTTGCGGTGTTATACCTGACGGTGCGTGTACGTAGTAATACCTCCCATACTAATTTTCATTTTTCTTTAAATTCAGTAGGCCCTATAAAGGATTTTTTTTAGCGAGCTGTTAGGGGATATTCGGTAAAGTGGCGAACCTACTCATAGGCACAGATGACACTAAAAAATTCCTTTCTTTCTGAAGCCACATTCATTTTCAATTTTGAATTTACCGCCTGAGTAGTGCGCAGTTCTACGAACGCTCCGTTTATATCTCTTCAGCTATCCTGACAGCCTAATCCATTTTGTCCGCTCCGCGTCCTTCTTCTCGCGTCACGTCGCGTCGCTCTTGTGAGGACTGAGCGTCGCTTTCGTCGTATCACTCTCGTCGCGTCTCGTTCTCTGTGAAGTACGTATTACATACATGACGTGTCGTGCAAGGATTGGCCAGAAGCCTTAGGCTTCATTCACGCTGCAAGCCGAGCCGAGCCGAAACGAAAGGAATCGGACCGCCTGAGTAGTGCGCAGTTCTACGAACGCTCCGTTTATACCTCTTCAGCTATCCTGACAGCCTAATCCAATTTGTCCGCTCTGCGTCGCTCTTGTCGCGTCACGTCGCGACGTCCTTGTCGTGAGGAATTAGTGTCGCTTTCGTCGTAGTACTCTCATCGAGTCGCGTTCTCTGTGCGGTACGCATTAAATACATGACGTGGCTTGCAAGGATTGGCCAGACCTGTTGTACCTCATTCACATTGCAAACAGAAACGAACAGAACAGAACCGAATCGAACCGAATCGATTCGGCTTGGAAAACAAACATACGTTATGAAATGGAAGCGTTCACACTGCACGCCGAACCGAGCCGAACCGAACCGGACGGAGCCTGACCGAGCGTGTTCACTGGTTTATGTTTGTTAATCATAAGACTAATAAAATACAGGCCTGTTACACTTTTTTGAGGAAAATGAGTATCTTACGCGTCCATTGGTACTAGGGTCTCAGAGTAGTTGAAGGGGTAAAACGTAGCTTGAACTGTTTTCTCTGATGTAAATTCTAAATACGTTTATTTGTTGCAGGAATTTCACAGACTTCATAGCATCGAGTACTTAAAAATTACCGACCTGAAAACATTTGCAATGTTTTTCTTATCTTTATAAATATATTTCAAGAATACATTTATTGTTGTAAATTTCAGCGGAAATATTATCGAATAATTCACGAGAGCTGTCAAACTGGCTGCTTCTGACTTCATTGTAATGCTAGAAGTGACGGACAATGTCCGCTGCGTTCGGGCGCAAAAGTACCTGCCGTATTTTTAAATATTTACACACACTGATAATATTCTAGCTATTAGGCCCTCTTCTGTTTCCACAAGATTTTCATATATGTGGTTCATTAAGCGACTCACAAATAATTCTATCAAGTTTTCCTCCCACAAACTCTGTAAGTGTGTCTGAACTTTTCAGTAACATCCTGTGTATTTATACATATGGGGTGTTTGTGGTAACCACAAAGCAACAAATCAAGCGGACCACTTACTGAATTTGATCGGCGTTATTGCCTGTGATGTACCCACCGGAAACTGATATGTGTTGTTGGAATTTTTGGGCCTTTAGTGTTAAGTTCTAAAATCAACAGGAGACGGAAATGCATTTTGAAATTTTTCGTATGATTCATAATATTTGTCGGTTCTTTTGATTGCGTCTTTTTGGCGTAATTATAGCCATGGAATACATTATAGTTACGTTGTGTGAACGCTGTTCGTTTTGCCTTCTTACAATGCTTCTGCGAATGGATCTTAATACTCTATGTTGCTAAAGAGTTCAACGGCCGTTTCCGAACTATTCGAGAGCCATTAGTTACACCCGTCAGATTTCAAGAAAAGCCGCTTCGTGGTACTTTCTTTGATGTAAATTCAAACATAACCATTACAGTTGAAGAATAAGAGACCAAGTTTATGTCACAATTTATTAAATTTTATTTCAATTTTTCTATGCTCAACATGTTTCGGACATTAATACATCCATCATCAGGAGCCTGCGACTTTTCTACTGTATCACCACATTGGTTGCGTGTTCTTGTTTCGATGTGTGTTGCAGTTTCGGTGTGGCTTGTTGGGGTGGTATCCGTGTGACAGGCTGAAGTACAATTCAGTGATACAATAGAAAAGTCGCAGGCTCCTGATGATGGACGTATTAATGTCCGAAACTTGTTGAGCATAGAAGAAGTGAAATAAAACTTAATAAATCGTGACATCACGTTGGTCTCTTATTCTTCAACTACACGTATCACAATGATGCACGGTCCAACATACATAAAATAATCATTACAAACTATGCCACGGATTACAGGTATTGTTGTATGTGATAACTTTTCGAAAGCACTCAAAACTTGACAGATGTTACTGTTTTGACCCAGTTTTTTATCCAGCCGTTATGATGTTTGAGGAGGTACATAACTCCGTCCGTAAGGAACAACTCGGTTGCCACTGGAAGGATTTTCATGGAATAAGGTATTAGAACATTTTTTCCAAAATCTTTCGAAAAAATTCAAGATTCGTTGAAATCTGACAAGAATAATGTGTACTTTACACGAAGAACAATGGCATTTTAAAATCATATCTCGTTTATGTCTTTTTAAAATTAGAAATATTTCAGAAAAAGTAGTAGAGAAAAATTAAAACACATTTTTTGTTCCATAACTATTTTTCACGGCTTCGGTGGTCTACGGGTAGCGTGCTGGTCTTTAGTACCCAAGTTTGCGGATTCAAACCCGGCCGAAGCCGTCGGATTTTTAGGGCGAAAAAATCCTCAGCACGCCTTCCTTCGGAGGGGAAGTAAAGCCGTC
>Ga0123355_10007870_pt1 | contig 16053 bp, 5 predicted proteins | sample TergutEmb28metaG_3_FD_89872 | JGI IMG/M metagenome (GOLD analysis project Ga0123355, IMG submission 89872) | Embiratermes neotenicus P1 segment gut microbial communities from Petit-Saut dam, French Guiana - Emb289 P1 | ecosystem: Host-associated > Arthropoda: Insects > Digestive system > Gut ...
AGGACTTTCTTAAAAGAAAACAGATTAATATCTTATGAAGGTATGGTTTGTTTCTGGACACTGAGTAGCTCCAGGTGTAACGTCGACTGGTAGTAGGATTAGCTAATAATTAACTGTAATAGCACTGGAGGAAGCTCTAGTGACCGAGTTTTACTCAATTTAGCGCCGGTACTTGCCTGAAGGGCTATCAGACTACCACAAAGAAGCTTTGCCAGAATTTCCAGTGTCCTCGAGATTCGAACCGGGCATCCGCTACATATAAACCAGAGGCGTTAGCACGCCACACAACTTACTCAGAGTTAAAGATATAGAATGGTGAAGTACACGTTCCATTGCCCTTAATGAAGATCGGATAACTCTTCTTGTAAAGCTAACAGGTCTTCAGCCAGTCAAGAAATTCCCAGCATTTAATGGAACCCGAAAGGTCATTGCCGCATTCACAAGCTCTCGCAATCTGTCCCCATCCTGAGCCAGATCAATCCAGTCCATAACTCCTGTTCCAATTCTTGAATATCCGCTTTAATATTATACTCCCGTATAAGACAAGTGGGTTTCTTCCCTCAGTATCCCCACCAACAACATGTATGCAACTCTCCTTTCTTCCACACTTGCTAAATACGACGTCCATCTCATTCTTCTTGATTTGATTACCGGAATAACCTTTTATGAGGGGTAAGGATTGTAAACTCCTCATTATGTAGTCTTCTCCACTCACCTGTTACCACGCCTAAACATCTTCCTCTGCACCCTACTCTCGAACACCCCTCCTTCCTCAATGTGAGAGACAAGGTTTCTCACGTATACAAAATAACGGGCAAAATTACTCCCTGCCTTACAAAGTACCAGTTTCCAGACATGCTCACGACAATTACCGTGGGAAAACAATAAGTATTACATATTCCGAGTGTGTGTCTGTAGCATAGTTATCCAACACACAGAGCGCACGCGCCGTATTGTCATCTGTGGCTTATGGTTCTACCATATTTTCCACAACATCTCATAAACGGCATGGTTTTGGGGGAAAAAATCAATTGGACATAAAATGTGTTTTTTTTTATTTTCTCTGGAACATTCTTCTTACTGAGTAAGAATAATTAGGCGAGATATGATTATAAGTGCACACTGGTCTTCATATAAAGTACCCGTTATTCTTGAAATATTTCATGAAAATCCAGCCATTGGGAGCCGAGTTTGTTCATGCCGACGGATAGACAGACATGACGATGCTAATAGTCACTTTTCGCAATTTTGCGAACGTGCCTAAAAACGCGAACCTGACATTAATCCCAATCAGGTCTTGAATTATACCCCGACTGGGATTGTAATCCACCATCCCTGTTCATGAACTGTCGAATAAATTACGTGTCCCAGAAGTCGTGGCAATTCGATGGGCTGTTCCTTAGTGATACATCCTGCTTTGTTCCGTGGTTGAGAAAATATTTTAATTCAGAAAATTATTTTATTCTTATCTGTATTGCAGGCCCCATGTATGAATTACGGCCACACCAAAACAAAATGTAAAATAGCGTACCTTTGTACAAACTTTGAAACTGATAAAATAAAGGTCTCGTTTTCTTTTCATTCTCGTATCGATCTACCTAAATTAGTCGTCGACTAACAGCAGGAGACACTTCACGCGAATAAAAAGCCCTTTGTAAGTCAAAATACTCTCTGCGCTTATTGTTACAGTGAAATATACAATAGACATGACAAAATAGACGAAAAGAAAGGAAGAATATTCACCAACACGTTCCGATGCTTGCAACAAGATGAAGCAGTAGACTTGTATTTGTACAAAACAGTTATTCTGTATGGTATAAAGAAAATCAGACAGCGAATGCGGCAGGTTTTGTTCTCTGAAACAAAAGTCAAGACAAGGGGGCGGCTGATAGAATGGAGAAATGATGATGCCATAGCGGCGGGGTCTTCAGGCAGTCGATCACGATCGATCTCTCGAAACTCGAAAAGTAGTTTCCCTGATTCACATCGTTTGATTTGTCTTTGTTTCTTCCCCTACTTTTATTTTTTTCCCTCTCTCGTGTTCGTTCTCTCAGTTGTGGCTTTCACGGTGTAGAAACTGAACTGGATTAAAAAAAAGAAAAAAGACTTGAAGAGCTTCGAATGTCGTATGGAGGGAAAAGAAACTCCAGCGATACGTCGTAATGATTCGAGGCGTTACTTCATTACGTTCACATTTTGGCTGTGATTGATTTTCTTGGTCTACACAAGTGTCATTTCTTGCGACTTCTTTCCTTTATGGCACATTTCTTGCTCACGGTTGCTCTAGTGAGCAGCTTACACGTTGCTCCTTCACAGAGACAATGTTCCCTTTACGTAACTGTCGGCGAAATTCCTGACAAAAATGAATTTTAAGAGTTTAAGATTTTGTATAAGTATTTTGACGGTGAATATTAATGAAGCAGCTTTCTCCGAAACGTAGGTAACTACATGTCAGAAGAATAAAATCTGAATTAGCTGACTTTTTCCACCCTCAGATTATCCAAATACTTGGGGAACAAAATATAACATTACATAGAAATGTTTTGAACGTATCCCTCTAATTGTGATATTGGATATACTCAGATCTCAACACAAGATCGACACCAGTAATTTTAACGTGGACCGTGACGCACTGCAGTCCCAGAACATGAGAAGTAGCTTATCCAGAACCGAAAGACAATATTTTATATCAACAAGTATTGTGATCTGTGAGATCTAAGGCTCTTATGGCAGTTGCTATGAAGATATCCGTCTTCTGGAGTGTGACATCGTGCAGTCTAGTATAACTGTAACGACACATCAAATGAAACGGCTACCTCCATCATCAGGATAACTGATAGAAGCAGAAATTTTCTCTGCAATATCGGTACACCTATATCCGACTACACAACGTCACACAGAGTACAGTATTGTCTATCGAGTGATGAATACCTCAGACCTATCATGTGAGAATATAGGCTCATTATTTTATCTGACAAATATTGTCACTTCTTATTAGCTGTCTTGTCATATTAACGTAGCACAATCAACTTGCATGGCGGAATGACGGCAGTAGGCGACAGATAATACTTATCAGATATAATTACGACCCTTTATAATTCTTGTTGACAAAGTAATGAGAAATTCCATAACAGGATCTTACTCTTTCTTTATCCAGCTTGAAGAAGAACCTACGTGTGTTGTGTGGGGGTCGTACTGTATACATTCACCGCTGTCTCTTTGAGAGTAAAGCATCATTCCTTACCTTCGTCTCACGCTTCACCTACAACCGAGTGATATAAGACCCCAGAATACTGTGTGTTGTAGAGGTTATTCATGTTTTTGGCACAAATTCTAATGACGTAACCAACTATTTTATGTCTTTTGTAGTTTCTAATTCGATAGAGTCTTCCTAAATCATGTTAAAACATGGAAATGTAAGTAATTTTTACGTGAAAATGTGGGTCTTTGTGGTACAAAGACTTGAATTTCGAAGTTTGTAGCCTGTACCCCAAATATATCTACGATTATTAAAGTTCCTTATAATAAAAGCCAACGAGATGCGCTATTTCTCAGCTTTATTTTGGTAAAGAACTCTACACGTTTCGGACAGATTTACTGTCCATCATCAGGGGTCTTAATACTGTAATCACAGCAATAGGTATTTGTCATGCTAGTTATGTTGACGGTTAAGCATGAGCTGTAATAGATAAAATAATTAAAGAAGAATGCTTTAGGTAAAACACTTAATGTATACACCTACTTTTTGATCTGCGCTCCTTTTATGAAAACACGGACGTACATTCTAATTTTATAACAACCAGTTGGATAATATATTGACAATTTGTATTCCATTAAGTCCTAGACAATTCTTCTTCCTGTCTAAAACATTACATTTATTTCACTCGCGATATTGTATGCAATATTTGTTTTTGAAAGGTCATATTATTTGAATCTGATTTCCGAGAAATGTAAAATGAACCATTTTCAATCACTTTGCAGTTTTACCTCCACTCAAAATCATCAGCCCACGACTACCACTCATTTTCATTGGACTTTCTATATGGAATTTCATTTTATTCATTCACAGTACGTAACTCTCTATCCTCAAAATTAGTAATCGAAAGTCCAACTTAGGGGACTCATGATAAGAAGTAATCAAACTCGCGTCTGTTATTCAGTTGATATCGTAATTTTTTTCCTTTATCAACACAAACGAAGTTGGGTCAATTTAATATAAATATTAATTTTCACCATTTACTTAATTTTATTGCTTTTATAATTACCGGAAATAGAGAAAACTTAACAACTATGGCGGCAGTACTCTGCTTCGTCACAGCTCTCATTACATACAGGGGTGCTGATAAGTCCTTAGTCCGACCCTGGAAGGAAACAGGCTACAGCAACCAAACTTACAACACTGTAACAAGACTTATGGCATGCAAACAACAGGAGCATATTCCTGTTGTTCCTACGCCATAATTCTTGATATAGTGTTGTACGTTTGGTTGCTGTAGCTTGTTTCCTTCCAGGGTCGGACTAAGGACTTATCAGACTTATATGAGTTTTAAACAGCCTTTGAATATAGATGCCTATCTAAGCTAAAAATCGTGTTACAGAATTTTACATAAATTCTTTGTGTTGCTCACTAGTATGAAAATGTAGATGGAGGTAGACAGTGTCCAAGTACAGTATGAGATTTGTACATTTCTCAGAGGTGTTAATAAAGAGACGTTAAACAAACACATACACACACGGAATATTTAATAACTTTCATTTCCACAGTATCGAGTGTTACTCGAACGCACCCCAATATTATGTTATATATACGGTACATATTTTGTATTAAAACTTAAAATTGTTTTCATATTTAGTTTTGGATATAACAAATCTATTAAGGCTGCGCTATCACAAATACCCTGCGTTGTTTCAATAGGTCAAAATGATTATATTGTTGTAATGAAGAACAATACGAAGACGGGCTAATTTACATGGCAATAAGAGTGACAGATCTGTCTGAGTACAAAGACGTTCGCCAGTGTTGTGTATTCTTAGGAACTTTTGTTAGATTAAAACACGTTATGAACAACTTCAATACTAGCGTTCAACTCAATTTGTTCAAATAAACTTTACCCTATTATTTACAAACAAATCAAAATCCATCCACGTTTAACTTCATTCAACATTGCCCATTGAAATATTTCAAACGATATCGAGAAAATACTGTAATTTTGGAGACTATTCAGAGTGTAATTTCCTCCGCTGCTCAGTTATATATTTTCCTTGACTCCCAGATGTTCTACACAGCCTTTGTATTTGAAGAAGTCTAGCATTTTGTTCGTCTGTAGGAAAAAAATATTTATGATTTTCAGCTATAAGGAACATAATATGACCACGTAAGGTGAGGGTTAACTCAATCTGTCTGCGTGCCCCGGGTCAGAGGTAGATCCCTGGCTGATGGCGGTAACTGTGATATCATTTTGGCTGATGTAGCCATCACAAACTTCTGAGGCGATGAGAAATGATTATAGACATTGATGGGATGATTGAATTCGGGGGAAAACGTGCCATAGTCGCTGTTTGTGCACCAAAAATCTAACATTGGTTGTTATGAAAAATGAAGTCAAGACTTCGCAGCGAGAAGCAGACATCCGATTCATATGACCGAATGCTTGAAATTAATATTGGAAGCCAACAGTTTTGCTATAATGTAACTAAATTGTGACCTGATTACAGCCTACTGGACTTAGAATGAACATCATGTCAGTGGTCTGGAAGACCCTCAGTCAACAATATGGAAGTTTTTACACTTGAATTCTATCAATGTGTGGTCGCTATTTAATCTACTGTAATCATCAGGGAGTTTCTCACTGAGTGAAGTCGGTGGGACTCTTACAGACAGAGAACTAATGCTTACTGCAGCTCGGAATATTTTGTTTGCCTTGCAAACTTCTTTTTACTTTAAACTCAGTCACTCACAACATTCAGTCTGTACGAGTATGTGTCTGGTTTTAGAAACATCGGTTTGTTGATTTTCTTGTGCCACTATTTGAATTACAAACTGGGCCGAAGATGAGTTTGTGTCTCGTGAAATCTTGCTCTACGTCTATTTACTTTCCTTTCGAAAACTCAAACTGCCCCTAGTACTTTGTCAATATACTCTTATCTGGGTTCCCTCCAGTTCACCTTATTTTCTTCCAGACTTGCTCGAAGTTTTCAGGGAACTAGCCTAACCACATTGCCTTTACTGTGGCACATTATAAGCAGAAGTATTTGTATCTGATACAGATTTTTAAATTTTTGTTTAATTTCCTAACCAGAATTATTACCTAAAGTTTCAAAACCACTTTTAATTATGTCTCCTTTTAGTCATAATTTTAATCACTTGATTTGAGGCGAAACCAAGACAACTTATTTTCTTAATTTTTAATTTAATATCATCTTCCTTTTTCTCAGGTTACCGTAGCCGTCCACTGAATAGGTCTTCCGCTTAAAGCGAATGTGATTTTAATGTAATCTCTAACATAAATATCTGTCTATCCTAGGAAGTCTTTCATTTTAGAGTTGAACAAAAACTAAATTAGTTGTATAAACAATCTGGCTGCCGTAAGTGTAGACACTTAACAATTATTGTGTTCAAATATTATTTGAGGGCTTTCATGAGAAGGGTTTGTTATTTTTGTTCTTCACACTCACGTGTTAGAGGATATAACTTTCGGTTTTGCCACAGACCCATTCTCTAACCTTCGTTAGAATGAAAGTTAAATTGTATACGCAGTAAATAGAAAGAAGGTGGAATATTTTTTTTAAGTTCGTGGTTCCGTGCATCGTAATTCAATGTGAATAAAAATCCAACAGATGCAACAGCATGCAGATATTTATTTACTGCAAAACTACTCTACATGTTTCGGGTGTCACAGCACCCATCATCTGGAGTATTTAAAACTGTACCCGCAGCCTCCGGTACAAGTAGTATGACCTGTAACGGAGGCTGCGGGTACAGTTTTAAATACTCCAGATGATGGGTGCTGTGAAACCCGAAACATGTAGAGTAGTTTTGCAGTAAATAAATATCTGCATGCTGTTGCATCTGTTGGATTTTTATTCACGTTGAACGTGGAATATTTATTACTTTGTGCTACATTCATTGCTTATATATATATATATATATATATATATATATACATATTGTAAAATGTCATCTGGCGTAAGTCGTAAGTCTTGTACATTGAATATAATGGTCTGTAATAGATGAAGCTAAGAGACATATGAGGGGCAGTCAGTTCAATTCCTGTAAGGTATAAAGGAATTTTTAAGACAGGTGAGTAGGCTAGAAAGTTTCCACTTTTGGTTGTATCTCTAGTTTGGAATTATACTCTACTGCAGTTTCAGTTATAGGAATATGGAAACTACCTGTAGTTGAGGGAATGTGTATCCAAACAAGTCTGTAGTCAATGCGGGTTACAATTTAAGAGCGCTTCCTCTTCCAGGTGTTTAACATTAGCGGCATTTCTCCTACGTCCTCTGTACTTGTAAATGTTCTGTTGTTCTCAGCGGTGGGGTGTACAAAGACATCCTCAAGGCTACAGTTCTGCTTCTCTCCGTGTACATTCTTTACCGATGAGCCCTGTGAGTGCACAATAGACTGCAAGTGGTGTTACACTAAGATTCGCTGTTTTCTTATGCCATATTTCAGATTGGCAGAATATTGAAGTGGTAGTAAGGCAGGCTCTTGTAACGTGTAACTGCACTCGTATACATTTTTACATGTGTGCTAAATATGGCCCGGTGCGTAAACAACTTGCTGTAAATACTAAATGGTAGGCAAGGAAATGAACCTTCACAGATAACCTAGATTTTTTATGATTGTGAAATGTAGAAGGCCGTGATGAGGTGGACGCTTAGACCGACGGGGTCACAACCAACTTGGGTATTTTGTGTGGTAAATTTTTGAACGTGGCCTCGTGAAAGAACGAGAAAAAAACAGCAGAATAGCGTAACACTGTGCTCTGGTAAATAATTTGTTAATAGGGAAGGTAGATGCAGGTGATTTAGAATCGTGTGCGGCGACCGGCACCTTAAACTATTATCGGCGATGTTCATACTTTAGGGACTACTACCAGAAAATAATTTTAAAATGTATGCGTATAATTTTATATTCGCACAGCCAATTCCTTCGCCCCCAAAACGAGTTTTTTCTACGTTTCCCTCTCTGATGTTGTCGACGATTTCGTGTTACACCGTGGAATGTTTGCAACAATTATTCAACTTTACGTGAAATCATTTACGCTTAATCCTCAACAAATAGCACAAAGTGCGAGATAGGGACTTCTGTGTACAGTAGAGACACATTACAATTAAATTTTATTTGAAGGTATTGAGAACTCAGCCGACACTTTGCTTAATAACACTGTTTTAAGAAATTAATATCTAATTGTAAGCGTAAATTTTCTGTTAAGTGCTCATAATTTTCATTCAGTGTACTAATGAGAGCGCTTTCAGGCTAATGACACACTGACCTTTGATAAAGTGAGATACTCCTTGCACTGGTAACCCGTAGCGTCCAGAAAATATTCCGGCCGGCCATTAATTGAATTTCCTGAACGTTTTAGCCTAATAAATGTGCTGGAACTGTTCGATAGGCCTGTGCATCAAAAGAGAATATTTTGATTTATTCATAAGTTATGTTTCCGCAAATCCTTTTAAAAAGCTTGGCTTAATATCTTTAAACTTATTCTTAAAATCATGACTGGTCACTCATCAAGACGAATTGTACGAGTTTCAGAGAACTTTCTATAAATATTAGAATAACCGTACGGATAAGCGGAGTACGCAGTGCTTAAGAGTACTGGACTTGAGCTGTAATGAAATTTATTTTCTGTAATGAATCGGAATATAGAATTAAACTCTTAAGTTTACATTAAAAATATTAATACAGCGAAATATCGAACAGCATCACGGTCATCTGAATTCAGACTCAGTTCGACAGTAGAATAATTCGAAAACCGTATAATATGCAATTACATTTCCGTATGTTTATGTCTGTAGTAAAATGTACTGGAAGTTCTTATTATTGTTTTCAATATGATTTCTACTTACAAAATACTCTCAAAATTACTTGAACCAGGGATCAAACTGCGTGAGTCCAGAACTGTGTGTTCGTGACGTCACTTCCTACAGAACAGACGATTACAGTTGGATTCCCTACAAGAGCAAGAACGTATATCTACGTCTTCACGTCTTCAGATCGGCTTTATGGTCCACTCAGCTTCCTATCAAACATGAATCGGGAACTCCGTTCTCGAGTGTAAAGCGGCCGGAGTGTGAAATTGACAGGTCGCCTCTCTAGTGCCAAGACTGAGATAGGGGCTTTATTTCTACACATCTCCACGTCTTGAGGGCGTGACGAATCGCCATGAAGGTCACTTCATCTCCCACCCTACGTTTACACAGTTTAGAATCGCTCGGTTTTGGAATTTGTCCGCCCTTCCAGTGTTCAAAAATACAACAAATTTAACACAACATATTGGAAACCAAATCCGCTTCTGTTTTCAGGAGGAAATTTGGGTGGTGCCTACTTAGTTCAGCTCTAATCTCGGCCTGTCTATAAATTCCCGAACTAAGTGATCTAAATATGGTATTCCGCCGATGAACCATACAGTACTGAAATACCGGTATGTAGAATAGGCCTACTTGAGTGAAATTGCAGCATCCTTTACTACGCCTGTCCTTGATAGGTCTTTTGGGAGGGGAGCTCGAATTTAGAATTCTACTGCAGCCAAGCTGTGCATTACAAAATTAGTTCCAATTCCTGAGTGATAATGGCTGCAAATACGACATAAGGCATGATGGCCAGTTGAAGTAATCTGCACGGCATGAAATTGCGACCTCTCTGGGCAACAAAGTAGAATGTTCTTGAGTCGTTATCCCACCAGCAAATGTCTCGAAGAATAAAGTTCTCTTCACTTTGAAGGCGAAGTGACATGCAGTTCTCGTGGATTTATAAAGCCAGGTCTAGTGTGGAAAGGTAGAGGACGTAACCGTGTTGGATGTAAGAATGTTGAAAAAGGAAGCAGCTTTTGTCAGATCCAGAACTGAGTCATGAAAGTTAAGCAACTTTGTGCGTGTCCAGTATTTAGATGGGTGAGTGTCGTCATTAGTATGCAGTCATGGTAAAGCCAACAACTTTTTCGTGAATTGGAACCCTCACGTGTTGACGGTAAACTGACGTAGTATGAACTCCCTATACTCTCGTATGTCAGACGTTTTGCGAGGTCACGTAGGAAGGAGTTTAAACCAGTCATTGGAAAGTTAAGCGTTTTGGAATCCGTGGAATGTTTCACAGTCAAGAAGATCGAACGGCGTGCTTATCTGAAATCGATGAGTTCTAACATTCTGCCTACTGCACATCTTTCCTTTTCGTGCACACACTTTAGTAACAACACAAAGATTTTCCCATTTATTCTCAGGTCGTTTAAACCGGCACTCTATGTCTCAATATATTAATGTACTGATGTTTTAGTGCATTTTGAGACATAAAGTCATACATGAAATAACCTATGAATGAACGTCTCATTTAACTGCGGATATTACGTCAAAAGTGGGGAGATGATAGCGAACAGTGGATGGGGATTTACGTGTAAACGGCTCTTTACTACTTCAAAGTACTCTCCAGGAATCCGCAGGGAAAGATTGAGAAAAATAATGAAGACCTATATTGAGGGTAAAAAATTGGCTGTTAGAAACTGACAGAGAGTTCCTTCAGAAATCAAGCATAAGTAAAGCAACATATTGTTATGTTATGGTATGATGTGATATATGATATGATATAAGATATGATATGATATGATATATGATACGATACGATATGATATGATATATGATATGATATGTGATATATGATATGATATGATATGTGATATATGATATGATATGATCCATGATATATGATATGATATACGATATGATATATGATATGATATATGATATGATATATGATATGATATATGATATGATGACAGACATAACGAAGCTAACAGTAGATTTTCATTTTGCAAAAGCGCCTAAAAATGATGTGAACATAGGAATAACTTCGTTATTAACATGGGGGAGGGGAGAATCGACCATGAGTATTAAGAATTTAAGAAGAAGTCAGTTTAGAAAGACGGGAAAGGTGGGTTTGGACCAGTCCTGAATACACACACACACACACACACACACACACACCCCTTCCCCCACTCTCTCCCCAGTTATTTTTATTTACTTCTCTTCAACTTAGTAACCAAATACAAAATCCTTAGTTAAAAATCTATTGGAGGGGGGAGCAAATGGGGGGAGCATTTGCTCCTCCCCTTGCCCCTACCACACAAAATGCGCTTATGGGTCTGAAAGAAACGGAATTGTTGAGGGTGTGCTAGATGCGTCTAATATGTCTCGTGTGTTTTGTTGCTAGTTTTAAGTTGTCTTTTGTGTAATTGTTGGCGGTTGACCATGTGTATTGTTGTAGTTATCTTGTGTGTGTTGTTATCTTATGTGTATATGTTGCACTGTGTGGGCATTGCTTTTTTTTTACTTTATATGCCGGACTGCTGGCTAGAAGTCAGTATTCGGAAGGTCCTGCGACCGGCCACCTCGACACAGGTTTTTCTTGGTTTCCCTGTGCCTTAAAGCAAATGCTGAGATGTTTCCCAAGATTCCAAGTTGCCACTACATGCTTCTCATGTAGCCCTCCCGACTTAAATTCAGTAGTAACCAATTTCATGTTTTGTTTACATGTAAAATAAACACTGCAACCGGCTAACAACCCAATTGCTGTAAACAAATATTATTATCTCAGAATATGTAGAGGTGACGGGGTCTTATGAACAAGGTAATGAAACATCGGTTTTCATGTAATGCGGAAAATGTTTTGACTAGCAGAGAACTTACTAGCCTCTCAAGTTAGACTTTGCTAATTCCAAACATGTATTTTAAAGAAACATGTTTTGGTGTGGGATTGATTCATGTAGCTCATAAGGTCCATTAGAACTTCAGATTTCATAAAATGCAGGGAAACACTTCAGTTGCTAAGTGATTATGGGCGTCACGAAAGGGAATCTAGCCCTTGTCAACAATGGCGCATTGAAATTAACTCGTCGCATGTACAACGTGTAGCCGCTTTCCTTACCCTTGACCTATCCAGGTAAAAGCATAAACTTCTTCCTCAAACAAATGCATCACGAAATCCTGATTTCCTGTGTGCTCGCATTGTGCACAGTAACCCCTGATTTACATGAATATATTGTCAATCTTCTTCAGATTTTTAAAAAATATCTAAGGGTGTACGAACCATCAACACATGACGTTTTCCAACCTCGCTTATAATTAATTAAATAAAGACAGTATGTAATTATGAAGGTCAGTGTGTCAATATGTGGTGGGTTTAGATATAAATATTTTTATCTCTAACAAAATAAATTTAATTCGAATGATGTATGCAAAATATAAAAGGTATTATAATATATGTATATATCTTCGCCCCTAGTACTAGTAAACATTCCTACTCTTGGTCTAAATTATACTTCCATTTTTTAAGCGTTTTATCGATTTTGATGAAATGTATCATTGATTTATACTTGTTATATTATATTTATACTTGGTACCTGGTTACTAAGATTTCGGATGAAGGTACATCAAGATCGAGGTAGCAAGTTCCTCTGACAACTGTCTGCCACAGTACACAATGCCAGAGTCAGCCGGTGAATGTCGCAGGCCATGAAGCTTCTGTTTTGTATTTCGGTGTTGTCCGGATTAAATTGAAGCTAACCTCACTATACTTTACGGTTTTACTTAGTCACATCTAGAAAATAATCGATTTGTTTTTGTTTCCTGACTAGTGGGCCAGGGTCTTCTCATTATCTAAGATACACGATCACACTCAGACACGCCACACTTGGTACCACTCCACTGGACGAGTGATCAACCCGATGCAGAGACATCTACCTGAAAACACACCACACTCACAACAGACAGACACTCATATCCCTGGCGGGATTCGAACCCGCAATCCCAGGTACCGAGTTGTCTCAGAACTACTTCTTAGACCGCTTGGCCAACGGGATCGGCAAAATACTAGCTCAGTGCCTAATACTAAGTAACGAACTCTTCCTTTCATATTCTTTCCAAATCATTATACTATTACCAACGTCCCATATGTGTTTCTACCACTGACAGCATAGTCAAATTAGGAATAAATGTATACGAAAAACTTCAAAGCCATGAAAACCTCATTACATATAAAATCTACCTTGTAAGACTTAAATATTGTAGACTGCTATAACCACAGACTAAGGCTAAAGCACTTCTATGGTGAAAGCATGCGCCGTCTATTTTTATCCCATTATGTTTAAAAACTATCATGTAACAGGTTAAGTCATTGTTACGCGGTAAGGGGGAAAACACACGGGTAACTCGATCGAATTTCAGTCTGCAGTTGTGTGAGACAGCGGGGCACTATTGAGTTTTCTCGCCACATTTTGTTGTAGAATTACCATGGTATAAATCAATGTCAGGGAATGTTATACAGCAAGCGACAAGAACTTTACTTCCGCACCAACATCAAACAAGTAATCTGATATTTTTAAAGTGGTCTGCCAATTGGAAACGTAAGAATTCAATATATGATAATTTCTGTGTGCCTAAGCTATGATTAAACATTTCAGGTATTATAACCCTTACTTGTTTTCATTTTGTTGCAAGTGAGCTAGAATGAGGGGCCGATACGATACTTACGAAATGCCGTACAATAAACGCTTCAGAATTAACAATTACATACAATCGCACATGAAAACCCTAGGACTGTTATACTCTCATTATTATTTTGTTGTTAAGTAGCAGTCAGATTTGGAAAGAAAATGTGGTAGTAATTACCTTTTGCTTCTGTCGGTGTCACGGAAACGTATGTAGTTTGTGTTAAATTAATTTTGACTTGAAGGGCTATAATGCACAAGAGTAATCAACAGAAAGGTTATTTGTGGAAATCATAGTTAGCGTTTAAAACTGTCAATATTTTTTTACTTTAACATTTAAACAGTTCGAAACGAATGATTGTTAGTCAAATATACTGAACTTTTTACAAACGAATATACGTGCAGTCATTCCAGTGGTCTATTGTTTAATATTCTGTGGCCTATTGGACAGGTTTACGTTACTAGTGACTTTTACAACTTGGTTTTACTTCGGTATCTGGAGATGCTCATTAATGGTATGGAGATTTTTTTGGATTAGAAGAGTGGAAAAGAAAAATATTGGAAAAAATTATAACTGATTTTTTATAGTTCACGAATGCAGTATTATTTTCTAATTTATTTTAGGGTACTATTTATCCATCACGACAGAGAACGGCTGCATTAATTTACTGTACACACTACTGGATTATTTTTCCTGAAATGTTTATCATATGGACAAATATTTCAAATAAAGCTATGTTGTGAAAAGGTCTAAATTTAAACTCCATACTTATTCTTTGTAACATGAGTGATTCTACAGTAAAATATTATTTCTTCCTTGGGTCTGTTGTAAAGTAATATTTCCTGAACTTCGATAAAGGGCACTAAGAGTGTAAAATGTATCAAGAAAACCACATAAATTCGAAATTTACTGCAAACTTAATTATAATATTAGATGCTTGCCGATCGCATTCATCTTAACCATCTCAACGTTCCCGCCAGTATTTAAGCTATGTAAGAATGAACAGCGTCTCGCTTATCTGAGACGCTCAAATAACGAAAGGCGCTGATAGAAAAATGTAAGATTTCAGAACACGGTGTCATTTTCTTAGAAGGAATCACTCTTGAATATATAACTGATGCATTGAGACAGATGAGGATAGAAGTCCAGATGGAGACCTGCGAACGATTCTGTTAAAACACAAATGAGAAAATGGGTAATTGTTAACTCATTTCGAGACATATTACATATACAAATTAAAAAACAAGAAACCCTGAAAAAACCTATTAAGTCTAATTTCCTCCAAATAGTTCAGTCTGTATGATGACGCTATTTGTAATGTCTAATTAATAATTACATAATTTAGCGGCCCATTCCTGTGCTTAATTGGTACTGCGTTAAATTTACAACATTTTGGCGACAGAAATTTTCGCGGTGATCTTTTGGTAAATGTAAACAGAAGAAAAATGGACTTCGTACACTTTTTCAATCACGTTTCACGTCTACAATATAGCTTCATATAAATTGCCACAAGCATAGATACAGTGATTCAATAGGCACTGTCCTATATCCACAAAATAAATGCACTTTTTACGCGATTGCTATATTGTCGAGAAGGAATAAAGATTGCGAGGTTCCGATAAAATCTAGCATTATTCTGTTCTTACCACATTCCATTACAGCCCACAGATTTGTTCAAGTGTTATTAGGTGTTACACACATGCACAAACGCGCCATTTAATCATTTCAATCTGTAATATATACTAATACAGAGAACACAAATGTGTAATAAACCTTCCAGCTGACAGTCTTGTGGGCTGTTACACCGTGTAACAAAACAGGAGTCAACAATTTCAACACACAAGAAAGCCTGACAACATTTGATAATTATCTCTTTCATTCTCGCAAATTAAATCTTCTAAAAAGGTAGACTACAGTGAACCTGGCCCGCACTATTCTTCTCATTTCGAAAACATTCCTATAATTTACGTTTATTTGACAACACATAAATTCACGTTTCAATATATTAAAACATTTACCTCGTAACACAAGTACAAGGCAGAGAACTTTTATTTCTACTGTGTTATGTAACACAAGGTGTTGTACAAATTTAAAAGGGAAATATCACATTACAAATAAGAGGAAGACTAATAAACGAAGAATTTTAGTGCTACGAAGCTTTCAGTTAATACGTTGGATCCAAACTTTACAGATTTTTAGAATTACCTTAATTTTTACTATGTTTATATATATATATATATATATATATGAATATTACTGTACTTGATATGGAAAGATTATTTGCTTCCGGAATATGAAAACTTGCGAGATGTTTAGCTACAGACGTGATGAAGTTACCTGCTACAG
>Ga0123355_10007871_pt1 | contig 16050 bp, 12 predicted proteins | sample TergutEmb28metaG_3_FD_89872 | JGI IMG/M metagenome (GOLD analysis project Ga0123355, IMG submission 89872) | Embiratermes neotenicus P1 segment gut microbial communities from Petit-Saut dam, French Guiana - Emb289 P1 | ecosystem: Host-associated > Arthropoda: Insects > Digestive system > Gut ...
GTGTGAAAAGAAAATAAAGAAAAAGAAAAGTTTTATTTTGCACCATCTGAGTGTTAAAAATTGTCCTTTTCAGATTTGCTTTACACTACTATTTTTTATAGTTATTTACTGTTCCTTCAGTAGTGAACAAACCAAGATCACAGAATTCAAATTATTCATGTTGCTCTCTGTGTATGCTGCATAATATGCAGTTCTATTGTGTGAATTTGTGAAAGAAAGTGACATTTGTGTTTCTTTATTATAAACTATGCTGTCTGAGAATATACAGCAGATTTATAAGGGTGGACACTGTAAGGGTACTCTTTAGAATGGTGTGAAAGGTTTTATATGAGACACAGTTTGGAATTCTTATTAGAGGAGCGCAGATAGAAGTAATGTAGCCGATAATGGAAGAAGTGAATGTGACCATTTATTAAATGAAAATTCCAGAGCTGTCAGCTTTGTGTGCTTGTGTATGTTTGTGCATGCATGTATATTTTAGCTAGTAGTCCAACTCTTCTGTCTTCCGATGTGAAATGTTGTGACCAAATATTTTGTTATCTGTTTCCATTTACGCAGTAGTGTGCAAGAAGAACTGCCTCTTTCTCTTGTCTATTCACTGGCACATCTGGATAGCAAGCATAGGTGTAGAGGCATTGCTGTTGCCTTTCCAGTTTGGCATTAGAGTTCTGGCAGTGTTGTTGACATCTCTTACAGAGAAGTTCTTTCCATCAGTTTGTGCTGTATGCCACTTCTGTTGTTCACACTTGGCTATGTTATAGCATTTAGGAATGTATATGAACACCAAATTTGTTATGTTTGATACTTTTGTTATTAAATTTCTGTATTGGAATGTTGTAATCTTTTACCACAGGTATAATTACTGCATATAGTGAAGTTTATAACAGTATTGTTGGTACAGACATTCAAATATATATTAGAATAATTGTTACATTTAATACAAACTTTCAGCAGGTTTTCTAAAAATAGCAGAGAAAGAAATTAATAATTATGGATTCTGTCCGTGTAGTACTTGACAATCTCAAGGCCACTGAGGAAGAAGTTACAAATAAATTGGAGCATTGTGACTTATATGCCTTATTTTCCTAATTTATGGAAGTGGTTGGATGATCTATTGGTACACATTTGTCACACTTTATGTTATAGGCTTGAAACTTCATTCTATCAATGTTTTTGGGGCTATACTTTGTGACATTACATTATAGCGGATTTATTTGTTGTACCGAGGTATAATGTACTGTAATTTTTATATGCTTCATGTTGATCACCACCATCACAATCACGATCACAGTAACTGTATGTTGTATCCTGCTTGGTCCCGGTGGGGAACGTATTGTGGATGTTGTTCCAGGAGGGATGGAGCTCGAACCTCAGGTTAAGAAGGGCAGTTAGGCAGGCCACACACACACACACACACACATAATAATCCCCACATCAAGTGTACTGGAGTTTATTGTGCATACACAGTGAATAATGCTGAAACAAATGAACTGAATTGAGTTCAATTCTCGGGATCTTGGGTCCCTTCATTAACATTAACACTCACTGATCTTCCAGCTTCATACAAAACTGCTGGCCTCTGTTTGAGATACTTCTGCAGACAGCAACTGGAGCACAAGGCCGTTACTCTTGCACTCGACCCCACACATTGCTCGCATGATAAACATTTAGCATGGCCACTTATAAACAACAAGAAATAGAAGGAAGCTATATTCCTAACATGCCTGGTCTGCTTACTAAGAAATGAAAGTGTAAACAGTGTTAAACAAAGGCAGGGACTCAGCATGATGAAATAAGCTTATGACTTACATGCAGTACATAACATGCAATTACAACAACAGCAGCAGCAGCAGCAGCAGGAGCAAGTGCAACAACAATAATATGCTATTTTTATGAAGTATTCCAATAAAGTTGAACAGAGGCCATGGCCTTGTTGTTTGCTTGGTGTCATCAAAGGCCAATATGGCTGACCCTCTCTAGAGGACTGTATCGCCAAAAATGTATCCAGATTGCCTATGAAAGGGCACATTTATTAAGGGTAGGGGTCAGTCAGAAGGTGGACCTAGCAGAAATTAGCATTAAATTTGTTGGACATAACCCCAAAGTATCACACCATCCCATGTTTGCGATATCATACCGAATGCATTGGTACATTTATGACCTATATTTGTGCCAAATTTCATATGCCTAGCACGTGATTCCTCTGTTCTCATTGACAACCAGAAGGTAGAGAAGAGTTTTAATGGCTGTTGTCTTATTTTATATTCTACATCCCCAGCCACCCCACTCCCCCCTACAAAAAAGTACAAAATTGTTTATTGTAAGGACGTCTATTACCAAGCATTATTTCAGGATCCCAAATTGAGTGTCATTACCACCTCACAAGTCTGGTGCTCATGACACTGTGAACAATCAAACTGTAAGCTTCTACTAGATATCCATCACCCAAAGAAGGTTATTGACTCCAGGTGTATCAGCTCATAGTTAGTGAGTTATTGTTAGGGCTTATGCCACTGTGTCAGTGACCGAGTTATTTACGTTGTGAAAACAGCTTACCAGGTCTGTAGCAAGTGTTGGTGTCTTTCAGCTTGATGAAGAGTTCCATTTCTGCAAGACATTTTGTTTGATACCTTTTACTTTTTTCCTTTATTTGTAGGGTATTTGAACACATTTGTTTGGGTGAAAGGCCCAGTAATTCTTGTTGCAGTATTAGTAGTTGAACACCAACTTTTATGTAATTTTAAAGTGTGGCATCCCCATTGTGTTTGTAAAATACTTAATCAAGGAATATAATTTGTCAATAAACAACTTTAATATAGCAGTTGTAAATTGCAGCTACATTTTTCAGTTATCATCATCAGGCTGTATATTAGAAGTGTAAAAAGGAAATTATTTTCATATGAAAATAAATACTAGCATTACAGTTATATAATATCCTTTTTAAATTATGTAAAATAATTCCCTTTACACTTGTGGTATACAGCCTAGTGATGGTTACTTTGGGGTAACTGAAACATGTAGCTGCAATCTACAATTGCTGCATTAAAGTTGTACATTGACAAATCATATTTTTTCATTATGTGTTGTTTGTAAGTCTTATGTTTCTACTAGTCTCCCTCCTTTACATGCATAAACTTGGGACTGACACATCTAGAATCTTGTTTTGTAAATGTTTGACCAGATTCATGGTACACAAATTGCCGTGCACTGCATTTTTCCAAAACTTTACTGTGCAGTAGCTAATAACATATGTGATTTCTTTGAGTTACAGATAAACACACAAACTGGTATGTCATAGGTGTACTGTTTCATGTTTTAAGCCATGCTATTGCTCAATGTGAAATACTTCTAGAAACCATTATGAAGGACTCTACCGTAACATCAGTTAGCTTGCTTTGTTGGCCTGAAAGATATTTATTTTTTCATGTTACACCATTTTTATGTTAGGCTTTTAATAGTGACATTTTGTGTCATCAGAACTGGACCAGTGCTTATCATTTTTAACAGTGTTGTGGATAGACAGACATTTTTATGATTGTGTTTAATTGCATAACCGTTCTGTCCTTCAGGTGTTTATTTCCAAAGTGTGATTTAATAATGTGGGGAATAACATTTCACTTATTTATTTTGGATATTTCAGGTTCTTCTTTCTCAGTTAGCCTTTCAGCCGTTTTTTTCCCTCCTGCCCTCTGTAGATATAAATAATTTATAGTTTTCAGTAGAGACTACCACATCACATGGATAATAGGCTGCCGAAAATATTTGTGTGTGTGATAAAATGTGTGCTGATTAACCCTTTCCACTGGAATTAACTTGCATTGCTAGTCATTTATTACTGAGATGTACATGTGGGCATAGTCTTTGTAAAATATTATTTATTGCAATACTGAAACAGAGCTATTGAAACCATATGGTTTTTCTAGTTACCAACAGATGGTGGAAGCTATCTTAAATGTAAAACAGTGGTGACAGCCCTGACATGTAGGTGTGAGGGGTATCAGGTAGCTGCTGCCCATCATAAAAGCTAATTGACCGTATGTGAAATTTAGTGACTCTCCTGACAGTTGAATGGAAAGGGTTAATGCAAGACATAAGACAATGTAGATACCAATGTCTGGTGTTTTTAAAATGCCAGTTAAGAATATGACTGATTTATGGAATATATTGTGTTTGACTAGTGACAATCAGTTTTGTGAATAATGCAGGTAATACAGAGGGTAATATTTTGGTGTACTGTAAGTGTGTATGTTATTGGTTTTAAGGTGTACATATTTGTAAACTGTTGAACTGGGTCATTTATAGCACCACATTTTGTAATTCCTCATTCGTTACCTCAACCATCCCTGTGATTCTAGGGAAACACAGATTAATTCATTCTTCTTAACATATGACACTTGCCTTAAGAGTGCAGATTTTCCTGAGATCTGAGGGGAATGTGCTCCTGAAAACACAGTTGAAACTGAACAATCTCATGTGTAATGCTAACTAGGGATGCATTCCTGCATCTCTGGGTAAAAACTGTCAAGTCTGCTGTTGTGCTGTACAAAACTAGAATGGCAGACCTGCATTATTAACGGTATTGGATCTTTAAACACAGAAACATTACTAAAGTGGCAGTGTGATTAAAAATATGTTCATCCCTTATAAACCATCTGCAGCCATGCTGGCTGAAGAAATCAGGAGTTGTAAGAATGGCTGTTGACCCATGACCACACTAGTCTAGGACTTTCTCAACACACTGTAACATTTTTAATTTCAATTCCTAGTTGTGCTATTGAATTTAGTCAATTGACATTCTTACTGTTTCCTTTCCTCTTTGATGCTTGCCTTATGAGCACTTATGAAAATGTAGTAATAAATTAACATTAAGGACAAGTAACATAAGCACACATGAACCCAGAAAAATTGTATGTGTATCTAAACTGATTATGTTATGTTTGGGCATGGTGAAAGGGTACTTGATTTTAAATCATTCCATTGTAGGTGGGTCAAGTAGGTGGGCTTAGACCAGTTGAACTTAGTTGTGGGTATATAACTTTTTAATTCAATGGTCACTGAATGTCATCTGGTCATAATTGAGAGTGACCACACACTATCATCTAGTGCCCAGTTACATTTCCATTCCTTCTGCATGCCTCTCTGGCATGTATTTTACAAATTATTTTAATTGGGATTTTTAACTGATGGAAACTGAAATTTATTAAATCATCATGGTCACTGTTAATATACTCTGAAATAGTTTTATGGTGTCATTATGAAGAAAATTTATAGTGAAAATTTGGATGACACAAAAAGAAAAATAACTGCACAGACACATATTATGTTCAAGAAATGAAATGGGATGCTGAATTTTAGAGTTGGAAAGAAAACCGAGTAGTGCACAAGATGAGTTTGTTTGACAGCTAAACTTCAGCAGATGTGCTTGAAGTGTATGTTGTGTGCTTTTGCAAAGTATTGTTTTTCAACTCTCATCAGAGATCTTTGTAGTTTATCTGGTTTTCAGATTTTATTGACAGATATTTGATCTCCAAAAATTATGAGAATTCTGGTCCTGTCAGCTTTATGATGTTTAGAAGCAGTTCTTTGAAGTAATGTAATTTATGGCAAGAACTGTTTACACAGCATGCAGTAGGGAAAAGTGTTCTTGTTTGGTTTTCTATTTTTGTACTTGACATGAACTTTTATTTATATTGTAAAAAATCACCAAGCTGGTTGAACAGGTGTTACACATATATGTACATTTTCTGTTGTGGCCTCACTGAAGTGTCACTTGTGCACTGGTGATTGGGTAGCTACCACTTCTGATCATTGTAGTTAGAAGTATATAAGAAATGTGGTGAAAGGTTTATCATATTACCCATCTTGTCTGTAGTTGTAGGTTTATGACGCATGAGGTTAGCATTCACTTGCAAGATTTTACAAATGTTATTTAACCACTTCATTGTATATAAAAAAGCAAAAGCAATCCCTGGACAGGCCCTGAGGGTTCCAGGAGGTTGAGGCTCCCAGATTTCAAGACATTTGGCACGTGAAGGAGGTAAGGTTGTCAGCCCTACGCACTGGCCGCCTTTACCCCCCAGGAAATATTCCTGGTACTCATTTCTGTTAGAGGCTGAGTCGACCCCAGGGCCATAGTGCAGCTGGAAGGATTATGTCAATAAAAAATTCCAGTGACACCATCGGGAATCGAACCCGCAACTTTCCGGCTTGTAGCTTAGTGCCTCAACCAACTGCGCCACCGCGTACCCACCGTCTCTATACAGGTTCCTTATTTTATCTGACAGCTGTTGTTTGTCTCTTCTCATTACTACTGCACCATGTGTAGGGGCAGTTGTCTGAATGGGCTGTTTTAATATGATAAATGAGCTGACAGGATGTGGCAATCAGTAGTTTTCAGATAATGTAATTCCATAATAGGTGTCATGGTAGCCAAGGAGATTCAAAAGGAGAGAAGATGCTCTTTCTTTAACACTGAGGGAAGTTTAAGTAAAGGATCTATAAAGTACTTAGAAGCCTGTTGTTAAAATGGATGTTCATGATTTAAGTTACATTTTGATTCAATATATGTAGTCTTCTTTTTCTATTTCTTTTTCTTCTTCTGCTTCTTTCAAGCCAAACTCTGAGCCACCAGGGCTTGTTCTGAGACTCTGAATTGAGCAGCATATGCATTCAGTAATTCCACAATTGTTTAAATCACCATGTATTCACAGATTTTTTTGTCAGTGGCATGGAATTTTGGCTTCCTAGCTGAAGGCTGTAGATGTGATATCAGCCGTCTTCACATATGTGATATAACCAGCCAGAACTCTTGGTTGGAGAACATGAACTCCACTTAGGGAATGTCATGTGTGGTGGTCACAGAAGGCATATGTATTGGTCTATTGACAAGACTAAAAAAAATAAATGATTTCACAGTCACTACATGCTTATTACCACTGTTTATTTCATTCATGCATGCAGACCTTTGTCTATGAAAAACAAACTCAGTTGTTTATGGTAGTGCAAATTTTACCACCACTGTCTCTTCATTAGCAGCTCATTCTGCCTTCTGACTTGGGCATACAAAGGCCTGCAAAACAACTACTTCTCTGAACCCAGCTTGTCCTATTTTCAGGATCACTTCCTTTGTCAAACCATTGATGTAATGGACAAAGCTTTAGAGGATGTTTTTGTTTACGGGGGTTCATAGCGGCAATACAGTCACAACCCTTAGCTAAGACTAGGCCAAATCCCTCCGTGCAACAAATACTGTCATAAACTTAACAACAATCTTGGGGTCCACACCCTTCCCAGTGTACCTGTATATCGTGTACAGACTGATATTCTTTTCGCTTGAAGTCCTACATTAATAATTTATTTTTCTGAATGTAACAGTGACCAGAATTCTGATTACTACTTTAAGCACTCACCTCAATCTGATGCTGAGGTTAATGAATGTATGGAGCTTTACCTACACTTGGCCATATTACAGCTTGGCTTGCATAGGGTGTATTGAAACTGTAATGTTGAACTGCTAGTAGTATTTGTAACTGTACGTATAAGTAGATTTACGTGTAGTTCGATATTTCAGTGTTGTGATGATAGAGCATTTGGATAACTGAAGTTGTCATTTAATACAGAATGTAAAACTAGTTTATTGGCTGACTACATATGGAGGGGATGCAGAAAAAATACTAGTAGGAAGCTGAACAAAATGTAATTAATTTGTAATTTTCCATTTTGATTCTGCATGCCTGTTTAATAATTGAATTTAAATGTATAATTTCAGTGAGAATGAATCATAACTTTATACACATTTTTAAAATATTGCACATGTGCCTTGCATGCTGTTGTTTAATTAAACACATGTATCTTTTGTAAGAATGAAAACTGTTAATACTGTAAAGACAAAGAATGTTACATGTAGCCCCATTGCTTGTTTATAATTTGTATAATGCTTAAGTCATGGGAGCATTGTTACTTTATCTTCTCTTAACTGTTCCCTTCATCTAAGTGGGCCCAGTTCAACATGATTATTACATTAATGATTTTTTCAGATGTTGCTGTGGTCTAAATGTAATGGATGTTGTATTTAGATGCTTAAAGTTTTGTGTTATGCAATAACAGAGTTTTGTTGGCTGTCTTTCTAAGGAGACACTGTACCACCCATCTTGTTAACATTTTTTTTATGTGTAATGTTACAGACAGTGTAACGTAGTTTTATTCGTATATTCAGATCAAATGAACTCAACCAGATGTTGTTACTAACAAAGTTCTGGACCAATATGGATATGTGACACTATAAACATTAATCAAGTTATGACCCTCGGTACTACTGCTACTTGTTGAAGCATAAGTTTGTGCATTTTTTAATGGTGTTTTATGTTGAAAGTGTCAGAGTGTGTGTGTGTTATGTTCAAACTTTCACAATTTAAAAATTCCAGCATCTCTGATTATGTAAGACATTAATTTGAATAAGCCTAATATCTAAGTTCTTCTAGTTACACATTTTAAATTTATTTTTTTCATTCTGGCAGTTGGAGAAAGTTTATACTGTAACTCACTAACTGGACTGCTTTCATTCAAGCAGGATTGATGGGGGTATTTTTTCACTAGATGTTAATACATTTGCATTTTGTAGAGTACACTTACTCTTTTTTGGTACATTTGCATTCATTGTATGTGTCAATTGGTTGGAACACATTTGGTGTGACATATAATTATGAGGCATTCACACAGTGGTGGTGAACCTCAGAAATGCAAGGAAAGGTGTATTAAAAATGTGTATGATAATACTTGCCATGACATGCTGGTGTTTATCATACCAGCATAGTAGGTTAAGCCGTGGCATTTTCATGATTAATGTTTATTTACTGAACAAGAATTTCAAAACCACATTTTCATTACATGAAGTTTGTGAATGTGATATCACAGCTAAATAAAAATATAGTTTTGTAAACATGTAATTATCATAAGATTGTGTTTTAATAAATCAGAAAAGCTTATTCCAGTTAAGGAGTTGGTATAGGCTTTGTGACACTGAAGATGATTGATGTATTGCTAAAACTATTGGTTATACTACTCTCTGCATGTGTTATAGTAGGCATTCCCTGTTTTTGGACTAGCATAATTTTAAAGTATTCGGTCTTGCTGTTGTCCCATCAGTGACTTGAGATGAAGTGATATGGCAGCACGAACACCAGGACAACCGTCCACTTTGTGTTACCAGAATGCCTGAATATGGAACTCAATATAAAATACATAACTTTTATTAAAATTTCTGTTATTGTGGTGAGCGCATTACTTGTGAATATTTTCAATGCAGTAAGGCATAAATATATCAAAGGCAAATAGACTGTGCTTTAAATTAGGTATACCTTTAATCATTATAGTCCCTGTAATGTCATTCTTATTAATGTGACCTGCATAATTCATCATTGTTTATGATTATATGAACTAGAAATGTTCTCATTTTATGCAATTGGTGGACTGGAAACCCATTGAAGACATACTTCTGTTGAAAGAAATACACTTTGCACTTTGCCTGTAATATAAACACAGTATAGCATGGTAACTAATCAAGTACATGACAGGATCAGAATTATTAATGCCATTTCCTTAAACGAAGTAGGGATGAAGATCAGGAACTTCCGACCCTTTGATAACCAAAGTGATATTTTTAAGTGGGATGAATTTACATAAGTCAAGGAAAAATGACCATCATTCACAGAATTCTTCATAAACTTGTTTTATTGTGCTATGTATTTTGGCTCGTGTACAGAGACATCATTAGGCGAAAAAGTATTAAATGTGTAATGTAAAATACCTTATCTATTTTCCAGTGCTTATGCTCATGTTTGCATCTCAACCGACATGTCTTAGAAAATATATGAGTCAAAATTATTAATTACAACTGTGTATGTAGAACAACAGGAAGTTAAAAATGCCTGAGAAGTTCCGATTAAAGTTATGGAATGTTAAAATTGGCACTTCCATGTAGAATTGTGCATTTAGGTCAGCTTTGCTGGCCTTGGGGGATGTGTTCACTTTAACACATGTATTCCTTTGCAGGAATGTTCTTCTATCGCCAGCCCTATGTTTTTCTTTATTATTTTTCAGTTAGTTGTTTCTCAAAAAAGTGTAGAGGAGAAGGGGGCACATTTGAACAAGGGGCACTGTTGAACAAATTAAATATCTTGCCGTCAGTTGAAAGTATATGTCGCTACTTTTGTATTTCGTGAGTGGTACCACTGCACAACAGCTGACATCCACCGTCCCTCCATTTTATTAACTGGTGTTGGCGAAGTGACAATCTCTGGATTGTTTACAAAGTAATTTTTTGAGTTTTAACTTCTAAACGATTCGTGTCTGCATTGTATTTGTAGAGGTAAGTTTGATTGTATCATATTATATATCATTGTGTCCTTTATCTTGTGATATGGGTATATCTTCTGTAATTATTTCCTCTTTATTGTAACAAACGGTTTTGTTTCGTGTTTGCACGTGGGGTAGATTTGAACATTGCTTTAGGGGGGCACATTTGAAACCATGATCTTAATTTTTATCGTCGAAGAAACTCATGGAGCTTATAACTACTTCCGGACAAAAAAGTTGTTGGCACATATTTAAAGAAAAGAAATAAGCCTTACGCGTCGGAGACGGTTATTGAAGAAGCAGTCAGAGCTGTACAAGAAACGAGGCTGTCCACAACAGTTGCAGCTTCCAGATACGGAATGACCCTCACAGCACTGCATTCATTCATTCATTAGTATTCAGCCTTGAAGGCCGGGCTTGGCAGGAACCACTGCACTACAGAATTAAAAAAATCGGCAGTGGTGACAAATGCAATCGGCCCAGTGCATTTACTTCGCGTTAAAGAAGGCAAATTTTCAATGAAAACCGGGAGTTGATATTAGTGGACTATATAATTGAATGTTCCAATCTGAATTACAGAATGACATATAAAGAAATCCGTCGGCTGGCATGCGACTATGGCAGCTGCAGTGTAAATTTTCCAGTAGCTGGATTGATAACAATATTGCAGGAATTGATTGGTTACAGGGCTTTATACAAGAACCTTACGCTTGGCAAGCCCGAAAATACAAGTCTCTTCAGGGCCACGGTGTTTAATAAAACAAACGTAATGGAATTTTTCGACAATTACGAGCGTGCACTTAAATCTTGGAAATTTACCGCTGACAGAGTGTATAACATTGACGAAACAGGAGAATCACCTGTTGTACATACTCCTAACATTGTTGCTCAGACTGGGACGAAACAGGTCGGTGTACGGGGAACTATGATTACCGTATGTATGATCATCAATTCTGTTAGTAATACTGTACCAACAGTTGTTATCCTTCCAAGAGCAAGACTTCATGACTCACTGATGTTGGGTGTACCACCTGGAAGCATGGGACTGGTGAATAGTCCTCACAGCAGCTGGATCACAGGACCTGTATTCTTGAAAATCCTTGAATGTGTGAAGAAACATACCAGAAGCTCCAAAGAAGATCATATCATTCTACTAATGGACAATCATGAAAGTCATTGCACTCTTGTTTCCATTCTCTATGCAAGATAAAATGGTATCACATTAGTATCTTTTTCTCCCAACTGCTCTCATTGATTACAGCCACTGGATGTAGGAGTGATGGTACCATGTAAAGGAAAATTACATGTGTCACAACATGATTGGATGACTGCTAATCCTGGTAAAGTGATAACAGTCCATGACCTGGAATCATTAACAAATGCTGCATATCATGCCTCCTTTACTGCAAAGAATATAACAGCAGGTTTGCTAAGCCTGGTATGTGGCCATTCTTAAGACTTACCTTCAGTGACTAGTATTTTGAGCCATCATCTCTTACACTAATGGAAAAAGAACTTCGTAAATAAGAGATCCCTGTTCGTTCTGCTGGCACCCCTGCAGCACGAGAGATTTCTGGGACTAGCAAAGATAACCCTTCACCAGAAGTTGTGCATCCATTCACAAAACCTGGACTAAGATGTGACAGAAGACAAAGGAAGAAGGTGAATACTCGCATTTTAACCAATTCTGCAGTAAAGGATCGCATTGAACAAGCACTTGCAAGGGCAGCTGTAAAGGAGGAATATTGCAAAGGGGCTAAATGCTATAGAAATGATATAACAGAAGAATTCTGCAAAAATCAATTTCTTCTTTAAGTGAATTTGATTAAAAAATTTCAACGAGAAAATTGACGATTTATTTGAGACACCCAAGAGAGTGAAACTCTAGAAATAACTGCAAATGATTTTGTGTCGAATCAGTTGTCTACTAAGACTACCATGGTACTCTACGCTGGGTAAGTTAAATAAAAGGAAGCTTTCACATATAAGGTGAAGGTTATGCTGATACATGGTGATACATCACATTTTGCCATTTCTGATAAAGATAACGTGAGTGCAATAGAAAGGGAAGACATTGTGGTGAAACTTCCATGACCAATTTCTTGAAGTGGGACTGCAGGCACTACAACACTGGAATACTGTAGCGTTAATTTCTTTAGGAAAGAATTATGTAGACAGAAAAGCAGAGTGCTTTTATGGACATTAAGTTCATTTACATTTATTTTCAGTAACTTCATGTTCAGAAGTGCCCAGTGCCTGTTCAAATGTACCCCAAGCATGGGGAAAATTTCTAAGTGATGCATTGTCAGAGAGAAATATTAATTACATAAAAATGTGACTTAATTTTGTGATTTAAACACTTCATGTATGCTAAATACTATGCCCATTCAGCATCATACCACTTGTAGTGAATAAAATGTCTTTTGTAGGCTTGAGAAAATGTTTTCTAAATTTTGTTTTCAGGTGCCCCCTTGTCCCCTATATTAAGTGTGTATATGTTTCATATATATGCCCTGTTAATAAGTTGGCCTGCTTGTACGCTATCAGTGCTAGGGAAGTACTGAGTGAGTGGAGTGGTTTGTGAAGTAGTTGTGAAATGGGTGATGATGTCAAAGATTTCTTTGACATCATCACCCATCACAAATTGAAAACAGCCACACACAAGGACAAGAACAAATATGGAGATCATATGTTATGAGATCATGGAATGTCAAAGAACAGGATGTTATGATTTAGTGTACATGAAGACAAAGGAACTGGGTTCAAAAGGAAAATAGTGAGATTCAAAACATTGGCATTTAAGACTTCAAAGGGAATCAGTTAGTAGATCAGAGACAAGTACTGAAAATTTGGGAGAATTATATTACAGAGGTCCATGGTCCAACTAAGCAACCAGAAAACCTAGAAGTTGAACCTGAAGACGATGTAGATGTGGATGAGATAGGCACAGCAAAACGGGGAAAAAAAACTATCAAGGAGGTGAGGGATAAGAAGGTTAAAACAGATGATGATGTACCTGGCGATATACTCAGATTGTTGGGTGAAGATGGTCTCAGAATACTTACACAACTGATCAACAAGGTGCATGAAACTGGACATTGGCCCAATGATTTCACTGAAGTTACAATGATTGCGGTAAAGAGGAAGCCAAAGTCTACAAAATGCAGTGACCGTCACACAATCAGCCTCATCACATATACAGCAAAGATGGCAGGGAGGATACTTAGAAGGGAAAAAGCAACTAGTGCAGTTGGAATGCTGAGAATAATATCAGCAGGAACTTTGGGCACACTTGCTTATGAAGAATTGTGTGCTTGCTTCATAGACTAGTAGAAGGCATTTGACCATGTAAAGTGTATCAAATTAATGCACATTCTAAAGGGAACTTGTATTGACTGTTATGAAAGAAGACTTGTCAGCAAATTGTAAATGGATCAGTGTGTTAAACTAGGACTGGACCAAGGAGAGACAAGAAATGTGAAGATTGAAATAGGAGTTAGACTAGGATGCTATTTGTCACCAATTCTATTCAACTTTTCCAGTAGGTATACTACCAAGGAAGCCCTTGAAGGGTTTGGAGATGTCATCAAAGGGACTGATTCTCCACCGAAGAAAGGATGCAGAATTACTGGGGAATAGACGCAGCACCGCAGATTGAGGTTCTCCTTCTGCGTGAGATCCTTTGGTGTAGCACTGTGTTGAAACAGTAAAGACTACTGATGTCAGAAGGAAGTTGCTGCCAGAACGTTTCTGGCCATAGTTGAAAAATTAGTAATCATTACTATTTTGATATGGTGCTTGCCAAGGATTTATGACTTTCTTCTAGTTCTACATTGATGGACAGACATCTGTCTGCAGATTGGGGGCAACCAGGAAGTTCCTTCTAACCCAGTTATTGCACATGAAATGTGTGTGTCTATTCCAATCTGCAGGTGAATGTATATTTCAGTGCTGAATTTAATTTCACAGAGGCATCTTTTGATATATACACATTAATGCATATCACTGAAATAAAGAATTTACTTACAGTAATAAAAGAAATATGTTGTATTAAAGTTTGAAGTTTGTTGTAATGTAATTGTTCTTCTGTTGGCATTCCTGCAGTGGTATTAGTAAAAGGGAAGCTGCCTGCCCAGGGTTTAGAAGGATGTCCAGCTTATGGGTCACCAACCATGCAGTGTGGACCATCTACCAGGAGTGCCTATATTAAAGGTGTGTTACTGTAGCTAATGCTCACGGTGTGTTGAAACAGATGCAGCATCAATTTGAACTGAGGGATTTAACAGAATTGGATGCTTGTTGGAGGGGTTATGTTATGGTGCATACTAGAACACAGCCACAGTGAGTAGAGTAGGCATTTTACTAGTTTATCTTGAATTATCACCAATTCCCCATTCTGTGGTTAAGACTTTGATTTGTACATCTGTTGTCATTGTACAGGAGCTTGTTCATATACTGCTATACTAAAATAAAAATTGGATTTTGTTTAGCAGTATATGAAGAAGAAATTGTCAGTGACATGTTCATATGTGAAGTCAATCATCACGATTTTCTAAACCGCACTTTCGGCAGGCATTGGACAAGAGGCTGGGTTGGCCTCAAAGTTCTCATTCAAATGATCAGCAGCATTCAAAGCCTCAGCCATCCCTCTTCTGACTGAGGTATATCATGGTTCCATCAGTCTCATCAACTTTTATTATTATCCTTGTTATTACCTTTATACAGGCTATTTACAATTATATACCTGAAACAACCATGTTTCTGGGGTACATGGTGTTGCAGCTGTTCTGTTGTTATGGTTTGTACTACAAATAATGTTATTTCCTTATGAAATGTGTTTTGTACTCTTGCATTAGCACTTTCCATAGTACATGTGCAGTGCCCAATATGGCAGTGTTCTGTAGTCCCTTAATTTCATGTTTTCCTGATGTGTTGCTCCAGTATTGTCTGCGTGATACTGAAATGGTTCCAATCGCCCCCATTATTACTGGTATCACTTTTGCTTGCACATTCCACATGCACTGGATTTCTATTATAAGGTCTTTGCAGTTTAAAATCTCAGTTTCTTTCTTGATCACATTACTGTCTCCAGTAATTGCAACATCTATTAACGTACATGTTACTTTTTTATTTTCGCAGATTTGATGTCCAGTTTATTGTTGAATAGTACTGTTGTTTCACACTTTTTGGTACCATAATATGGTAAATTTACCTTCATGATTTGACTGATTTTGGTAAATGGTCATACTAGTTTTTGTTGTCTAATTTTACCCATATTCCCCCTTTTATTATTATTATTATTTTTTGTATTATTATTATTATTATTATTATTATTTCTTAAACTTATATGCAAATAACTTACTTGCTATGACTATTTTTCCCATAGCCCCATCTGTGTTGTTACTCTGACAAACACTGTACACTGTGTGAATAAAAAATCCAACAGATGCAACAGTATGCAGATATTTATTCACTGCAAAACTACTCTACATGTTTCGGGTGTCACAGCACCCATCATCAGGAGTATCAAAAACTGTAGCCGCAGCCTCTGGTACAGGTCATACTGTAAACTGCAAGGATTAACTAGAATGAACAAACAGTATGTGTTGGCTTGTTAACTTCAGGTAGTAATGGGTGGTGGTACATTAACGTATTATAAAAGTCTAGGTATAAAATATCGTGGAAGTTTTTAAGTTA